>Ga0137443_1000009_pt1 | contig 29179 bp, 51 predicted proteins | sample EasRivERMGT300_2_FD_102324 | JGI IMG/M metagenome (GOLD analysis project Ga0137443, IMG submission 102324) | Soil microbial communities from meander-bound floodplain in the East River, Colorado, USA - East River MetaG ERMGT300_2 | ecosystem: Environmental > Terrestrial > Soil > Floodplain ... | reverse complement strand
GTCGCAAGTCGAGTCGCAAGTCGAGTCGCAAGTCTGGTCGCAAGTCGAGTCGCAAGTCCGGTCGCAAGTCCGGTCGCAAGTCGAGTCGCAAGTCCGGTCGCAAGTCTGGTCGCAAGTCGAGTCGCAAGTCTGGTCGCAAGTCCGGTCGCAAGTCGAGTCGCAAGTCGAGTCGCAAGTCGAGTCGCAAGTCCGGTCGCAAGTCTGGTCGCAAGTCGAGTCGCAAGTCTGGTCGCAAGATTCGGGCGTGGAAAATTACCGATCCGGTCAATTCTGGGCTTCATGGTTTGCATATATCTCTTTTTTGAGAGATTCTTGTTTATGGGAGAACGAGATATTGGAAAACTTTAAGCATGACGAGAATCTTGGACTTTCATGTGGATGGGTCTGGTGGCATGAGGATGTGTGCGTAATTTCGGATCGCCCCGCTTATATCGGTCGAGACTCACAGGGAAGGTTACATGGTGATAATCGCATGGCAATCGAATACCCGGATGGATGGGGATTCTATTCTGTTCACGGAGTTGTTGTGGATGAATATGTTGTGATGACCCCAGAGAAAATCACGGTTGACGATATTGAGAAGGAGTCAAACGCGGAGGTAAGACGGGTCAAGATCGACAAATATGGTCAGGACAGATTCCTGAAAGACTCTAACGCGACAATGATTCACAAGGATGAATTTGGGAAACTGTGGAGGAAAGAAGTGCCGAACGATGAAAACATCGTCATGGTCGAGGTATTAAACTCCACACCTGAACCTGACGGAGAATTTAAGACCTACTTTATCCGCGTTGATCCGAATATAACAACGGCTCACCAAGCAGTAAGTTGGACGTTTGGTAAAGAGCCGAAACAGTACTCACCCCAATTACAATCATAGGAGAACCCAATGAAAGCCAAAGTAATAAGGGAATACTCGGAAGTGTCTCAGGCCGTTAGACTGCGCCTGTACTTCGATGATCGTTACATAGCCTCGTTTGACGATACAGCGCTAGGCTTAGAACTCGCCAAGTGTGCCATAGAGCGTAAACGTAACGGGATTGAGCCAGAGGTGGTTTATGAGGCTGAGATATGATTATTCAATTTGTCGTTAGAAGCGGAAAGCCGTTTAAGCGCATGGATGCAGACGTTGTGGATGAAGGGCTAGTAGCGGCATGGCTACGGGTGGGACACGAAGGACACATCGTTATTGATGGTGCTGATACTTTCCAGCCAGTTCTTCTGCGAGACATTGACCTTCTCGCAACTGACTGGGAGGTGAAAACATGACCGACCCCCTCACCCACTGGGCGTATATCACGTTCAAAATCAGACAAGCCCAGAAGGAGGCTAAGGAGAAGGTCATGGACGCGGAAGGACTGAACAAGAAGTCCTTGGCTGACCTTGAACAGATGGCCTTTGTCCACATGTTGGGGGCTGAAACAGTTAATACTGAATATGGGGTAGTCCAGAAGCTATACAATGACAAGCCCATTACTTTCAGGCCAGTCAGGGCTACGAGAAGTGCAGATGGTGGATTGTCTTTGGCGCAAGCCAATACACGAAGGTTGAATTTAGCGATAAAGGAAAAGGAATGACTTCTCCCAACCACGATCACGGGCTATATCTGGATTACTCCTATTATTTGGGTATAGCCTTGGTTGGGTTATGACCTACTGCTCCCAATGCCACCGTGACCGCCCAGACAATCAATTTGAGTATGCCAAGCCAGTCCCGATTCTGGGTGCGCTTAGGACTGTGTGCGATAATTGCTACTTTTCGTGGCACTGTGTCGAGTGTGACAAGATCATACCATTCCAGGACGATGAGATATACACTTGTGAGTGTGGGACAGTCCTGGGGTGGGATTGGAAAGATGGGACGTATATCAGGGCTGAGAGCGAAAGTGAGTTTATGGACAAATTTTACAAGGTGAAGCCATGAAGATCACTCAAGAGATGTGGGCGGTGGGGTGGGCGGATTTTGAGGGGCTTAGTTTCCCAAGTCCCATGAGAACCGGAGCGTGGATCGTATGCGCCAATGAAACCATAGCGGAAAGCAAGAGGGTGTTTCCAAAACAAAAGATTCAGCGTGTCCTCGTCACGATCACCCCCATCACCAAGAAGAAAGGGAAGAAATGAAAACATTCTTACTTATATTTGTACTCGGTATTTGCGGGTGTTACAAGTGCGAAGAAACGGTGAAGGAAAGCTGGGTTATGAAACATTGTGTTGTCGGTAAGCCCATACCAGTTGGGTTTCCCAGGACGCTGATCGAAAAGAACGCTGTTTATGCAAAGTGGTTTGTGGACGGGGGAGATTCTCAAGCGTGGGTTACCTGTAATGCAGATACTATTGTTTCTGTATGGGTGAAGCCATGACAATCCAAGAAGCAATCAAGAGTGGGAAGCCGTTCAAGCGTCCAGAATTTATATGGTGGGTTCATGCTCAGGGCTCACTGTTGAATATGTTCAATGAGGTGCGCGAAGATTTCATACGGTTCTATGCTACGACACAAGACATCCTCGCTGACGATTGGGAGGTGAAGCCATGACCGAACTCAAGCCGCTACTGCCGTGCCCGTTTTGTGGAAGTCCAGCTAAAACAGTTGGCGATGCCTCAGATTCGGTTATTGTATGCTCGAACATAAAATGCGTTATCGCCGAAAATTGGTTCCGATTTGACCAGTGGAACACCCGCCCCTCTCCATCCTCATCGGGGGAAGGGATGAGCGAGGAAATGATTGAGGGACAATGGAAAGAGTGGGGAAGCAATCCATTGTTCACAGCCGAAGAAACAAAGCTGATAAAGCTACACTACCCCGATTACGTTTTATTCCGTGCTGGCATCTTACGTGGTTTCGCCCTCTCCCGACCTTCACCTAAGATGGATGTGTTGGAGGAAGTGAGAAAGAGGATTGAGGATATGTTAAAAACTCTTGCAACACAAGAGCGGAACACAAACGAAAGAATCGACACGGCGGCGAGCGCGTTGGAAGTTGATGGGATAGAAAATGAACTATGCAGAATCGAAGGGCAAGAGCGAGCATTAGATATTGTTCTTTCCATCATCACCGAACTATCGAAAGAGAACAAAGTATGAAGGATTGCAACGCCGAAACAATGGATTGGAAAGAAAGATGTGTCCATGTATGCAAAAAGAAAACCCACAAAGGTTTGCACATTTGCAGGTGTGGATTTAAGTGGGTAGCCAAGAAAGGGAAAGTATGAACGAGACAACCAAGTTTACGGCGTGGTGGGACAACCTACCATCGGAAGGATTCCCAGAGTTCAGGGAGTTTCAGGATTGGTCTTACCGCGATGTAGCCAACTATGCTTACGAGGCTGGGCGAAATTCCATCCTCTCCGTATCAGATGGGTGGATAGATGTGAAGGAGAAGTTGCCAGAGGGAAGGTGTTGGGCATATCATCCTCACTGGGGAATACGAGAAGGTGAAAGGGAGGATGATTATGTGTTCGGAAATTGGGCTGGCATAGACCATGCTACTCACTGGATGCCTCTACCAAGCCCACCGAAGGACTCACCAACATCAGATGGGTTGGAACACTCTCAGCACAAATGCGGGTGTGAGGAAATAGATGCAATCCATAAAGAAGAATGGGAAAAGCAACACGCAATCATCAAAGCGTACAGGGAGGTTTTACAAAATGTGGTGGGCAACAAAGGGGCTTGGTGGATTGAAGCGAAGGAAGTCCTCACTCGCATGGAGGAGGAGGGATGACAACGATTCCACTTGGTAAGTTTTACCGAGATGCAGACGGCAATCGTCTTAGTGGTGCGGTGAACGCTTTGGTGTTTGGATTCTGGTACATAGCGTTCTCAAGAGTAACCTATGCCAAGTTTTCCAAATCTACATACTGGTTTGAAGAAAGACATCATACAAAGGAGAATGAAAAACCACTTGAACGCTTGCCCCACAAACTACCGGAGGTGAAATGATTGACCCAGCGTCAGCACAAGACGGTGATGGCATGTTGCTTCTCATAGCAATGCTTCCAGTGATCGGATTCTTCGTGTTGGTAATTCTTGTGGGCGTGGGGCAGGGGATTTATGAATCTATCCAACGACGCAGAGCGTGGGCAAAATTTAATCCACACCACGAGTCCGTGAGTTCCCCGAATCGTAAACAGGAGAAAGTATGACCAATAGATTCATCGTAATACTCATAGTGTTTTTCATCTTTATGACATTGATGGTGTTCTTGGTTGACGATGACTCGCACTTTGACGCAAGAGGTGGAAACCCAGCTATTCCAGCCGATACGCTCGACCACGCCACAGGAAAAGTTAAAAAGGGACGGTGGAAGAATCCGACTGATTCGGTAAACTTTTATCGGGGAGTTGTCAGATGAAACTCCTCGCCCTTCTCCTTCTCGCCCAGTGTGTAGGGTTCTCGCAACCAGATTCATGCAATCATGTTTCTACCGGACAATGCGTTGGGTATTCAGCGTCTAACGTGGTTGAATGTGTGTGTGGAAAGTGCGGACGATTGTTCCAACCGCCCTACGAAGGGAGATTGTGGGACTATGGACGGGGGACAAAGGTACTCCCACAGCCACCCGCACGACCATACGAACCAAAGTGTGGAGAGATTCTATGGTACGCTGGAATGAAAGGACGTTACAACTGCACGACAAGGATGTTTGAAGTAATCGACATGGAATCGAATTGTTGCGCCGACAGTCTCATCGTGTGGTGGGAGGAGTATGTCGTTGCAACAAAGAACGATTCCATGCTTGTGCACTATGGACGGGTTTTGTATGGGGGTGGCTTCTTACCACAACAGTTTCAGGCCCCGCCAAGTTGGGAAAAAGTTTATCCATCATTTGGCGGCTTCATGGACTGGCTCAAGCGGAGAAAGCCATGACCCAATCTGAGCGCATCCGCCAAGCGTGTGCCAAACTCAGCGACCATGAGGATCGCAAGCCATTCTCATTGAGTACGTTGGATGTGGTCAAGATAGTCAGGGCTGAGATTAGGAAAAGTAAGAAAAAGGCAAAATAGTTCTTGACTTTTACATAATTAATCACGTTATTAAATAACACAAACAAGGAGCAAGTCATGCCGCATATCAATGAAATGAAACAGTCCAAATTCTTGAAGAAAGAGGACGTAGGTTCAGGTGTTTTGGTCACGATCCAGAGCGTTACCGAAATGAATGTAGCCAAAGAAGGCGCAGACATCGAAATGAAATGGTGTGTTACGTTTGTTGAAACGGACAAGCCGATGGTTCTAAACTCGACCAACGCCCAAATCATAGCCCTGTCCACTGGCTCACAATTAACCGAAGATTGGCATGGGAAAAAGGTGGTCTTATATAATGACCCCAACGTGTCATATCAGGGCAAGGTTATTGGTGGACTGAGGGTGCGTGCGCCGCAGACACAAGCCCCGCCGAAGATAAGCGGTGCGCAAACCACTGATAATACTGGCCTCCCGTTCTGATATGAACATAGTCGATAACGCCAAACGACGACCACGCTATCTTAGTTCCGGTAAGGGTAGGGAGATATTGGACGAGTACATCCCCCTGGCTGTGGCTGCAATCAAGTCTGAGGTCAACATAAGCCAGGTCAGGCAAGAGTTGAAGGAAAGACCTGAGTTGGCGGACTTCAACTGTGACCACATGATGGCTATACATTTACTGTGGAGAACGCTAATTAAGGCGTGTCAGGAAGGGAAAATTCACATCATGGTAACGGGCGACCTCGAATGAGACGCAACCTTGAGCGAGAGCGTAAGCGCAAACAGAGGCGCAAGCTGAAACAGAAGCAGTTGCCATATCTAAAATTGCTCAAGTTGGCCGATGCCGTGTTCTCGAAGTGGATAAGGGACAGGGATGGGTGGACCTGCATAGTCTGTGGCACGGATGAGAATATACAAAATGGACATCTCATCCCCAGGGAGAACAAGGCGGTAAGATTTTCCGAGACTAACTGCAACGGACTTTGTGGGCGTTGCAATTGGCGAGATAGATTCTGGCATCACCATTATGAGGTTGCTTGGCTCAAGAAATGGGGGGTCTTGCCAATGTATGACTTACAAGAGAGGGCTAATGTCAAAATCAAACTCACGCGGCAAGACCTCGAAGAAATCATCCGAAAGTACACCCTGTAACCATGTCCCGATTGATTTATACTGTGAATTTGACGGTAAACGGTACGCTAATTGTTCAGTACGAGGTTACCCTATGATACGGTGTCAGATATGCGACCATTTCGGGGAACGGCGTGGGGAAGATTTGGTGTGGTCAAAGGAGAAAAAATATGAATGAATTGCTTGAATTAATCAGAACTGGGCTAATCATCTATTGCGTTGGTACAATCGCGGGCTTCATTTTGTTTGTCGTAGCCATGAGGCGTGGATGGATTGAGAAGTTTATGAACTACATCTTTCGCTTAGACAAATAATGCTCTGCGCCCGATGCAACAACAAATTTTCGCCAGACCAGAAATACTTCGTCCTATGCAGAGAATGTTATGAGGAAGTCGGCTTGTACGGTGATCCGACAAGTTCAAAGATGTGGGGTGCGGTGAGTACGCTCATTAACACGAAGTTGACCCACCACGACCTAAAGGAAATCGCAGATTCGGCGGCTTTCCCAAACTTTGTCAGGGAAGTGCTGAGAGAGAAAGACCTTGACACGAAAATCGAGTATCTCAAGAAGCTGATTAAGGAAGCCCAAGCATGAACGGTAGAGAATTGGTTATCGAATTCATCCGTCGCCGCGACCTTCACTTCCCCAAGTCCCCGTATGTCCCACTTTGGGGGCGAGACTGTAAAATACTCATGGCTATCCGTGACGTGTTGGGCGAGAACGAAATGTTCGACAGGGTGGATGCGTACTTTTGCGACAATGCTGAGTTCTGCATGATTAATGGCTGGTCTATCCCCGTATTCAAGAGCAGGGTTAATCAATACGATAAACTGATCGCGTCACAGGCGAGAATGTTAGCTGAGAGCCGGAAATCACGTCAGCACATGAACGAATTACCTGGTCGAGAACGTGAAGCAAGTAAAAGTGAGCCGAAATCGTTCGAGAGCTTAATCAAGGAATTTATCAATAAGACGGAGTAAGCTATGTATTTCATTACAATAACCCAAAAAGAGAAGAACCCCGAATTTGTGCCAAGCGAGAGACATTGGAGCTTTGATCCGAATCGCCCACCCCAGTATATCGAGGAAGAACGCCTACGCTCAGAGATAACCAACGAGGAGTTCCTCGCTGTGAAGAAAGCATTGGTTGAAGCAATCAAGGATAAGTGATATGGCTTATACCAATGACGAGATTAGGAACATGAAACCAACCGACTTCGTTGGCCGCAAGAAGACCTTCCCCAAGCACACGGTCAAAGTCATATTCCCCGACTCTCAGATTATGACCGTCTACCCCCAAGAGTATGTCTGGGACATTGAGGAATCAGAGCGGATCGTGCAGTCGCTAAAGAATGTGGTGGGGAGGTTATGACGCTACTTAATGCTGTTCGGTGTCGGTTGTGCGATAAAGTTTATACGGTTGGGAGTGTCCATGATTGCCCAAATCGCGTCCCAATAGAAACAACAATAGTCGAGGCAGACGAATGGAAAGTCATTGGCAGTGTTACTCAAGACCCACTAACGTATCATTTTGAAATACTTGAGAATGACGAGACACGAGACAGGGTGGCCGAGGGCTACGTTAAATGGGATGGATGTATGAATATTAACGAACACGAAAACCACTTTTGTTCTATTGTGAATGTAGGTAATTGGTGTAACTTTCTCAAGAAAGTGTTTGACGAAGCTGAAAAGGCTGGCTGTAAGGTTTGGCGACCATGACCGATCCTGAAATCAAATCCTGGTCTAAACTCCCGTCTATGGCGGTACAGTTCTTCCAAGTTACTCCACGTAGGAGTGCCATGTTGATGTACGCCTTTACTGGCGTGAGAGGGATTGTACTTGAGCCGAACAAGCAGAGGACAGGTAAGACCGCACTCACCAACGCCATGATCGCAGCCAAGTATCTCAATAGCGAGTGGCAGACGTGGGCGGAGATTAGGGCTAAGTCTAATCTGACCAAGAAGCAAATGTTCAACGCAGGCAGAGTCCTAATCTGGATGAGCATAGTCGAAGGCAGACACGTACCTAAAGTCATGGGCAATCTCAAGCAGTACAAATTAACTGAGTATGGCAAGGACTATTTGAAAGGAAGGATATGAACAATCTGACCGTATTCGGGCGTGAACTGATAGACGACAACTCATTCGAGCAAATCAAGAACTGTTACGGAGAGGAAGATATTGCGGTTTTAACGGCTGACGCTCATTACGGCTACGGACATCCTATCGGCGGGGCTGTGGCGTATAAGAACAAAATTTCTCTAAGCGGGGTTGGGTTTGACATTGGTTGTGGGAATAAGGCGGTACGGACGGACATTAAAGCATCGGAAATTGATGTGTCAAAGATCATGGACGAGATATTCAAGAGAATTTCATTTGGGGTGGGCAGGAAAAACAACGAACGGGCAGACGATCCAATATTTGAGAAAATCAGAAACGCAGATTTTGCCCCCCAACATGCGCTTGCTTCATTGGCAGAATCCCAGCTTGGGACGGTTGGATCGGGCAATCACTTTGTTGACATTTTCGAGGATGAAGATGGATTCTTGTGGATTGGGGTTCATTTTGGTAGCAGGGGGTTTGGCCATAAAACCGCAACTGGGTTTATTGCACTTTCTCAAGGAATGAAGTTCACAGACAAAGGGAAAGAGGGTTCGATGGACAGTCCGCCAATTCTATTCGACGCTGATTCAGAATTGGGCTTATCTTATATTGAAGCCATGACAATTGCAGGAGAATACGCCTATGCAGGTAGAGATATGGTTGTCAGGAAAGTCTTGGAAATCCTTGACTATCCATCCGTCACATTCTCAGTCCACAATCATCATAACTTTGCATGGCGGGAAACGCATTTCGGGGAGGAATATTGGGTTGTCAGAAAAGGATGTACCCCTGCCTTCCCAGGACAACAAGGATTCGTCGGTGCAACGATGGCGGATATATCTGTCGTAGTTGAGGGTGTGGACAGTCAGTTATCGAGAGAAGGACTGTACTCAACCGTACATGGGGCTGGCAGAGTCATGTCAAGAACTATGGCTGCGGGGAAGAAGAAAATCCGCAAAACATGGAAATGTCTTGATTATCGAAATTGCGATGGCTCACTCCCGATTCAGACTCTACGATCTGCGGATGGGGCTAATCCGAAATGCCCCAAGTGTGGTCACAAAACTTCTCGCTCTGAAACGGTGGATATAATCAAAGAGGGTGTTGTCAACTTTGGAGAAGTCAAAACACGGATGGGTAACGACAAAATTGAGTTGCGTGGCGCAGGAGCAGACGAAGCCCCACAGTGTTACAAAAAACTTGAAGATGTTTTATCCGCACAGGGAGAAACGATCAAGGTTATTCACAGACTGCGACCAATAGGCGTGGCTATGGCGGGGTCAGACGTTGTTGATCCGTACAAGGATTGATTATGAGATACCGCGTCCTCCAAACATACCTATTCCTTGAGTATGCTTATAGATTATTCATGCGTTTAGCGTGGGTAGTGTTTGGGTATATTTTGCCTGTGGCGATACTGGCGTGGGTGTTGTGGCAGTGGCATGAACAGGAAGTGAGATTGGCTGAGAAACGGGGGGAATATAACATGATGAGGAGAATGAGATGATCCCATCTCTCGGTATTTCTACCAAACCAGACCAAGAAATAATCAATAAGCGGTACAGGCGCACCATACATTACTGTTCCATGAAGGGCAAGAAAGTGCTTGATTTTGGGTGTGGGGACGGCACACAAACGCTTTTGTTCGCTCACCACGCTAACACGATCTTGGGCTTTGACGTAAAACGAGAGGAGATAGAGAAATTCTTTAAGACCATATTTCGTAATGACATTAAGAATGTCTGCCCCATGTCATACGACGGGCAAAATCTACCAAGCCCAGACGGTTCAGTTGATGTTGTTATCTCTTTCGAGGTCTTGGAGCATACCCAAGACGATTCAAAAGCTCTGAATGAGATATATCGTGTCTTGAAAGTAGGTGGTGAACTTGTCATGTCAGTCCCCAATAAGGCATGGGTATTTGAAACACACGGAGCGAGACTTCCGCTCCTCCCCTGGAACAGAGTCCCGTTCTTCTCTTGGCTACCCAAATCAATCCACGAACAATTCTCCCACGCCAGAATATACAGGAGAAAAGAGATTGCAAGTTTACTGAGGAAGCATGGATTCGAGGTCTTGGGGTCTGAGTACACCACCGCCCCGATGGATATAATTAAGGTGGGGTGGTTGCAGAATCTGCTACGATCCACTCTCTTTCGAGGCGATACCACAAAAATACCGCTCCTGTCAACGTCCATAATCACATATTGCAAGAAAATATGAGTATCAAAAACACAGATATGTATGACCGCATCAGAGGGAGGGTCGGCGGCAAAGTTCGTGGGCTTACCATGTACGTGGACGTGGTGGATGCATGTGGGTTTTCCTGCCCGACTTGTCCCACCGGAGTCCAACCTCGCAGAGACGGACACAGAATGGATATTGATATGTTCAGGAAAATCATGGACAGGGCGCAGGATCAATGCAAGGTAAGGAAGGTTCAACTTTACAGATGGTCAGACCCACTTCTTCATCCCCAGATTCACCAGTTTATAACAGAATGTATCAGTAGGAATATCCGGTGTGCTACATCCTCCGCTCTGGCTCACATCAACGCTGACCTGGACGCTGTTATCGAATCACGCCCCACCGAGTTCAGGATTTCGTTTTCCGGTTGGAAGATGCTTCATGTTACGCAAAAGGGGAATACTGTCGAACGGTTTATGAAGAACTTCGACAGACTGAACAAATTACCCAGACATAAAGAAACCAAGTGGGTCATGTTCTTCCACCAGTATCAGCATAATTTTGACGAGTTTGACGCGGCTAAGAAATTAGCAGACGATAACGGGTATGAGTTTGTCGCATTTCCGGCTACGTTTATGGTGTACGATCATATCATCGAAGGGTACACAAAACAAGACGAGGAAACGCTTTCAATGCTGATTGAGCGCCCGGAGGATAACATTAAGAGGTTTACCCGTCCGCCAAAGTCAACCGACTATTGCATGATGCAGGAGAAGGAAATCACGTTAGACTCTTACGGACGGATGCAACTTTGTCAACTGATGTATAAGAGCAAGTATATCATGGGGGACTTCCTAACCGTTCCACTGAAAGAGATACGCAAGAAGATTATGAAGCATCCCTTGTGCGGGACTTGCAAGGGGATGGGTGTGGGGAGATATAGTCTGATATTCGCTGACCCAGCCGTAAGAGAAGCCCCAGTCGAAGCGGCCAATGAAGGAAAGTACGCTGATAATAAACCCATCCCATGAAAATACTCTTGCGTATAGGCGAACACCGTGTAAGGGTGATGAGGGTTATGCAGTATTTCACACCCATGACGTTTGCCGCGTCCATCCTTACCATGATTAAGGTGTGGGAGTTGTCTTGGTGGAGTCTGTTTGGTGTAGCCCTGATTCTGGCGGTGTTCTACTACGTGGATAATCGTGGAGTAATTCGGGGCGAAATCCAATACCTGAATGATAACAACGACGACATAAGAGCGATAAGGAGAAACTTAGAGAAGATCAATGAACATCTTGGCTTATAGTCCTTATTGGCACATCAGGGGCGGTGGGGAAAAGTATCTACTCTCCTGTGTCGAGGCACTTCTTTTGGGTGGACACGAAGTCACTATCGTGTCTATGTCGAATGTCAACATTCACCAGACCATAAGCTACTTCAACATTTCATCCAACGGGATAAAGTTTGCGACAGTTCACACCCAGAGACAGGTGAGAAAACTAAGTGCCAATTTTGACTTGTTCCTTTGCACGGTGAATTTCAGAAAGATTAAGCACAAATCACCCAAAGCTGTTTATATTCTGCAAGTCCCTTTCGGTGGGGTACTGGGGAAAAGACCCAAGCAGTTTTTGAAAAATCTGGTGAGAACATACACGTTGGTCTGGCTTAAAAAACAGAACGTGGTTGTGTACTCTAGCTTCGTCAAAAGGTCGGTGGAGCGGTGGGGGGTTAAACCTACAGTAATTGAGCCATCGGCAGATAACTTCTCGTCCGATCTTGGCAAGCAGAAAGTAATCCTATCTGTGGGGCGGATTTTCTGTGGCGGGGATAACAATAAGCGTTACGAGGACATGATTAAGGCGTTCAAAGCATTTTTCAGCCAGACGGTCGGATGGGAGTATCATATCTGTGGAAGCTGTAACGATGAGAAGTATCTGACAAGGTTAAGGGAGCAGAGCGAGGGCTTTCCTATTTTCTTTCATACGGACGTGAACCACACCACGTTAAAGTATTACTACGGCATAGCAAGTATATTCTGGCATGGGGCTGGGTACGGGAACAACGAAAGAACGCACCCAGAGAGGATGGAACACTTCGGCATATCTACGGTTGAGGCCATGTCTGCGGGGTGTGTGCCTGTTGTTTACGGGGGTGGGGCGCAGCCGGAGATAGTTGGACAAGGCAGGATTTGGTATAGTTTGGGCACTTTGGTTCGTCTGTCACTGTTGACCCCGACTTCAAAGGAAAGAAAGTACAACATTGACAGGGCATCCATATATTCAAAGGAGTCATTCGGCAAGAAGTTCTTGGCTTACATTGAATCGGTATGAAAACCGCCCTCAAATTGTGTGTGTTGGCTCTCGTAATCTACGTTTATTCACACGTTGATCTGATTCACCCCACCACACAGGAGTTTGAGAATATGCTCCCTGGTGAGAGTTGGAGCAATTTAACTGGAATAGTGATTTTTGTAACATGGCAATCTTTTATTGCTTGCGCAATGTTTTGGAAAGAAATAAAGCCATACGTAAACTACGTTCCCATTGTTATCATAGCCATCGTATTCGTCGTGTACCAATTATTCGGGACAACGTGGGTAATGTACGTGCCAGCCAAAAAGCCGAAAGGGGCGATTCTCTTGTTCAATTTCTATAATAAGAGCGATACGACGGTCAAGTATCAAACACACCTCAGGCATGATTGCGACAGTAGCTGTGATCACGAATAAAGAGATAACGGTGGATATGGTGTGGGATAAAATCATTGAATTGAAGGAGGGGAAATGAGTTACCATCTCTCTTATTCTCGTACTGATGATAGTTTGGTGGCACAACTCTCGGTTGGTATTCAAGAGTGGGAAAGTTTCGAGGTAGAGAATGTCCTTTTTGAGAGCGACGTTGATGTCAACGGCCTCCCAGACGAACTCCTGAAACACGCAGTTAATCAGGAACTATTGGAGCAAGTCGAGGAATGTTTGGCTTGGTTGAGGAAGGAGATAAAGGCATGAAGATACTTGCATTGATGTTTCTGGTTCAATGTATGGCGTGGGGGCAAGACCCATTGGTGGAAAGGCACAGAGCGTCTATGTCTGAGTACAACAGGGTAATGCGAGAGTTTGAAGATTCGCTGAATCAAGCTTGGGGGAAGAAAGAAAATTTATGTCCTGTATGTGGGCAAACCGTTGGGTTTACCAAAGTCCACACCAAAACACTCAAGCCACGCTTCGTTTTTATGCGTGTCCCAGAAGCAATGAGGGGTATCAGCTTCGATGACTTGTTCCTCGGTGGCACATTCGAGAAATACATTGACTCAATGCAAATCTTGGGCTATACATTTGTCCAAGTGATTGATGGAAAGGTATTATTCAGGAGAAAGCAGTGATATTCTTAGGCGTGGTAATCGGGTTTGTGTTCGGACTTGCGGTGGGTCTGTTCATCGGGGTGCTTGTCGTGCCAATGATGAGGGAACGATAAATGGACAAAATAAGCGAATTAAAAGCCGAGATAAGCAGATTGAAGGATGAAAACAGGGACTTGCGAGACTTGTACTATGAAAGGACTGGGAAGATTGCGAAGATTAAGGGTAGGCCCGATACTTTGGCAAAGTTTGAAAGACGGTTCCGGCGCGATCTTCATGAATCGCCAGAGAATTAGCTAAAATCATACCCACGAAATCTCATCTCAGCCTCTAATTCCTCGTCGGTACAGTTACGAAGTAATTTAGCCCTCTCAGCTTTGCATTTCAGATGTTCAAATTCCAACTCCTCTTGAACTAAGTCCTCCAATGGGGGAAGGTTCAGGTTCGAGAAGCCTGTGCCTTTTAACTCAGATTGAGGCGTGGATGTCAACGACGATTCTATCTTCATCATCTTTCTGGATTCTCTTGGGTGTGAGTTCGATCTTAACAGAACCTAAGTCAGACGGTGGCAACAATGCGTCCACAATGTAACTCTGCGTGTTTTCCTCGTATCCCTTCAAGTAACTCCCAGTCCTGGCGTATAGCTGTTTACGGTGCGTCAACGCTACTCCGGTGGTCTTAGACGTTACAAGTCTTAGTCTTTCCTTGTGAGCCACTTCCTTCTGGTGATTGTCCCCCATTAGGTAAATGTCGGCTTCTGCTACGTTAGACATGGCATGAACTGGGTTCATCGAAGCACCGATAGTCCTGCCACCTCCACGACCATGATGAGCGAATATATCCACACACGCTTTCTTGCCAGAAGTACCCTTTTGTTGCAAGGACAATCTGATGAAGCTGTTGACACCAAGATATTTGCACTTAAGAAGTTCACATAGCTTCTGGTCTGTGGTAGTCCCATTAGAGAAACTTCCGAAATGATTCCCGCCCAATAGTCCGATTAAACGCGGCTTCATAAACTCAATGTCTTGAGCAAATTTGATCACGTTATTGAGATAAAGTTCTTCGAGGGTCTTAATGGTGGAGTCGTGTAGGGAAGGATTGCCGAGGATGAGTCTTTCAGAGGTAGAGGCTAAATCGTCATAATCACCAAGTCCGAGGAAGTAAGCCCTTGGCTTGGTCTTAGCCCAGTCTAAGTATTCTCTCCACTTCTCTGCGTGGTGCATCGGGCTTGACTTGTGAACATCCCCGAATGGAAGCAGATATATTGGCTCACCAAACTTTGCAAACTCAATCTTGTAATTGTGTATTGTAAAGTCGCCACGAGTTTTCACTTGGTGTTCATTATTTGTGTATGTTCAGTTAATTTGAACATCCGATATTTCTGTACTTGGTTTAAACACACAGAAAGAAAGAGTCAGCATCCCTTGACTATCCAAGCCAATATCCCGACCGCACTTATCACAAGTCCGCCAATGACGTACTTGGCGTTCTCAGATGGGGTCTCTTTGCCAGACTGGATTGTTTTCAAGTCACGCCTGTTCTTCTCAATGGGGATGGCTTTCTCAACTTCTTCGTCAGTTAGCTGAGAAAGTAGGGCTTGGGCTTGCTTGACCAAACGCTCAGTCTCGTCTATCTGTGCTTGGGGGACAGTCTTAGGATCGGGGAGGTCGGCTTTGACTGTGCCTTTGAGTGGGATTTTGCTTAGGGGGGTGGGTTCGAGTTCGCTCATAAAACGTATCCTATGATTGCGACGATGCCAATGATGGCTAAGATGGCTACAACAAGTAAACCCAAGACCATCATCCACTGTTTATCAAGGTCGTCCATCATGGCGTAATATAAGCAATTCCCAAGCGAAAGTCAAGTGCTAAAGATTGCGCTTATTTACCGCTCAGGCAATACATTTGGGTGATTTAGGTACAGAAGTGTACTCTTTTGCACTTTTCCATGCTTATTTACCGCCATATCAAGATTATGCGTGGATTACGCTTATCGTGCATGGGGATAGAATCAACTCGTGGAGTTCGTCATAAGCTAATCTGGACTGCCCTATGAAGTCCATGCCAGGGGTCTTACCCACCAAAACACACCCTTCGGTGTCCTTGTCGGTATTGCCTGCGTGAATCCTAATCCCCGTGAAAGCAGGAACGTCCAAGATGTGTGGCATGACCTTCCCGAATCTATTCGAGAAGTCCATGACCAACTTATACTCACCGTAGGGTATAGCTGTCTCACCTTTAACCTTGAGATGCTCAAGTATGTCCAAAGGCATATCCTGGCTCATGTTGCGGTCAACATCTTCGAGCGTGAAGCAGAACGGTTTGGGCTGATCGTCGATGAATAGACGGCCTAAAGTCGAGCGAGGGGTAAACCCAAACCGCTCTAAACGAAGCTTCACGGCTTCGGTTGATCTTCCGGCTTTACGGGTGTAACGGGCTGTTTGATTGCGTCCTTCAAGCCTTTCAGGACTTTGACTACGACCTGAAACACACCGTTCTCCCTGATCCCAGGGATGAGCGCAAGGGCTTCTGAGAGCAAGAACAGCCCCAAAATGTAAACGCCATACTTGGTTGCGAACTGTATGATTAACTCTGACATTTCCATATCATTCCTCTTTGTATTGTTGTTTTTTGAGTCGCTGAATTTCTTTGCCTAATTCTGTCGGTTCACGCTTCCATATCTTCTTCACCTTCGTCGGCATCTCTGTCCATGCTACCTTCGTGTAAAGTTTGTACAGGTACAAGAGTGAGGACAGTGTTAGGAAAATGCCGAGAAATAGACTGACCAGATGTGACCCACCCGACACTTCCCCGAAATGTGCCAGTGAAACGGAGGCCGAGTCCTCCCCTTCCGCTATGTGATAAATAGAATGTATCACAAGAAACAGTCCCACACACAGTACGACCACATCCGCTATTAGGATTACTACCTCTATGGTCTTTTTCATTTCTCATTAGACTTTGATATGCCAATGAAGGCCAACACACCGCCCACCATCAGAAATATAATATCCTTCATGTAATCTCTGGCCGCGTCAGAGATAGCTTCCGGCCCGCGTATAGCCCAACTCAATCCAGTCATAATCACCATAATACACACGGTAGCAGTGAACATGAGAACGATCAATTCTGTCGGGTTGAACTTCACTTGGACTCACCGATTCCTGTACCTTTGGAGTTCCGCCTTAATCTCTTTCAGCGTTTCGTCGATGTTTTTTAGGTGAACAGCTACGGCTACCTGATTCTGTTTGAGGATTTCCAATTCCTTGATGCGTTCCTCCGCCTGCTCAATGTGAGACTCGATCTTTTCCTCTGCCGTCTCAAGGCGTTGTCTGTCTGCGCCCAACATGACCAAACCAGATAGTGCGAGACTGGCGATACATGTCATGATCGCCGTTCCGACAACTCTTCCAAGCGTGTATTTAGGTTCACTCATTTGGTACTCATGTTTGGTTAATAAACTCGCTTGGCAGTAATACTCGTCATAAACACGGCTGAACCGATTGTCCCCGTCAGCGTCACGGTGTATCTGATGCCAGACGCAGACACAGGCACGTTCTCAACGTAGAACCGTTTGTGGAAGTAGTTAGCCAGAGATGCGTTTGAGAATGTCGTGGTCGAGTCTGCTTTTGTATTATTGTCCCAATCGACGCGTACATACACCGTTGACGTGCCGTTAGCCGTCGTAGGGCATCCATACACTTCAATCTCGTAAGCACCCGCCGTTGCCGTGCTGTCTAATGTGGTCGCAGAAATACCCGCAACAAGCCCAGTCCTTCTAACGGTGTCAACGACAAGTGGTACACCGAATAATCCCTGAGAAGCGATGCCTGAGACTGCCGATATTTTTCCATTTACATTAACCTGAAAGAGGCTGGTGCTACCTGTGCCGACAGATAGTTTTGCGGCGGGCGCACTCGTTCCGATCCCGACATTCCCGTTGCGGTAAACTCTCATAGCCTCTGTAAGGCCAGACACAGCATCGTTTTTGGTGTAGAAGATTAAATCCGCCCCACGATTATTCGCCGTTGTTCCACCCAGAGAGCCAGTTATTGCTGCCACCCTCTTATCTGCGGCCACCGAATTAACGTCGCTGAACTGAGCAATCCCAACCGTTACCCCGCTTGCGTCTGCCGTTTTTGTGGTGAACTCCACCCCGCCCGCGCCGGTGCTCCCTGTCAATGTCAGGAAGTTCCTTCCCGCAGATGCTTGTGTCGCAGTCGGTGTGAATTTGGCAAACGATGCTCCACTTGCTAATTGGAACGAGATTGAATCATCGCCAAATACCATTCCTACATCTTTAGCTGAAGTCACAACATCTGACCTTATTCTCGCTCCTTGCCCTGCCGCGCTTAACCAATTTATCTCATGCCCCTTCGCCATTTCAATGGCTACGCCAGTTCCAGTCACTCCGTTGGTTCCAGTAATGGCATCTTCCTCAAAAATCAAACCCTTGTTCCACGTTGTATCGTTCTTGACAACATTGATTGCGGTGTTGCTTGGGTTTAGAGCCGCACCACCGTAGGAAGGATCGCCGCCACCCGCTAACCAGATACCGTTAGCCCCCGCCCCCCTCAAATATGGGGTGGTGTTGGAATTTACTGTCGTGACGTTCTTTACGGCAAGCTCAAGTCCAAACGATGTCGAACCTGTGTCATGCTGAACATCACCATATAAAGCCCACGCAACCTTATTCGATGAGTCATTTATCACAAAACCAGCCACTCCAATTGTGCCGTTGGTAGGCCAATGCGTGTCACTTGTCCGTGAGAATCCGGCGACACCTATATCCCCTGAGTCGCTTATCCCATATAGCCATGAATCCCTCGGCCCCCAATTCGCACCCCCTGCAGACGAGGTAGGCCACGTCTGACCTGAGACAGCGTAACGTCCTTTGCCGAATACTTCTAATTGCGACCCATAAACATCGGCAGGAGTGCCGTTGACCCCGACAAGTGAATCGAATCTGTGAATCCCACGCCACTTCCAAGCGTAGGTCGTGTCTAATCCAGGCGCACCGTCACTCCTGAGCGCAGTAGTGCCTGAGCCAGTGACAGCCGTTGGCGTGATTCTGACCGATGGCGCGGCGAGTCCTGAGACCGTGCCTGTGCCGAGTTTACCTGCGAGTGCCGTACCCAGTCCAACAGTATCTGAGGCGGTGGATGATATTACCCCAGACGTGGAACGTAACGTACCTGTGGACAGGAATGGTAGGCGTAGCGATGAGTCAATGCGACTGCCTCCGCGAACACGGAAATTCAGGACTTGGAGCGCGGAGTCACCAACAGGGGTCATCACGCCCATTTTGCTGACAACGTAGATACTGTCCTTCAAATACCCATGTAGAGAATCGGTATTAGCCCTCTTGAAGTTTTGCTTCTGTGCTAAGATTTCCATAGGAAAAATTAGCATAAACGCTAAAGCTATTAGGACGTATAAATAGGTTCTATTTAGGCGAAATGGCATATTGTGATTCATTTTTAGACGCTAATTACGAGGCACACACGCACCTACAACGGTGCAAGTCTGCGGGACTGTAACCGTGAGCGAACCAACGGCCTGAGCCGTTACCTCCCCACGTAAATCGATGAGTACGCCCGAAGCTACCGCATAACACGCTATGACGATATAATCACTTGCCCCGAAAGCGTGTGAAAACGTAATGACGTTGCTCCCCGCCGTACACGCTTGAGAGAAACTCGTGTACCCCAATGGCATTACTCCGTAGAACAATGTCCCTGCGCTCGGACACGTTACCGTAAATCCCGTAGTCGCTTTAGCCGTTACCTCGCCCAGAAGGTCGATGAGGGTCGTTCCTGACAACATATAGCACGAGACAATCTCATAGTCCGACCCCGCCATAGGCGTGACAAAAGCCACAACATTACTCCCCGCCACAACCGAGGCACTATTGCTTGGGAATACGCTTGCGAGGTTGATATAATTATTCGTAACAACCGTCCCCGCGCCCCCACTTGGCGGCACGACGCTCTGGATAAATTCGGTCTGCTGTGCCAGCGTAGCGAAGTTCATCTTCTCGGCTGAGATGAATTCTTTTTTAACTTCATCAGCCCATCTTTGAATGGCCGGAACGAAGTCCTCCGGCTTCATACTCGAAAGTATGAGTGGGCGCAGTCTTTGACGGTATCGTGCGGTTTCGCTCACGGCTGACCCGTTATTGTCGGAGGTGTGAACGGGGAAAGAAATGACGGGGCAAAGGGTGGAAACTCAACTCCGCGATATTTCTTGGCAAGGTCTGGGTAGTCAGATAACTTTCCCGCTGGCTTCCCACCGACGAACATCTGCGGCTCACCATTTACGGTCATTACCTTTATCTGTCCACTCTTGATACCTCTGTCAAGGGAAATCTGTGTGTTGACCCCCTTAACACCCATGCTCCCACCTTGCGAAACGGGGGCTTCGCCAACATTCGATCCTGAGAACGGCGGAGAAAGCGCGTCCTGAACTGCGGGCTTGTCAATGTTTTTCAGTTTGTCTATCGTTAGGGCAGTCCGGCTGAGAAGGAATGGACTCTTGACCACGCTACGCCCGAAACTCAACGCTGTTCCTCGCACTGGCTCAGCGATAGCCAGATAGAATGGGGCAGATGTAGCGCCAGTCGGTAATTTCTTCCCCGACCCCAACGCTTCCTCGTAAACAGATTGAGAAATGGTATTTAACTCAGACCACCTCTTGTTGAGTTCGCCCAATCTCGGATTCCATTCCTCCAACTTCGTTCTGAACTGTTGTGCGATAGCTTTGTTAAACTCATTGTTCACCGACCCCATTTCATCATAAGGAATCCTTGAATGAACAGCGCTCTTGATTTTCTGCATTTCTGTCGGCTTAACGATTACATCCCTGTCCTCAACGAATCCCTTTGCCAGATCATCTAACCTCGCTTCAAACTTTGCCCTGTCCGGCCCTGCAAGGTCTGGGCTGTGTTCTTTAACCCACTGGACTGCGTTATCGGCCACTTCACGGACGTTGATACCTAAGCCCGCATCGTCCATCTTCGCAATCTCTACGCTGTAATCCTTGTTGAAGATTGAATTTTTCTGTGACTGAATCTTCTTAAACAACCCTTCTTGACGGGCATAACCACCACCCAATCCAACATTCTCTTTCAGCCCACGCTTGATAACTGCCTCTCTGGCTTCAAATGTAGGGACATCAAACTTGCCAGCCACGTTGTAAAGATGCTTCTCTGCATTTGGAAATATCGTTCTTGCCGTTGCGCCTATTGCTTTGGGAACGCCCTTTACAATGGCTTCTGGGACTATAAACTGCCCCGCTGTTCCCACAAGTTCTTCTACCTCAGCTTTCTGCTTTGGATAATTCTCCCCCCGTAAAAATTGTGGCACAAACGGGACTGTCTTATCTGTGGGGTCTTTAGAAAGCAAGTCCATAACCCCGCCCGCCGCTTTTTGGAATGGATAAGCGATTGCTTCACCCACAGCTTGCAACCCTTTTGAGACTGGCTCTCCGACAACTGGGACTCTGCGAAGCAACGCATCTGCCATAGCAAGTGGGGCGGCGGCACGTTGGGCAACAGAATTTACCATGCCTACCCCAGAACCGAACTTGTCTTTGCCAAACGATTCATAGTTCTTGGAGAACCGTAGCATCGGATCGTTTATTGCTCCGAACAACTCACTCTCAAGTGATCGTTGCTTGGGCTGTGCCTCTACCGTAGGCGCAGACTTCCACTTGGGCGCAGTTGAGTCATGAACAACGGGGGCTGATTTCCACTTCTCTCCCATTTATGGCTTCTTCCTCTGCACACCCTCTGGGTCAACAAACAATGTCCCACTCGGCAACGCGTCATATTCCTCGTCGGATGAGATTTTCTTAATGCCCTCGCTTGGGACGGTTGCGGGCGCACCCTTCGGCTTCAAGCTGGGAAATTGTTCTTCCAGACTTCCCTGACTCTGCTTAAGCCATTTCTTGAACACTTCCAATGTCGTTTCAAAGTTCTCGTCTGGCTGAGTAATGTTCGGCAATATCTCAGTGTTCAGCCATTCCAACTCGGCTTCGTTAATCTGCTTACCGGAAAGTCCATAGATGATCGGGCGTAATTGCCCTACGACATTCTTCAACTCGGTTGCGTCTGCGTCTGAGAAGAACCGTGTCCCAATTTTCCTCGCACGACCCGTAACGGGGCCGGTAATTGAGGAACGATTGACAATGCTTTCCAACTTATCGACAGACTTCGATACATTGTTAAGCTGAGAGTATGACTGCCTTACCACAGTAGGAGATGGGACAAAAGTTCCCGTCCCACCCGTGAGTCTGCCCGTTTTCTTGTCGTAGGTTGAAATCTCGCCCTGACCAGTTTGGATGGACTGAAAATTAGGCACACCAATTTGAAGCTTCTTTATGACGTTCTCGTATTCGGGTATGCGTGGGTCTTTGGGGTTAGTCAACCGAATAGCCGAGAGTTCGTTCTGGTACTTCGACAATTCAGTTGGTTGGGTCTGCTGAGATGACTGCCTATACCCAAGTCCTGGCACAAGTTGTCTCGGATTTGCGTTGGGGTCATTTGTGTCAAGTCCGTAATAACCGCTCTCCGCGCCACCGAACACATCTACATTGGGTTGACGTTTCTGTTGCATCTGATACGCCATCTGCGCCAAGATTTGCGGGTTTGCACCAGTTTGAGATAAATACCCCAAGATTGCGCTCCCGTAATCTGGGTTCTGGACTTTTGTATGCTCACCCCCGAAAGCATACGTCCCATCATCCGTTGTAGGATATTGCGTGGTGGTCTGCGGGATTTTCTGCAAGTCGTTGAACGCTTCCTCTTGTAACTTTTGCTGTGTTCTTTCGTTGATTAAGTCGGCAAAAGTTTTCCCCACCCCCCTGAAAGCATCATATATATAACTCCCTTGAGCCATTATGTTTTTCCCATTTTGCTTTTCAGATACGCCCCCCCAACATCTCCAGCCATACCGATTAAGCCACCAGCGAGTTGTTCCCCGTACCCCGTATCTCTCTGAGCGCTTAGTCCCTGCTTCAAAGCCATCATACGATAATAATTTTCATAATTGCTTTGGTTAGCGGCGTGTTGAGTGCCAAATGCTGTCAGTGGATTTTGCATCATTTGCTTAAGGTAATCACTCTTTAACCCACCGAAAGCATCAGCAAAACCCTGATATACATTCCCTTGAGCGTGTTGTCCGAAGGCATACGGATTGCTTACACCAGAAGCAAACGCTTGGTTGGTTGCTAACGCCCCCGCGTTTCCGGCTGTTCTCTGCTGTTGACCGTAAAGAGAATTTTGCGCCTGACCATAGTATTGTTTGGTTAAAGCATCAAGTTGGTCGCCCTTTAGCCCTTTGGTGTAATACCCCCATATGCTTTGAATCGGATCGAAGTTTCCTTCAGACGAACGATTCGCGGGATTGCCTAGTGAATTATCAAGGAATCCCTGAATATCTCCCTGACCCTGACCAAGTGCTTGTTCTTTCGGATTTCCCATTACAGTATCTTTCTAAGTTGAATAATGCCTTTGTCGATTATCACAAATCCAAGACGCTCCGCCTCCGCGACAAGCTTGTCATCGCTCGGTTGCAAGTATAGCTTGGGTACACCTTGAGCCATGACTGCGCCCAAGAGCGTATCGTACAATCTCCGCGCTATCGTTGGGTTATCAGCGATCATCGGTTCAACCACCATCCGTAACTCAGCACAGATTACCCCGTCGATTATCCCCGTTTCATTCGTTGAGATGAACGTCAGCCCAGACGGGGTTTGGATATTGAACTTGGTGCAATAGCTATCAATAGCTACTCTATCTTCTGCTTTAGCGAGACGAATCATGTTAGTCTATCTTGTACCAAGCTGAAACACCGTCCGAAACCACCGTCATGCGTTGATACTGTGTTGAAAGTGAGTCCACGGTTACACCATCTATTGTCTGGACACCGTTTGTTCTGATTACAACAACGTTAGCAGAGGCATCGGTTTTCTTGATGGTGTACTGGATTGGGACTGCTCCGAATACGCTTGCATTTGGCAGAGTCAATGTGTCTCTTGCCGCATTTGCGCTCATTAAGATAATGCCGTCTTGAATTGTTGCTGTGTAGCTTGCGGTCTTGGCAACAATAGCATTTGTTTGGATTACACCACTGCGAGGCATAACATACGCACTCACATTCCCCGAATATCCAGACCACATGGATGGAAATTGCAAACTGTAAATCTTTGACGTATCACTTGGTTGAAACGCCACTATTGGCGTAGCCATCCCTATAAACGACACCACGCCACTTCCATTTGCCGAACCGTTGACGTTTGCTTGATAAATATAGAACGAACCATCTTGCACAGATGTTAGTCTTGCGGGGGCAGAGGCATCAATGGCTTGCAAATAAATTGCTCTGTACCAAACCGTGTCGGCATTAGGGTCTCTGCTGTTTTGAATCTGATATTGACACTCCGCCACCCCACAACAAAACATTATTGTTAATGCTAAATACAATAGTTTCATTGTCCACCTCTCTGAACTTTGGAAAGGAATAACCCGTAAAAGCCAAAGCGAACTTGCTTGGTGGTCAAGGCATCTCGATTCCAAGCACTACAAAATGGACTCGCCTGTGTCGTGGCTGCGGGTAAATTTGTCACTATCGTTGTCGTAGTTGGTGTGGTGAAATTGTCTGCTTGCGACCATATCGTGTATATCGCATTTGTCCCGAATGACTCAATCTTCCAGTTATACCACAACCCGACTGTGGTAGTAACCAGTCTTACCTTCGTTCTTGTCGCCGCTGTCCCTGCCGATGCCACCGCACATATCGAATCGGCCGTTCCTGCGACCTGAGCGGCGGTAAGTCTGCCGCTTCGCTCAATCCACAATCCCGCTCTGGCAGTGTCCTCAATGATGAATGACTTGTTCGAGTCGGTAGCAGACCCACCAATGGCGGCTAATCCCATGCCAATCCCAAGAGAGTCAGTATTTGTTGCAGGGATGAAAAACTTGCCTGTAATCACAAGCCCGTTTATTCTTGGGTTGATCGTGCCAAATGTTGAGTCACCCTTGAACGAGAACGCCCCCCCGTTCGCAGCACCAAGCGTCCCTGCACCGTTTAGGTTAATAGCCATCATGCCTGGCTCTAACGAGTCAACCGTAGCCGGAGTTGGTGTGACGTACTGAATCCCACCGCCAGCCGTTGCCTGTGATCCTGCGTGGACATTCCATCTGTTCTGACCTACGGCTGAGATTACCGTGTTACTCCGTAGCACAGTCTTAGCCGCGCTACCGTTAAAGATGAACTCCTCCCAAAGCAAGTGACCTGAGTTGGGTTGGAGCATCTCACTCTTGATTGCGTATTCGTCAGTAGTGTATGAGCCATTCCTCTGATAGACCTTGAACGCCTTGTTAGCAAATGTCGAGTCAAACGGCGAGGCCGCAGTTCCCAACCCCCATTGACCAACATTCAGACTTAGCTGACCTGGGACGATGTTTGAATTTAACCCCCCAGTCAAAGTAAAAGAACCAGCCGATAGCCCACCCAAGAACTCCTGATAAGCCGTCCATTGACTCCCTAACGACAAGAGATAATTCCCCGCCTTTGAGAAGTCATAGAATGTTGAATCCCAGAACATGACACCTCTTGGCGTGAAGAAAGCCGAGAGCGTGTCTAACGTCCCATCCCTCTTGCGGGGTGGCCTAAGATTATTGAAAGCGAAGTCCCGCATCAACATCGGAGGCGCAGCGTCGTTCCTGAACGTCAAAGTCGAATCGTCAAACCATCTGAACGTTCTCTTGAACGAAGGGACGGAAGCAGGCGTGACTATGCTTGTAGTGAAGCTGAAATTACTTGAGTACCCTGAGTCACCTACCGCGTTGACTGCCTTCACGTGCCAGTAGTACGTCCCGCCTTGAGATAATCCAGTCACGGTAAACTGTGTATCGGGGAGCGTAACACCGCCTGGACTTGCCAATGAGTCGAAAACGTGCCACGTTGCAAAGTTAGGGTCAACACCAATCTGAAACCAGTAAGAGCGGATCGTATCTACTATTCCTGCTGGCTGATGCCACTTGAGCGTAACCGACGTAGCTTGGCCTGTGGCCGCATTTGCAGGAGCGACTAACTGTGGCTTGTACGGTCTGCGAGTTGGGGTGGATGTCGTACTGCCTGTCGTGAATCTGTGAACTCTTGAATAATACCCATAGAATCTCCCCATCCTGCCAACGACCTTCCAGTAGAATACGGAGTTTGAAGCTAATCCGCTTATGGTCACGGTCGTATCGGTCGAAGTTGTGCCCACGTCTTGGTCTGCTCCGCCAACAGCCGTATTGAATCTTCCGTCTGCTGAAACAGAGATGTGATAACCCTCGTTCGCATTAGAAACCTTATTCCATCTGAAAGTTACCGCCATCGTTCCCGCGCTCGGAGAACCCTGATTAGTAGAACCGTCGGTCGGGGCAACAGGAGCAGGCATGCCAACCGTTGTAAACGTAGGGGCGTCAGCCGCAGCCCTCATCCATTTCAAGAATGACAGTCTATCATTATTCCCACGCCACCCTGCGCTATTCTGCAACCACGCGGCTTCGTTATACATGATGCCGGAGAATCCCCTTGCCTTCATCATCTTGACCAACTCACCCAATGAAACGGAGTCGTCATAGATAACGGTATGCTTTAAATTCCCTGCGTCTTTATATGCTAAGTAATGATTGTTCGTGGAATCACGCCACTCCCTCATTGGACTCCAATATTGATCCAAGTATGTCTGCGCGGCAGAGCCACCATTAGACTCACCCAACTGCGTGAATCCCATCGCCCCTGCGGGTTGACCTGGGCCGGATACACCAGTGAAATGTAGGTACGCACCAAACTCTAAAACCTGAACAGCTTTAGACGCACGAATCCCGCCCGCCTTTAACCCGTTCACCGTGACATATTGAGGAACGAACTGATACGATGTATCTCCTGTGGTATATCCGTCAAACCCTTTAACCGTGTCACCTGGCAGTCCATAGGTTGAGCCGATTGCAGGGTGTGTAATACCCAACGGGTTGGATGTCCAAGCATTTCCCGCTCCACCGAACCTCGCTCTTGACACGACAGATACGTAGGTACACAGTGAATCCAACGCAGAGAAGTCATAAGACTGATTCCCCACGACAGATGTCTGTGTTTCCAAATCAAGAGAAATAATCGGGGCTTGGCCATTCCACGAATAGACCGTAAGTGAGTCCTTCAATTTCTTGAAGAACTGGAACATATTTGCCTTATTAGACTGAGTTGGGAACTCCCAGTTAAAGTCAATGCCGTCTATTTTGTGAAGATTGCAGAACTTACCCAAAGTAGAGGCGAAGTTCTTACTTTTGGTTGTGTCATTGACGATGATTTGCAAGAGTACGGCAGTCGCGGGGGCGTAAGCCGTGATTGCTGAGATTGACAGAACAAACTTATTCCCATGAGCGTGAATAGAGTCTCTGAACTGATACATGATATTCCTTGTACCGGAACTTCTGTCCCATCCAAACAATCTCTGTGAATCTGCAAGCATTGACCCGTTGGGATATTGAGCGTTGCCCTGATCTGGTACTCGGACTCGAAGATGTGGAAAGAGTGTATCTGGGTTATCATAGAACCAGTACAATACATCGTGGTTTGCCGCGAACTCTCCAAGCAAAGCAGGGTTAGCACTAATCGCTGGCCACCACGAAGAAAGAGTCTGTGTGTAGAAATACCCGTGAACCTTGAACGGGTTTTGAACCGCACTTCCGACAACCAGAGTCCTTCGTTGGTCAAGCGTTACATTGGCAGTATCATCCTTCGCTTTAATCTGGAAATAGTACGTTCCAATGGATTTCTTTGAAAACAGCTTACTAACAACCGTGTCTTTGGTCGTTCCAGCTTTTACAACAAGCGAGTCACCCGTAACCGTGTCCGGCGCACCACCCTGACCTATCGCATAGGTAGTCCCGAACTTAATCCAGATACTATCGTTGCCGGGGTTTAACTGAGTCGTGGTATTGCTATCTGTGACATTAGCAGAAATAGTAAAAGATTGACTGGAATCTATACTGAACGATTGTGTAACATTGCTAATCACAGGAGGTATTGTATCTCGTAATATCCCCGGCGCAGCCCCCCCACTCTTAGTGCCTATCTGGAATGTGTTAAACGCTGGAGGCGTGGCAGAGACTCTTGACCTGATAGCCAACCTTCCCGGCGAAGTTATGTATGCCGCGTTGCCAGCCACATATGGTGTAGAGTCAATAAGTGTTGTCCCCTGGCCGCCAGAACGCACCCAGTAAGCCCACAAAGAACCACCATGATTAACTACGCGGATCGTATCGTTTCTACGAAGCGCAAACCCACCTGGGAATATGTCTACGTCGCTCGTCGCCCTACTTTCGGTCGTGGAATCGACCTTGTAAAATGCCGCACGGTAATCTCCTGCATTTACCCCACCACCATTTTGTCTTGACAGCCTAAACGCCAATCCCCGCCATCTCTGGCGATTACTGTCATTCAATCCGAAATAAAAATGCACAGAACCAATAGCGAATGTGTAACTGGAATCCTCATTCTGCTTCCAGACAAATGAGAATGAGTTGGTGTCCATTACCATTGTTGAATCCCAGAAAACTCCCGCACGATCACCAGAGCCTAACGTGCTTGAACCAGCAACGGCTTGACCACCACCACCCGAAATTGAGACCCCCCTTAGTGTTCTGTACGGACTCCCGCCTGATGTGTCAATGATATTTCTCCACTTGAGATACTTAGACACGGTATCACCTGTGGAATAGGTCATAGCATCTCTTGTCGAGTACGTCCACGTTATCTGAGAGAACGCGGAAGCCGTAAGCGCAAAGGTGAATAAAATGACTGTGATTAGTCTATTCATTGTTTATACTCCACATAGAAATATGCGCTGTCCAAGTCAAAGGTCTGTTGTGGTTCTATGATTATACTGTCTGCCTTACAAAATGCTTTTGGTGAAGCCAGTAATACTTGTGCGGGTCGTGAATCTTGAAAGAAAAACCTGACCTTGCTATACGTCGTTAATCCTGAGATGTACTTAGCCACTCTCGCAAATCCCGCCCTGACATACATTGAGTCGCTTGTCCAGTCTAATGATACTATCCTGCCGTTGGCTTTGACCTTACCAGAAGGTAGGACAAGCGTATCAACTGCGGCTGTTTCCAAATGATGCTTGGCTGTGGCAGTAGTATTTAGGGCTATGGATGAGTCAAACCCACCCACCGAAGATCCCCGTCCAAGAGCCACGCTGTTGATGCCGTTTGCGTTCGCCCCGTTACCCAATGCTACCGAACCTGTGGATGAAGCCGTTGCCGAGTTGCCCAAAGCCGCCGAAGCCGTTCCAGATGCAGTCGTGCTGACACCAATCGCTATTGAGCCGTTACCCGAAGCTACACTTGTCTTGCCCATAGCCGTTGCATTTGT
>Ga0137443_1000008_pt1 | contig 32430 bp, 26 predicted proteins | sample EasRivERMGT300_2_FD_102324 | JGI IMG/M metagenome (GOLD analysis project Ga0137443, IMG submission 102324) | Soil microbial communities from meander-bound floodplain in the East River, Colorado, USA - East River MetaG ERMGT300_2 | ecosystem: Environmental > Terrestrial > Soil > Floodplain ... | reverse complement strand
GACAATTTTTAAGCCAAGAATCACTCATTACATGTAAGTTAAATAACCATCCTTTTATTTTTTGTACGGGAACTCAACCAACATGTTTATATAAAGCATTACCGATAATTTTTAACATAAAAACTGGTGAACGATTTAAAATATGATTATGAACGCCCTCTGTCTTCAAATTAACAGGTAGAAATTTTCTTTTCTCAATACTATAACGGGTTGTAAATATTGATAATTCATTGGTGTTCCAACCTAGTTTAAATCTTCTTAAACCCTCATGTTCAATTTCTGTTCGTCCAAAATCAAATTCTTCATAACCTTCAGCACGATATTTTTTAATGGCTTCCCACATTACGAAATGATTTCCCCTAAGTTCAAAATATTTTGAATAAGATGCGCCGAACTTGTAAAGTAACTTTTTTCCTAATTTAAAAAATATCGCTCCTGCAATGTAAGTTTCATCTTTTACGGCCAGTAAAATATCTCCATATCCTTTATTGATTATATTTTTTAAAATACTTTCAAAAAAAATGTTCGGCTGAGGAGGCAATCCATGCTTTTTCCTTGTTTCATAGTTCATATCAATAAATATTTTCATGCCAAGATCATTATTAAGTAACTTTAATGTCACTTTTTCTTTATTAGCTTTTTTAATATTACGTCTTGTGTTTTCTGAAAACGATTTTAATAAATCTGTTTCTCCTTTGTCAAGTTTTAATATATGTCTAAAATCTGTTCTGAAATGTTCTGTTTCAAACGGATACCTGTTTTTAGATGATTTAAATTCGATGTACTTTAATTTTTCTTTCTTCGAATAATTAATTATATCTTCCGATAAGTTGTAGAAAGGCGAGTTATCTTTTAAAAGTGGTTCACAGAAATCACTAAAAGGTAACGATACTGCACGATTACCTGTTAACCAGCTGTTGACCAGCATTAATGGAACAATCGCAAGGAGTTCATCGTTTTCGGAGTAAGTAAAATAAACTGGTACAAAATGATAAGACTCATTAAGAACTTTTGCCCACTCGCTTGTGTGGAAAAAAGAATAATCTTCAAAGCCAAGTATATATTCATTCCAGTTATTTACCGTAATCGGGTTGATTATTTGGATGTTTGTTTTTTGCAAGCAATTAAGAATGATTCAAAAATATGTTTACTGAAAGATGTATAATAAGAATGTGAGAATAAGACTGCCTTTTTCTATTTGGTCTCTTTAAAAAAATTCGTTTTTAGTCCAATCTTATTTTTACCATTTCCCCCCGATGAATAACCGTATCCGTAGCCATATTTGTAACGATAAGTGTAAGATTTTTTAATGTCTACAGCGTTGGCAATAATACCGCGGACTTTAAATTTAGCCTGCTTCATTTCCTGTATTCCAGTCGAAACAGTTTCTTTAAAACTCATATCAGGTCTTACTACAAGCAATGCATTTTTAACCATACGACCGAGAACGAGAGTATCAACTACGCGGGTGACTGGTGGTGTATCGATAATAACATAATCATATTCGGAAGTGTTTAATGTATCCAGGAGAACCTTCATCCTGCCCGAATCCAGCAATGCAGCTGAATCATCTCTTAATCCGCCTGCCGGAATAATATCAATTTTTTTCATCACCTTAGTATAAACTGATGGCGGAATTTCACTCGTCAGGTAGTCAACCAGGCCAGGGGTATCCAGGGGCAGATTGAATAATTTTGATAGCTCTGCTTTTTTTAAATCGCAATCAATTATTAAAACTTTTTTGTTTTCCTGGGCAAACGTGATTGCCAGGTTTGCTACCAAAGTTGTTTTGCCTGTATTTTCTTCACAGCTTGTAACAAGAATAATTTTATCGTTGCTGTCTAACTGGAATAGAATTTTTGTTTTCAATAATCTTAAAGATTCTTTAATACCCAGAGTATCATCCATCAGACTTGCAAACCTATCCCGGTTTTCGCTTGCATTATTAATTCTCTTCAGCATTTCCCTGGAATATTTTGGAACAATCGCTAAAACAGGAAGTTGAAAATCATCTTCTAAATCATCAACATTTACCAGTCTGTTATCCTTCAATTCTAAAACAAATATTAAAACCAGGCCAATAAAACCTCCGAGAACCAATGCTACCATCATATTCATAATCTTATTAGGGGAAATGGGTTTCAATGGTTTTTGAGGAGGATCGACAACTATAATATCCTGAAGTTTTGAAACTTCTGCGATTCTCATTTCTTCTCTTTTGTCCAACAGCAAAGTAAATATTTTTTCATACACGTCTTTCTGTCTTAGTAACCTTGCAAGCTGACTTTCCTGCGCGGGTAATTTCTGCATCCTTTGTTCGTACCTTGACATTAGATTAGTAATTTTCAATAATTTTTTTTCAAAAGAATTAACCATCATCTGATACGAAGTAATAGTATTCTGATTATAACCGGCAAGCTTCTCTTTTGTTGATTTGATTTGTTCGTCAATATTTTTGACATCAGGGTGATTTTCGCTGCGCTTTTGGAGCAGTTCAAGTCTTTGTAATTCCAAATCTGATACCTGTTTTAACAAGTTCGAGAAAGGCGAATTTGCTTCGGTGCCTTTCATATCAAGGTAACTTTGATCAAAATATCCGCTTGATTCCAGTTCCTTTTTCAAGTCTTCTGCCTTATTTTTATAATCAGATAAAAGCAAATCGGTTCTAAGTTTTTCAGCTTCTAAAGTGCTCAGATAAGAAATAAGTTCTCTTGAACTTTCATCAACCGAAATTATTTGTCCGCTTGCTTTATAATCACTGAGGTTATTTTCAGCTTCCAACAAATGTATTTTAACTTCTTCAAGCTGTTCATCAACAAATTTGAAGGAGTATTTAATTGTTTGTTTCTGCTGTTCAATTCGTACTTCCCTGAATCTATCTATCAGGCTGCCAGCAATCAGCACAGCAGCAAACGGGGATGCCGATCTTACGCTCATTTGAAATACATTGGTTTTTCCAACTTTCGAAACACTTATCTGACCGGATAATTTATTAATTGCTGTATAAAAATTATCAATATCAAAATAAATTTTACTGCCAATGGGTGCATCATTCCAACTAAAGTTAAACTCGAGTGAATTGGCAACAAATTTTACTTTTGAACTGACACTTTGGGTCTGAATTAATGAATCCGAATCAGTTTCTAATAATTGATCCTGCCAGGCGTTTTCGTCGGTTATTTTTGAAGTCAATTTAGAATTAGCCAAGAGAACATTATCTTCGGCATTACGCAGCTCAAACTCATTTTCATTATTCTTTTTTATATAGAGTCTTCTTGCCTTCGATTCATTGCTTTTCATTTTTAAATCTGTAATAACGGGAAGGCTATGACCGATTATTTTACTATAGATATTTCCCGAATCAGGAAAGTCGATAAATACATTTTTTAATTCAAAAATTTTACGGTTTGGTGTTTCAATCTTGATAAGATTAATATTTAACTTAAGTTCATTAACAATTCCACCAAGTACCTCGCTCGTTTTAACCAGTTCCAATTCTGTATCAACCTCATCCTGAGTTTGTAATTTAACGATCTCGTAAAAATCATTTGCGGCTTGTTTTCTGTCTGCCATCTCTTTTTTTAACATAGCTTTTGATTCGAAAACAGGGGTAGCATTTTGGCTGTATAAATATGCTAAGATAAGCGATACCAGAATGGAAAATACTAATACTAGCTTTCTTTTAAAGATAATGTGTATAATTTCAAGTAATGATTTTTCTTTTTTAACTGGTTTCGAAATTGACATAATTAAAGATATTTAATCTGATTTTTAGTTATAAAAAAATAATTAATGAGGTAATTAAAAAATCTATATTAATTGACGATTAAAGCAGCCGCCGTCAATATTACGGCAAGTAATGAGATCATCCACGTAAATCTTGCCGGATCTGCCCAGAATGATCTTGGTATAACAATCTGATCCCCGGATTTTAGTCCAATATCGGCTGCAGTGTTTCCTTCGGTTGTAATGCTTTCAATATCTAATTCTATCTCTTCATCTTCTCTCAACACAAACATTCCATCAAGATCTGCATCACTTGTATATCCACCTGCTAAAGCAATAATCCCTGTCAATTTTTCAATTTCGGTAACATAGTAGAATCCGGGATTGCGAACCTCACCATGAATATTAATTCTGTACAACGATAAAACTGTTAAATCCGGATTCTTATAAAGTGAATCGTAACGGAAAATAATTTCTGATTTAATCAGTGCGAATTCTTTATCCTTTGTATAAAAGATACCTGCATACGGCAATTGTAATTTGCCATCAGGCTGTATAAAATAATCTCCCGAGATAAGGTCAGTAATATCTAAAAAAGCAATCCGTACTCCATCTCCAGGATTTAGTTTTTGAGCCGATATATTTCCAGTTAGGACAAGAATTGTTGTTATGAAATAGAAAAATATAATTTTTTTAAGCATCTGAAATTTCGAAACACTCTCAATAAAATTTTGGAACCACTATCCAAGAATTCAGGTGTTATTAAATTTTTAATAATCGCTGAAAAGAAAGAATCAACTAAATCAGTAAAAAATGAATTGATAAAATGACATTTTAAGCATTAAATCAATATTTATGCCACCATTACTCTTCAAAACATAATTCCCGGTGGGATATATATAGTTAAAAATATTAAAATGAGAAAATCTAATTTTTATGGATCAATATATGACGTTAGAATTATACTCCCGCTCTTCTATTTTAGATCAAAAATTGGCAACTGTCAAGTGATTAAAATATTAAATAAGTTATATTAAGAAGAAGTATATCTAATATCAGATTGAAAATAATTAGTATTCCGAATTAGCATAGTTATTGCTTTGAGAGATTTCCCAAAGGAATAACTATTTTTTCATTCTGTGAAACTTATTCAATCTGAGGGATTGATCGATTAAATTCAAATAACAAAATCTTTAGTAAACCGGAGATAAAAAATGAAAGTGCCATTTCTAGATCTTAAAACACAGTATCTCTCTATAAAAAACGAAATTGACTATGCAATTCAGGATGTAATTAACAATACTGCATTTATACTGGGCAAATCAGTAACAAATTTCGAAGAGAATTTTGCCAAAGCTCATCAGGTTAGCCATTGTATTGCTACAAGTTCGGGAACGGATGCAAACCATTTGGCTCTTTGGGTATTGGGTGTTGGCCAGGGAGATGAAGTTATCATGCCTGCAAATACCTTTATTGCCACAGCCTGGGGTGCAACACTTTGTGGTGCAACACCTGTTTTTGTTGACTGCCACCCTAAAAGTTATAATCTTGATCCGGAAAAAGTGGAAGCGGCAATCACATCGAAAACCAAAGCAATTGTTGCAGTTCATCTTTATGGTCAGCCAGCTAATATGGAAGCTTTGAAAGTTATCGCTGATAAACATAAAATATTTTTGGTTGAAGATGCAGCACAAGCACATTTTGCAGAATTTAAAGGCATAAGAATCGGTGGTCTATCAAAAATATCGTCTTTCAGTTTTTATCCCGGCAAAAACCTTGGAGCATTTGGTGAAGGTGGAGCTGTCTTAACAGATGATAATGAACTGGCCGCTAAACTAAGAATGATGAGAGAACATGGTCAGTCAGAAAAATATCATCATGAAATGTATGGTCACAATTACAGAATGGAAGGGATTCAGGGGGCTGTATTAAATGTGAAGTTAAAGCACCTGGATAAATGGACTGAAGGCCGAAGACTTGTAGCTAAAATGTATTGTGAATTGTTACGTGATGTCCCCCAAATTCAATTACCGGTCGAGATGACTGATGTTAAGCATGTTTATCATTTGTTCGTCATCCAGACCGAAAATAACAAACAAAGAGATTCGCTTCAGAAATTTTTGACAGAAAAGGAAATCGCCACAGGGCTGCATTACCCTATTCCACTTCATCAGCAAAAATGTTTTGAACATTTAGGCTATAAACCTGGCGACTTTCCAGTTACAGAAATACTGGCGAGCACTGGAATATCGCTGCCAATGTTTCCGGAACTTACTGAAGAGAAAATAGAGTATGTAGCAGATTGCATTAAAGAATTTTATGCAAGCACATTTAGTGTGTCTGAAGTTAAAGACAAAAGTTTTTCTGTTTAATTCAAAATAAAATCTAGCGGCATCATAGAAGAATTTTATTTGACAGTTATTAAGTTTTTTCTTTGTCTCATATTCAAATAACTCAAAAAATTGACATCTCATTTTGAAACTAAATTGCCGTATTAAAATTTATTATGACCAGAATTAGACTTAATTCAATCAATATTTGATGGCATAATTTTAGAGTTTATGCAACAGTCGCAAACTATTTTAATTTTCATTCCATAATCTGTAGGGCACAATAATCCTTGGCTACTTTACGAAGAATACCTTCATTTAAATATTTATTTTGGGCAGTTGATACACTAGCTATATTTTTTGCATTCGTCATAGCAATGTATTTTCTGCGCAGTGATGCCTCCCTATCCTTTACGGAATTCTTAGGCAAATCAGGAGAATTAATTTCCATATATTTTTGCCTCTCGCTTCTTTTCATCATAATTTTTAAATATAACGGGCTGTACAGAATTAATATAATAATTACCCGTGCTGCGCATCTTGCCAGCTTATTCAAAGCATTCTATTATGGTATCCTGAATATAGTTCTGATATCTCTCATAATTGAAGACTCTGAAATTATTGATCCCAGATTTATGGTATTTGTCTTTGTTCTGATTGTAGTTCCAACCATGTATTTGTTGAGAATTGAAGCGCTCAGGTATTTATTTATCAGATTTAGTAATTCCAGCTTTAAAAGAAATGTTTTGATCCTGGGTGACGGTAAAGCAGGTAAAATGCTTGCAACTAAATTAATGTATGAAAACCCGATAGGGTTGAACATTGTCGGATTTGTAGATGATCGAAAAGCAATAAATGAAGAAGTTGTAATCGGAAAAAAAGTTATCGGACACTTCCAGGATATTGAAGATTTAATTGATAGGAATGATATCGATGAATTAATTATTGCTGATGATGATTCGAATTCTGAGCGTGTTTTAGAAGTAATTGATACCTGTAAAAGATTGAATGTAAACGTTCGTGTATCCTCAGAATTATTTGATATTGTTGGTAAACGACTTGTCACTGAAAAGTACGCTGACATACCTGTTATCGATGTATCATCTCACTATAACAATTCTGTGACACTTGGTCTGAAACGCACCATCGATGTAATCGTTACATTGATCGCCGTTATATTATTAGCTCCACTTATGATAATAATTACATTCTTAATCAAAGTTTCATCTCCCGGACCTGTTCTTTTCCATCAGATCAGGGTTGGAAGACATGGACGAGAGTTTAAATTTTATAAGTTCAGATCTATGAAAGTTATTGACGGAGAAGATGAGGATAGAAAAAAACTAATGCTTGAATTTATGAATGACACCAATGTTAAATCAAAAATTATTAATGACACAAGAGTTACATGGATTGGACAGATATTGAGAAGAACCTCTTTGGATGAATTACCTCAGTTGTTTAATGTTTTGAAAGGTGAGATGAGTTTAGTTGGGCCGCGTCCATGTCTGCCATACGAATATGAAAATTATGATGAGTGGCAGAAGCGAAGAGTAAGCGTTATTCCCGGCTGTACCGGCGTTTGGCAGGTCTGGGGCAGAAGTTCTGTTTCATTTAAAGAAAGCGTTGTGCTTGATCTTTATTATATCAATAATATGTCACCTTGGTTTGACCTTCAGCTCATGTTTCAAACAGTACCTGCAATTTTAACTGCACGGGGAGCCAAATAGTTTTTATTTGATTAAATTTATTGCACACATTGAATCCAAAGAATCAGAAGGGACACTCGGATGAAAGTAGGGGTTATTGGACTTGGATATTGGGGACCAAATCTCGTCAGAAATTTTCTTGCTCATAGTGATGTTACTGAAGTTATCGGATGTGACACACGTGATGACAGACTCTCATTTATAAAAGCCAGATTCCCAGCTGCTAAATTAACTAAGAATTGCCTTGATATTATTAAGGCTGACACCGACATCATAGTTATTGCAACGCCCGTCGATACACATTTTAATTTTGCAAAAAAATCACTTGAAGCCGGGAAGCATATATGGGTCGAAAAACCATTCACTTCTTCCGTAGCTCAGGCTGAAGAATTGATTAATATTGCTGAACAAAAAAATCTGAAAATTTTTGTTGATCACACATTCATTTATAATGGTGCTGTAAGAAAAGTCAAGGAACTCGTTGAAAATGGTGAACTTGGCAATCTTCTTTATTTTGATTCGGAAAGAATTAATCTTGGTTTATTCCAAAGGGATATAAATGTTGTTTGGGATCTTGCTCCTCATGATTTATCAATTATGAATTACATCCTTGAAGGAAATAAAGTGAAGGCAATATCAGCTAACGGAATAGCAAACTTTAACGGGAAAGAAAACCTGGCTCACCTTTGTGTTTATTTTGAGGATAACTGCTTTGCACATTTTCATTTGAACTGGGTTTCACCGGTTAAAATAAGAAGGATAATTGTCGGAGGTGATAAAAAGATGCTTGTCTATGACGACATGGAAAATTTTGAGAAGATAAAAGTTTACAACAGCGGTATTGAATTTAAAACAACAGAAAGCATCCATGAAGCCTTGGTTCAATACAGAATAGGTGATATGTTCTCGCCGAAAGTAAATCAAACCGAGGCATTAACTTTAGGAGCCAATGAATTTATTAATGCAATAAATGAAAACAGGCAGCCGCTTACCAATGGTAATAGCGGATTGGCCATAATAAAGATGCTCGAGGCTTGTGATAAATCAATTAAAAAAATGGGCGAACTAATAGAAATAAATTAAACTGTATTCTCTTCACTTCCAATGAACTCCCTGAGAAATTCTGCACGTTCAAAATCCAATCGGCCAATAGTTATACTTTATTCATACTTCTCCCGTTCATCAACTAACGATTCAGTATATTCACATCATCAATCAATCATTTATCATCATAATTAATTAGAATAAAAAAAATGGAAAAGAAAAACATAAACAACGTAAAACTTGGAAGCGGCGTTAAGATATTTGACTTTGTCAATCTCTACGGTTGCTCTATTGATAACGACACAAAGATTGGTACGTTTGTCGAAATTCAGAAAAACGCGACCATCGGGAAAAATTGTAAAATTTCCTCGCACACATTTATTTGTGAAGGTGTTCATATTGCAGACAATGTTTTTGTCGGACATAACGTAACTTTTATTAATGATAAAATTCCCAGAGCAACAACTGCTGATGGTCAAATGCAATCAGAAGCTGACTGGAAAGTAGTTGAAACTTTTGTTAAGAACGGTGCATCGATTGGCTCATCTGCCACAATACTCTGTGGTATTACGATCGGGGAAAATTCTATTGTTGGTGCTGGCTCTGTAGTTACTAAGGATGTTCCAGCAAATACAATCGTGGCTGGTGTTCCGGCAAAAGTAATAAGGAAAATTTAATTTTCAGGACAGGTAAATTATTGTTTAAAAAAAGAAAAGCAGAACACCCGGTTCTGCTTTTTTTTAATAAAATCTTTTTCTACTCAGGTTATCATATATAATTTAGCTTAACAGTTTTGTTAGAAAGAAAACTAATGAAATAAAATAAACGATACTCAATCCAAGTTTAATTAATCCTTTTAAGTTTTTAATTTCAGTTTTCTTTGCAACTAAATCACTCTTAACCACTCTCAAATTGTATTTCATATCAGAACTCACAAATGAATCTGATGTTTTCAGTTCTAATACTTTTTGAGCTCCCATATCGTTGCTCCTAACAAATGAATTGATTTGCTAAATGATTTAGAATCATCCCTTAATAATTATACCAGAGGAAATTCTTGAAAAAGCCAAAAAATATTACACGGTTACATTTCGACTCGTAGAATTTACCGGCAATATTCCTAAATCATATACTAATCTTCACTTAATTTTCAGAACTAAGAATTACAACCAATAATTGTCCTAATGAAAAATTGAATTAAATGTTACATTAATTAATTATTTGACGATAATAATTTCGATTCTCCTGTTTGCTTTTCTGCCGGCTTCAGTATTATTATTTCCAACAGGAAACTTATCCCCCATACCGAAAATTTCAAATTTAGCTTTGTCCAATCCACCAAAAGCAGCAAAGAATTCCAGTATGGCCCTGGCTCTTTCAAACGATAATGTCCTGATTTGTTTTTCACTTCCCTGGCTATCCATATGACCTTCTATCCTCCAGTTAGCATCAGGAACAGTTTTTAAAACGGTCATAACACTATCAAGAGTGCTTTTAGCTTCGAACTTTATCTGTGCAGAATTACTGTTAAAAATTTGGTCGGCGCTTAAAGTGAATCTTTCGGGAGCGGTAACCGCTAATGTCTCAGCAGGAGTTTCTCCAAAAATTACAGGAACAATAATTTCAGGTTTTACTTTTTTAACACCCACGGTATCCGGAACAATTTTAGTCTCTTTCTGGATTCCAGTTGTCTCTTTCGTTACTTCAGTTTGAGTTTTAACATCACTTTTCATAAACGGGGCAAACGATATCCCTATCATACCATTAAGATATGAATCATTCGCTTTGCCGGCTGCCACATCATCAAGATAATCGGTTAAGCCAACATGAATGCCTGCTGATATATTCAGGCTAACATTTCTGCTGACTAAAAATTTTACTCCTCCTTCAACAAAAAAAGATTGATCTGACTTTTTATACAATTCCCCCGAGTTTCCGGATGTTGGATTTCCGTTTCCATCCTTGGGATCAAACCATATATTTGATATACCGATTCCTACGAAAGGAAAAACCCTATCCTTAATTGAATAACTATATGAAATTCCGACTCCGACTGAAATAATATCAGTGTTAACTGTGGGAGGTATATATCTGCTGCTTGAGTCTATAGATGAAATTATTCCACGATCATCATCCGCTGAAAGCTTTTCACTTGCAACATATAATTTTAAACTGAAGATATTATTAGAAGTTGCTTCGAAGTAATACTCACCAGCCCCTCTTAAAGACAAACCAAGGTTACTCTCCTTATAATCGGTAAACCCATAGGTAACACCACCGCTTAATGAAAATACCCAGTTATCTGAGAACATGTGTCTTTTTCGCTGAGGAAAATCCTGTGCGTTCAGACTAACGACAAAAAGAAACAACAATGATATGTCAATAATTCTTTTGCTCATTCAGCCTGATTTTATGATAAGATCCTTTATGTGAGAAAATAATGTAAAATTTTTTTACTTTCTTTTGTAAATATATAATAAAAATTCAAAACTAATTATTAAATTATGTCTGATTTTGAGAAATTTTAATGTTTGACATTGGAATTCTTCAAACTTTTAATAAATAAATCGTATTTTTCGTTGATAGAATTCTGAATAAGAGTTCCATAGCTTGGTGCAAGAAATATTATTATTGCAATTTCGGTTAAAGAAGTAACAGGGAATATTAATCTTACAAAGGAGTAAGTTCATGTTCGATGCGCAAACTTACAGTGATAGACGGGATGTGCTTAAACAAAAATTCAACTCTGGTCTATTGTTGTTCCTGGGAAACGAGGACAGCCCCGCGAACTACAAAGCCAATACTTATGCTTTCCGGCAGGATAGTTCTTTACTTTATTATTTTGGTCTGGACATACCTGGACTAGCAGCAACCATCGATCTTGATAGCAACACTGAAACCATCTTTGGTCAGGAATTTACGATTGATGATATAGTATGGACAGGACCACAACCTTCATTGGAAAGACTGGCCGAAAGTGCCGGAATTAAAAATTCTGCTTCAATAAGTAAACTTGAAGCGTCAATCCGAAGCAGGATTGCAAAGGGAAGTCAGGTTCATTTTCTACCGCAATATAGATCTGAGAACATTCTTAAAATCAGTACCTTGCTTGGATTAAATTCTGCACGGGTTAATGATTACGCATCTGCAAATTTTGTAACTGCTGTAATTGAACAGCGATCGATAAAATCAGATGCGGAAATTACTGAACTTGATTTTGCAGTTGATATTGCTCATAAGATGCACATATCTGCAATGAAAATGACAAAACCTGGAATTTATGAAAAGAAAATTGCCGGAATGATTGAAGGGGTTGCACTTTCGCTTGGCTCAGGGATGTCTTTCAGACCTATCGTTTCAAAAAACGGTCACACATTACACAATCCCAATTACGAAAACATTCTTGAAAAAGGTGATCTGCTTGTAAATGATTCGGGGGCTGAATCTAAATTACATTATACGAGTGACATTACCCGAACAATTCCTGTTGGTGGAAAATTTTCTGACAAACAGCAGGAAATTTATGAAATTGTTTTGCGGGCACAGACGAATGCAATTGATGCAGCCAGACCGGGAATGATGAACAAGGAACTTCATATGATTGCTGCGAAGACGATTACGGAAGGATTGATGCATATCGGGTTGATGCATGGAAATGTTGAAGAAGCCGTAAATGCTGGTGCTCATGCTCTTTTCTTTCCTCATGGATTAGGACATATGCTTGGACTCGATGTACACGATATGGAAGCACTCGGCGAAGAAGCTGTTGGCTATAACGATCATATTTCCCGCAGCAATCAATTCGGGCTTAAGTACTTGCGGCTTGCCAAAACTCTTGAACCTGGTTATGTGTTTACTATTGAACCAGGAATTTATTTTATACCTGAGTTGATTGATATGTGGAGACAGGATTATAAATTCAGAGAATTCATTAATTACGACAGGGTTGAAGATTATAGAAACTTTACTGGAATCAGAATTGAAGATGATATTCTAATCACTGAAGACGGTCACCGGGTGCTTGGCACAAAACCAATTCCAAAAACTGTTGAAGAAGTTGAAGCTCTGATTTCAAAGTAAATATTATCTGACCGAAATAACCTTCGAGGTTGCATGTTGCATTGAACAGCTTAGTCTCGAAGGTTATTTATTTTATTTACTGCCCACACGGATGTATGTTCAATTGCAAACTGACTTCCCGCTTTAAGTGCATCTAAATTAAGCTGAACAATCTTCTCACCTTTTTTTCCGAAAATTCTCTTAATTCCAACTTCAATACTTTCATACGGAAGATCAAGAAATGGTGAAGCTGCACCAAGCATTACTATATTTGATGAACGCGGAGATTTCACCTGTCTTGCAATTTCATCTGCGTTGATGATAAGATGATGTGGAAGCTTTTCAATTTCTTTAAGCAATTCCTTCATATCAGGATAGTCCGTAATATTAATGAACGGAGTTGTATTCGTAACGAGCCATCCATTCTCTGAAAGCCACGGCAGATATCGCAGCGATTCCATCGGCTCAACAGAAATTATAAGATCTGCTTTTCCAAGTGGAATAAGATCGCTGGCAATCTCGCTTTGCGAAATTCTTAAATGAGACTGCACAGCACCCCCTCGCTGACTCATCCCGTGAACTTCTGCCTGTTTTAAGAAAAGATTATTTTCAAGCGCTGCCATTCCTATTGCTGCTGCAATAGAAAGAATTCCTTGTCCTCCAACTCCCGCTAAGATTATGTCTGATTTCATTGCACAATCTCCTCAACTTTTAATTTCCCTGCTTTCTTACTCTTCGCAACCGATTGCACAATGCACTCTCTTCTTGGGATGATAACAGAAACACCTTCATACAATAATTCTTTGCGCAAAATTTTTACCATTTCATCGTGATATTTTGGCAGCGGAGTAAGCACTTTGACGTGCTCATGTTTAACTCCAAGACCAACACAAATCTCTTCAAGTCTTCCTGTTGCATGACTTGCTTGTCCGCCTGTCATCGCAGTTGTTGCGTTATCAGAAATAATAACCGTGACAGGAGTGTTTTCATAAACACAATCCAGCAAAGCAGTCATTCCGCTGTGTGTAAAAGTCGAGTCACCAATAACCGCAACAGAAGGACGAACACCTGCATCAGCCGCACCTTTTGCCATAGTGATTGACGCACCCATATCAACGCAAGAGTTTATTGCATTCCACGGAGGAAGTGCACCAAGTGTGTAGCATCCGATATCAGAAAAAACTTTCTGCTTGCCGAATTCTTTCATCGTTTCATTTAGTGCGTTGTAAATATCACGGTGGCTGCATCCGGCACAAAGTTCCGGCGGACGGTTTGCAACAATTTTCGGAACCGGGAACCCTGTCTTAACCGGTTTGCCAAGTGCTTTTGCAACAACATCGGGACTTAGCTCACCATCCTGTGGAATTGTACCATCGTGTCTCCCTATAATTTTTTCGGTTTTATTCAGGAAACCTCGCAGCTGTTCTTCAACAAACGGGTAACCGTCTTCAAGCACTAAAATTTTTTCACACTCATCATAAATCCTTTCAACTTTTGCATATGGAAGAGGGTACTGATTAATCTGAAGAATCGGATGAGGACAGTTTCTATTTGGAAAATTTTCCTTTAAATAATTATGTGCAATTCCACATGCAATTATTCCAAGTGATTTATCCCTGCCTGGAAAGTAAGTGTTATAAACCGATCTTTCAGAATCCTGTTCAATTAAGGACTGAACCGCAAGCAATCCTTTGTATCTTTTTCTTGCATTGAATGGAAGCAGAACAAACTGAATCGGATCTTCAGGATATTTTAAAGGATTTTCATTTTTAGATTCCCTGGTTTCAACTCCGGAACGTGAATGCGAAAGTCGTGTGGTTATTCTAATCATTACTGGGATTTTAAATTTTTCTGAAAGCTCAAATCCTTCATAAGCCATATCATAAGCTTCCTGCTGGTTGGATGGCTCGAGTATCGGAATCATTGCAAACTTTCCATAAAAGCGTGAGTCTTGTTCATTCTGCGATGAATGCATTGAAGGATCATCTGCAACCGTAACAATCAATCCACCGTTCACTCCTGTTATCGCAGAATTTATAAAAGCATCCGACGCAACATTTAATCCAACGTGTTTCATACAAACCATCGCACGTTTACCTGCATAGCTCATTCCAAGTGCAGCTTCCATTGCTGTCTTTTCATTAGCAGACCATTGCCTGTGAAGGTTTCTTTCAATCGCAGTTTTATTGTGCTGAACGTATTCTGTTATTTCTGTTGAAGGTGTTCCCGGATAAGCATAGATGCCCGAGATTCCCCCGTCAATTGCACCTTGTGCTATTGCTTCTGCACCGAGGAGGAGTAATCTTTCCATAGTTTTCTCCCTGAATTCAGTTAAAGAAAAAATCAATTTCTCTTATGTAAAAATAGGAATTATAATCCTAACCTGCCTGCTGTTTGCGGCTGCTCGCGTTGATTTTCTTATAATTAAAGACAATACACTGAATTATTTTACCTTAATCGTTCTTTCTGTATAAACAACCAGACATTAGAATTACGCATAATGATTGTTCACATTTGCAAAGTGATGGTTTAATTAACTTTAAGTCGGTATAAATATTTCAGAGAATCACATTCCACTTGAGAACGCATAAGTAATTCATTAAGTTCATATCAAATAATACTTGAAAATTCTAATTATGAATAAGAATTCTGAACTTTTAAATCGAAAGGAAATCCCGGGTTTGAGCAAAAGTATTTTAAATACACTGCTGTATTATGATATTTTTTCTTACCCGTTAACTCCTTATGAAATCTATATCGGACTTAACACAAATCATGTTTCAGCTGAAGAAGTAAAACAGGAATTAGAGAGTTTATGCAGTGACGGGTTGCTGTTTTCAAAAAAAGATTTTTTCATGCTTAAAAACGAAGAGCAGCTCATTTCAAAGCGGTTAAAAGGCAATCTGCTGGCTGAAAAAAAAATGCATACCGCATTCAGAATGTCCGGCATTATATCACAATTCCCTTTTGTAAGATCAATTCTCTTGTCAGGATCAATTTCAAAAGGCTATATGGAATATGATTCCGATATTGATTTTTTTATCATCACTCATCCGGACAGGGTATGGTTAACAAAACTGCTGTTAATGTTATTCAAAAAGATTTTTCTGCTTAACTCCAAAAAGAATTTTTGTATAAATTATTTCATTGATACTGAAAAACTGGAGATAGACGAAAAAAATATTTTCACTGCTATGGAACTGACAACTTTAATCCCGACTTATGGCTCCAAATTGTATGATGAACTATATGATAAAAATATCTGGATAAAAGATTTTTATCCAAACTTCCCAAAAAGAAATTCTGCAGTAAAAAATAAAAAAGCCGGAATAATCAAAACCGCTGTCGAAAAAATATTTGGCGGTAAACTTGGTGACCAGCTGGACGATTATTCGATGAGATTCTTTAAAAAATACATAGAACGGAAGTATAAAGATTTTGACCCTGAAGAATTCGGTCTCGCATTCAAAATGACTAAAAAGGAATCAAAGCATCATCCGAAGTTTTTTCAGAAAAGAGTGCTTGAAGAACTCAGGGAAAAAATCAAAAGCTTCGAAGAGAAACACAATCTTTCACTCAGCTGATATGAAAAAAATTCTATTCACACATTCATACTTTTACAGGTTTGATCCGAAGCAATGGAAGGCTAAGCAGCCTTATCCGCCGCTTGGAACAATTTATGCCGCTGCGGTGATGAGAGAAGCTGGATACGATATTTCTTTATTCGATACTAACCTGGCTGAATCACCTGATGATATTATTCCGCAGATACACAAACAAAAACCGGATTTCCTTGTGATCTATGATGACGGCTTTAACTATCTAACAAAGATGTGCCTGACGAATATGAGAGAAGCTGCTTTCAGACTTTCAGAAATCGGAAAGAAATTTAATTGTACAGTAATAGTTTCAAGTTCAGATTCAACCGATCATTACGAAAAATATTTAGATCACGGAGCCGATTATATAATTCTTGGTGAAGGTGAAATTACACTGAAAGAATTAATTTCCGGGCTTTCAGCTGATTCAGAAAATCTGAAAAACATTCCTGGCTTAGCATACAAATCCGGACAAAATATAACATTAACCCGAAGAAGAGAAATACTAACCGACCTAGATTCACTGCCAATGCCTGCGTGGGATTTGGTTGATATCGGTGCATATAAAAAAATCTGGATGGAAAATCATGGTTTTTTTTCTCTGAATCTTGCTACAACACGAGGCTGCCCGTTTAAATGCAACTGGTGTGCAAAACCTATCTATGGTAACCGTTATAATGTTCGATCGCCTGAAAAAGTTACAGAAGAAATTGAATATCTTTTGACCAACTATTCGCCGGATCATTTTTGGATGTGCGATGATATTTTCGGATTGAAACCCGGCTGGGTTCAGAAATTCAGCAAGCTGGTTTCAGATAAGAAATTAGAATTCAAATATAAAATTCAGTCAAGAGTTGATTTACTTTTACAGGAAGATACAATCTCAGTTCTTGCTCAATCTGGTGCCGAGACCGTTTGGGTTGGAGCTGAATCAGGTTCACAGAAAATACTCGATGCAATGGATAAAGGAACACGGATCGAACAAATTTACGAATCAACATTACTGCTGAAAAAAAACGGAATTCGCCCGGCTTTCTTTTTACAGTTTGGTTATCCTGGTGAAACCAAAGAAGATATAAAAAAAACAATCGATATGCTTTTGGATTTAATGCCGGCAGATATTGGTATTTCGGTTTCCTACCCATTACCCGGAACAAAGTTTTATGAGAACGTGAAGGATGAATTGACTGCAAAATCGAACTGGAGTGATTCAGACGATCTGGCAATGATGTATAAAAGTACATTCACTTCGTCTTATTATAAAAAGCTGCACAGGTATGTTCATAAGCTCTACAGAAGTAAATATGGTTTTCAATCGTTGAAAAATATTTTATCACATCCATTTGCAATCAATAGAAAACTTTTACGTTCCGTTGTTCTTTTGTTGTATTATATTCCTTCCTCAATTCTGGATTCATTCCTTCTGAAAAAATTAGAAACTGCCGATTAATTTCCTGATGACAAATCAAAATCCCGATCAGTTTGCCCTCGTTACCGAAGCATTCACAAGACAGTCATCTAATTATGATCAGTATGAAGAAGGAAATCATATTTTAAAATGGGTGAGGCAGCAGGTTAGAAATCATGCTTTGGAATTCATAAAACCGGGAGATAAAATTCTTGAGTTGAACAGTGGAACCGGCATTGATGCAGAATTTTTTGCTGAAAAAGGATTTACAATTCATTGCACCGATCTATCAGACGGGATGGTGGAACAGATGAAGAGCAAATTTTCATCAGGGAAATATTCTGATAAAATAACTATTCAACAGTGTTCATTTACTGAACTGAATAAAATAGGTGACAAAAAATTTGATTTTATATTTTCAAATTTCGGAGGATTAAACTGTATCTCTGATCTTCGGGAATCGACAAAATTTTATCCATCTCTATTGAATAAGAATGGAAGAGTTTGTTTAGTCATCCTTCCACCAATTTGTCCATGGGAATTAATACAGCTTTTCAGAGGAAAATTTAAATATGCTTTCAGACGATTAAAACGTAATGGCACGATGGCTAATGTTGAGGGAATTAAATTTCAGACATATTATTTTTCTGCAAGTAATGTTATGAAAGCACTTGGCAGGGATTTTAAATTATTGAAACTGGAGAGTCTGGCATTGTTCACACCTATTCCCCAAATGGAAAAAATTCCTAAAAAATTTTCTGGATTAACAAGACTACTCAACAAAATGGACGAAAAAATCTCAGGTATTTTTCCTTTTAACAGGATTGGTGATCATATTATTGTAACTGCAGAATATTCAGTAAAGAAAACGCCGCATTCCATCTTATGAGCCAGACAGAAAACAATATTTTAATAAGATCGTTCAGATTTTCATCTGCTCTTTTAAACAAAGCACAGAAATTGCACGGGATGTTTGTTATCATTTTACTTTTAATCAACGCTCTTCTCGATGTTTTTTCGATTGCATCTGTTCTTCCGTTAGTTGCGCTGTTATTAAATCCCAAGCTTATTCAATCAAACAAATTACTGAAGTCATTTTATGACATTACGGGATTCAGCAACAGCACTGATTTTTTTATTCTGATAACCTGTACGGTAATAGTGTTATTCATAATAAAGAATATTATCAGTTATTTGATTTATCATTATCAATCAAAATACGCATTTGGTATATCGGCAGATCTTTCAAGAACTATGTTAGATCATTTTTATACTTTACCATATCTTAGCGTTACTAAAGAGGATTCTTCAATTTATTTGAATAGAATTGTCAACATCCCCGCTTCATTCGTCACTAATATCCTTTTATCTCTCCTCACAATATTTAGCGAAGGATTAATTGTAATTCTTATTTCAGCGGGATTGCTAATATATAATTTTAACATTTTTATTTTGCTCATATTGGGCCTAAGCCCCGGGGCTTTCGTTTACTATTTAATCAGGAAAAAGAAGCTAAGCGATTTGAATTACAGTTTAAAATCAAAATTACCAATGGTGTTGAAGTTCGCGACGGAAGCAATAAAGGGTTTTGTAGAATCAACACTTTTACAAAAACAAAATCATTTTGCAAACAAATTTGATCAAATAAACAAGGGTTTAAATCAGGATTATACTAAACTAACCACGGCGCAGGGAACATCAATTAAATTCGTAGAGATAATTATAATGATGGGGATTGGGATTTTGTTCGTTTATAGTGTTTTGTTTATAGAGGATAACAACAAAGTAGTTTTAATATTAAGTCTGTTTGCAGCAGCTTCCTACAAAATCGTTCCTTCTATTAACAAAATATTCGTTTCTTTCTTAAACCTTAAAACACATCAATATACTTTAGCTGAATTAAATGATATTAAGAGTTATAATACTTCCAGGTTAAACTATGATCGTAAACCAGTCAGCGTGAATAACAAAATTGAGTTAAAAAATGTTTCCTTCGAGTATCCTGAGTCATCGTTCAAATTAAACATAAAAAATTTTTCTATAAGGAAGGGTGAAAAAGTTGGAATACGTGGCCAGTCAGGATCGGGTAAAACTACATTGATTAATATTTTAATCGGTTTGATCACATTACAGAAAGGCGAAATTCTTATCGACGGAAATAAAATTAATTCTGATGACATATACGAGTGGCAGAAGTTAATAGGATATGTCGGTCAGAATCCGTTCATCTTTAATGATTCGCTAATTTACAATATCGCTTTTGACAGAACACCCAATAGTTATGACCGGGAAAGAATAGACAACATATTGAATTTTCTGAACCTGGATAGTCTGCTAAAAATCTTACCAGATGGCCTTGACACAAATATTGGAGAAGAAGGCTCAAAACTTTCGGGTGGTCAAAAGCAACGGATTGCTATTGCAAGGGTTCTTTTTTCAAACAGAGAAATTTTAATTTTTGACGAGATCACAAGCAATCTTGATAAAGAGACTGAGAAGGAAGTAATCCAGTCGATTTTAAAGATTGCAATGCGGGATAAGACTATAATTTTTGTATCTCACAAAGAAGAAATACTTGATGCTTGCGATAAAATTTATCTTGTTGAAAATGGAAATGTATTTCTTGAAAAAGAACCCTTCCCCACAGATGCTTAGCGCTTTCAGTTAAAATTTGGACAAACATTTTTAATATTCTTTTTTGCACCCTTACAATAGGGATTATTAAGAGTAACTATTACTATAATTAATTTTAATGCAACTCTTGCTAATCTGATTTGACGATTTTTCACGAATAGAATGATGCTGCCTATTAATGACCAAAGAAGCCAGAGAGTATTAATAGAATTGAATCGTTTACTCTTCCTTAAAAAATAATGAAGTGCAAGTACTCTTCTGTAGTATGTTAATGTACTGTCAAGCCGGTTTTCAGAATCCCTATGATGAAGAACAATCGTTTCAGTTAACACTATAACTTTATCGGGGAAACCGATACAAATTCCATAGTTGTCCCCAATTCCATAATTATCCAAAACTTCATCAAATGGATTATTTATCAGCAATTCTTTTTTTATTATGCTCGCACCCAGACCATAAATATTCGTTTTAAAGAATGGATTACTAAAATCTGTAATTATCGGCCAACCAGCAAAAGAGAAGCAGTTTCCTCTTTTTTTATAGAACCTTATCCCCGGCTTAATCCATAAAGAACTGAGAACTTTTTCATCCAGTTCTCCCCAAATAGAGAGTTGAAAAATTAAACTGAATAGTAAACTTGCTGAGGACTTCGGTGGATATTGCGATACCCATACTTCATTTTCATCTTTTTGCATTATCAATCCTGACACAGCATTAGCCATGCTGTTGCTTTCAATATAGTTTGATAATGCTAATACATATCCAGGATCAGGTTCAACATCATCATCGCATATAAAAATATATTCGGATGTTGATTTCCGGATACCAATATTCCGCTGAAGACAAACAGATGGAGCAGATGTAAAATACTTAATGTTCAGATCACTAAAAGTGTCTAATAATTCAGCTTCGTCTAATTTTTTATCACTCGAATCAACAATTATCACTTCCTGAAATTTACAAGTTTGATGACTGAGAGCTCGTAACGTTCTATCAAGTGAATCTTTCCTGTTTCTTGTAGCAATGACAGCACTTATTTTAATCATAGAATAATTATCAGCTGACTAGTCAATTGTAGATAGCTCTAATGGGAGCTGGACTTTGTAGACTTCTAACTTTTTAATAATTGCTACTATTTCTTTATCTGTAAATTTTACTGAACCTCTTATTTTGAATTTACGATAGTTTAAATATGCACACTCATGTTCCAAAGATTCATCAAAGAGAATGATTTTCCCAGATCGAATGATCAACAATATATCTTCGGGGTTAACTTTAAAGAAAGCATCATAATTAATTTCACTTTTTTTCTTCACAACAACAATATCTGCCCGGCAGCCATTTTTAATTTTGCCGATGTCTTTTACATTTAACAATTCCCCCGGCAGTGATGTCATAGAATTAATTAATTCTTCATCATTTAAAGCGTTAATTGCCCTGGCAATCCGGATATGATTCCAGAAATTTGGATCGGATGTGAGGTTCGAATCAGATCCAAATAGAACCGGAATTCTATTTTTTAATTCAAAAACGTTAGCTGTTTTATTATAAAGAAATAAATTTGAATCAGGACACCAAATTATTGCTGCCAGATTATCAGCATGGTTTGTATTTAAACTAATTCCATGTATTGCAATTATTTTCCTTTTGAATAAATTCCATTTAAATAATTGATTAACTTCATTTTCCATGGCTTCTCCAACGCCTTCTCCAAGATGAATAACAAAGGGAAGTTTGTTAAGCATTAAAATTAACTTTATGCGCCAATTCCTTTCCAGTCTGACTGAATGTAAAAAGTTATAATTGCTAATTACGTTTACAATTTGATCCGATTTTTTAACAGAATTTTTTCCATGATGCATAACAGCAGTTATTCCATTAAACAAATTCTTAATCATTCCAAATTTCATTCTTAACTCAATTGGGATATTCAAGGCAGCATTAATTTCAGTTGAATACAGCCTTTGAATATCATTCCCCCATTCGAGATAGTCTCTGTAATACTTTGAACGCAAACGAGGGAAGAGATTAAATTCAAGATGGTCATGCGCATTAAATAATCCGGGGAACGCTAACGCATCTTTGAAATTTATTATATGTGAATTACCTGAATCATTAACCGATTCAGCATTTACTGAATTAATTTTGCTGTCGAGAATTGAAACACAAAAGTGGTCACCTGAATTATTCAGAATTGAGACGTTATTTAGGACCACTGGCGCCATCTATTAATTATTTTTTAACTTTTCATAATTTTTTTTATATAATTCATAAGTCCAGGAAGCCGAATGATTTACTGACCATTCGTATGCGGAAGTCCTTATTTTTTCTATTCTCTCTTTATCGGATATTAATTCAAGAATTTTTTCTGCCAAAGTAGTATAATCTCCGCAATCAGCCGAAATGCAAAAATCAGCAGTGAGATCACATAGTAGCCCGACACGGATTCCGCAGACTATTACCCCACTTAACATTGCTTCATTTATTACAACAGCCTGTGCTTCATGTAAAGAAGTGTGAAGCATAAAGTGTGAATCTGACAAAAACTTGTTTAACTCCTGATGCGGAACAGCATCAACAAATAAAACATTCTTAAGTCCAAGATTTTGAACCAGCTTTTGGATCTTGCCTTCTAAAAAATCATCACCAATCATTGTCAGCCGGCAGGCGATTCTTTCACTTATAAGTTTAAAAACTTTCAATAATGTTACCTGGTCTTTTACCTCTGTGAGGTTTGCAACGTGAATGAACTTATAAGGTTCCGCAAAGTTTTTAGCTTTATCGAACGGGAAAAGTTTTTCTTCAGCGCCATACGGGATGATATCAATGTCATCACGATGCACTCCAAGCAATCTTAGTTGGGTTAGTTGAAAATTTGTTAGAACAACAATCTTATCTGCTTTTCTGCAAACCTCTAATGTCTTTTTCTTACTTTTTTCGTTTAAAATGTTTCCATAATTAATTTCCGGGAGATTTGCTGTTTCTCCACCTTGCAGCGTTACAAGACAAGGAATTTTTAAAAGTTTACTTAGCTTAACAGCAATATGCCCGGCAGGTAATGCCCAGAAAGCATGAACCAGATCGAATCTGTTTATCATATGATCTATCAAAAACCGGGGTAAAAATAAAAAAGCTTTAACCCAGCTTGATGAATTTATACTAGCTGGGATTGACCTTAACTTATATTTTTTTGAAATCTTTTTAGCTTCAGTTTTAATCAATGAATAAACGACTATTTCAAAATCATGACTAAGCCGTTCAATTAAGTTAACCATCGAGGGAACGCCTTGCAGAAACTTTCCGTTAGCAATTCCACCAGGAACTATTATAGCAATTCTTCTCATCGTTATAATTTGCTTACCTGTCTTAATAAGCTAATTGTTTTATCAAATACGAATTCGGGAGTGTAACGTGATAAACAATGTACATCACCATACTTACAAACTTCGAGCAAACAATTGCCGCACTCTAAATCAGAAGAATTAAGACATAACGAATGTTCCCCTTGAGGTGCAGACCAATCTGAACGTGAGGAGCCAAACAAAGAAAGCGTTGGAATTCCAGATACCCAGGCAATATGCATTAACCCAGAATCCTCAGACAATACAAAATAAGATTTATTTATGATTGCAAATGCTTCTTCTAGGGAAGTCCCCTCACCATTTACAAGGTCAATTAAATCATCCTTCAACATTTTTTTTAGAAACAAAGATTTTTTAGAAATGGCTTTTAATCCAAGTATTAAAAATTGTGTGTCAGGGAATTTAGCTTTCCATAATTCTGCATATTTCAAATAGTTCTCAATTTCCCAGTTGCGTGTACTAAATGCACCTGCAGGATTCAGCACAACAAGCTTATTTGAAGGATTCCATCCTGCGTTTGTTAATTTGATCTTTCCTGCATCCGGATTTTTTAATTGTAATCCAGTATTTAAATCGATAGAACATAATCCGATTGCTTCTATTCCTTTTTGATATTTATCACCAGCCGAAGTGGCAGAAAATCTTTCTATCTCGCTCCACGCAGCAGGATTAAGAAATCTTCGCACAAGTCGGCTCAACTTATTTCTTTGTAAATCAATTACAACGTCATACTTATTAAATTTAAGCTTGGGCAGTAATAATAATAAACTTAAAAGTTGGAGTTTAGTATTTCTACCACCACCGATTGAATAAATCGAATCGTATAATCTTACAGAACCTGGTATGTCTTTTACTTCATTTCGCGTTAGAAAGTGTAATTCTGTATCTGCCGGCAGTTTTGCTTTTAAGCTTTGTACATAAGGAAGAGTGATTGCAACATCCCCCATTGCTTGTAAACGAATAATTAAAATTCTTTTGGGTAAAGAATCAGATTGCCACGATTTATAGTTTAAAATTTCATCCATTATTATTCAAACTACCGTTTATTGAACATTGGCAAGCAGCACTTAACGTGATTGTAAGACATCACAGCTTAGCAAATGGTGAAAGGTTCAAATAGCAAACACATTTTTTACATATCGGATTTGTCGAGATATCAAGATTTTTTCTGAATGAAATTGATTGATCGGAATTAATAATGCTTGTCAAAGAAGATTCCTTAATGTTGCCGATTTTGTGATGGAAGAAACAGGGACGAACAGTTCCATCTGATTCGATTACTGATGAAACCCAGGGAGCGCTACATTTTATTTCCGGGAAACCGGATAAACCATGAAATGCAGCATAGTAATGATAGAATCTCCTGATCTTAGCCGGTGATTCTGCAATGAATTTTGTTTCGAAATCCTCAGAATGGGTTTTTATGAGGGACTCAATCACTTCTTTGAATTTTTGTAATTCCTCTAGTGATAATCTTACTTCTCCTGCTCTTTGATTATCCCACAGTTCAGGTCTGTTGAATGCATCGGTCGAAACATCTGCTGTTAAAAAACTGATTTGGTCCAGACTAATATCGTGAGATGTATTGACTATGTTTGGCAAATCCCAAAAATTTTCTTTTTGAATTACACTTCTTCCTGTTACCCTGTAATCACTTTTAATATTTTTCAATTCCTTAATACCTTCCCTCAGCTTATCAAATACATTTGGAATATTTCTGATTTTATCGTGAACTTCTCTTGATCCATCCAGCGAAACAATTACTTCATCAGTCATTTCAATAATCTCTTTCGCATATTTTTTAAGCAGCAATCCTGTTGACAGAATAATTATGCTCAGATTCTGTGATTTAAGAATTTCACACAGCTTAAAAAAATTCGGATGCATTAAAGCTTCACCGCCGGACATAACAACTGAATTTGTATGCAGTTTTTTTAGAGAGATAAGAAGTTCAGAAATGTCTGGTTCATCCAACTGTTGAAGATTTTCATTTCCCTTCCAGATATCACACATAATACACCGGCAGTTGCAGCGGCTGTGAGGCATTAAAATTACAATCGGCATTGAATAAATTTTGTGGGTTTTCAGACCGGCGAACCGTCTTATTATTTCAGTTGCAAATATTCTTGACATAATATTATAATCTTCAGGCGAGGAAATTATTTTAAGCCGAACGACAATTAATTCACAGGAACTTCAACAATAATAAATTTTGAGTCTACTAATGATTTAATAGAAACTTCCGATATGCTGGTTAATCCAAGTGCGTCTTTTTTATTCAGCACTTCCCCATCAACATCAATCTTTCCTTCGGTTACAAATACGTACAATCCGTTCCCCGGAAAAGTTATTGCACGATCAACCTTTTTATTTTTTTGCAGATATCCCAAATCAATTTCTGCATTTTGATGAATGTACAAAGCTTCTTTTTTTTTATCACCAGATACAGCAGTTACCAATTTGTTTATTCTTTTATCTTCAGGAAATGATTTTTGGTCATAATGCGGCTTAATATTTTCTTCCTTTGGAAAAATCCACAACTGCAGGAAATTTACTTTTTCAGATTTAGAATGATTAAATTCTGAATGAGTTACTCCGGTTCCGGCTGACATAACCTGCACATCATCTTTATTAATAACAGAACCGGTTCCCAAACTATCTTTATGTTCAAGCGCACCGTCAAACACAATCGAAACTATTTCCATATCTTTATGAGGATGTGTTCCAAAGCCTGCACCCGGTTCAACGATATCGTCGTTGAGAACACGAAGGAATCCAAAGCCCAACTTATCAGGATTATAGTAGCTTGCAAAACTGAAGCTGTGCTTGCTGTGAAGCCATCCATGTTCGGCTACTCCTCTGTCACCTGCTTTATGAATAATTTTATTCATCATTTTCCTCTTAAAAAATATTAAATATTGCCGGTTGTATAATTGTCGTTACAAATAAATACTAATTTGTTATATTTCACCGTAATCAATATAACAAACAGCGTATGAAAAAATTTCTGAAATTAATATTGTTCACTGCATTCTTTCTGCAAACGTTTGCCTTAACAGATGAGTATATTTTCAAACAACTTACAGATTCAAACGGACTTTCACAAAGCACTATATTAGAAACCATCCAGGATAAGGAAGGTTATTTGTGGTTCGGCACAATCGACGGTCTGAACCGTTATGATGGTTATGAATTCAGAGTTTACAGTAATGATCTAACTGATTCTTTTTCTATTTCAGATAATTTTATTTCTTCACTGTTCGAAGATAAGGATGGTTATATTTGGGTTGGAACTGTTAACGGCTACTTTAACCGTTTCGACAGGAAAACTGAAAAGTTCACCCGTTACTATGTCAACGATTATTTTGAAATTGTTGAACAGCCCAATCCAACTTATTATGATTTCCCTTTAGCATTTTCTCGTAATCAAACAAATTCAATTACAGCAATCGAAGAAGATACCGCCGGTTATTTATGGATATCAACCTGGAACAATGGAATTCTACGGTTTGATAAAAAGACTGAAACTGCTGTGCACATTTATAATGATCCGAAGTCAGCCGGAAGCCTGAGCTGCAACAGAGTCACGGATATTATTATTGATAAACAAGGAGAGATATGGGTTGCAACTTTCGGTGATGGTATAGACAGGATTTCTCATACTCCTTCATCTTCTGAAAGCCATGCTGACTCGAATAATTATATTTTTATCAATTACTCAAATCAAAAAAATAATTTATTCAGTCTGAACGATGATTATGTTATAACATTGTTTGAGGACAGAAACGAAAATTTATGGATTGGCACATATAATGGCGGATTAAACCTGTTGAATGCTGAAAATAAATTTCTCCCGCCTGATAAAGCAATGTTCAGACAATACACTTCAAACAAAAATTGTGATGACTGTCTTTCAGAAAATACAATTATGGCTATCGTTCAGGATTTTGATGATTACATTTGGATCGGGACATTTGGCACCGGTCTTGACAGGCTGGATATTTCTTCAGGAAAATTTACACACTTCAGTTCCAATCCTGTTAACCCAAATTCACTTCCTGATAATGAAATCCTTTCTTTGTTTGTTGACAGATCGGGAATCATCTGGGTTGGTTCACATCTCGGTGAAGGTGTAACTGCGCTGCAAAAAAATACAGCGAATTTTGTACTTATCAACAGAAGATCGATGGGAGTTTTAAAGTTGAATGACGATGTGGTCTGGTCTGTTTTTTGTGATTCAAAAAATAACCTTTGGGTTGGAACATACCGCGGAGGTGTAAATGTTTTAAATTTTGAATCGAAGCAGGTTAAAATATTTGAGCATAATCCTGATGATCCTGCAAGTTTAAGCAACAACCACATCCGTTCAATAACTGAAGATAATTTTGGCAATATCTGGATCGGCACTTACAGCGGAGGTTTGAACCGATTTAATCCTGCAACAAAAAAAATTGATGTGTTCAGGAATGAACCTGAAAATAAAAACTCACTTTCAGCAAACCAGGTGCTTGATATTTTGATAGAGTCCGATAGCGTGATATGGGTAGCTACATTCGGCGGTGGTTTAAATAAATTATCATTTAAAGAAAATTCATCTGAAGAATACCCGGCATTCACTCATTATAAAAAAAACATTTCAGAGCCATCTTCCATTCCAGATAACAGGGTTTATATTCTTTATAAGGACCGTAAAGACAATTTTTGGGTCGGCACTTACGGCGGGGGTTTAAGTAAGTTCAATCCTGTCACCGGTAAATTCCAAAATTTATTTACACATCAGACTTCCACGCAATCATTGGGTATAGATAAAATTTTATCAATACTTGAAGATTCGAATGGAACTATATGGATTGGCACTTCAGGCAGTGGATTGTGCAAGTTTACTGCTGATGATAAAAAATATTTTTGTTATTCAAAAAATGAAGGACTGACAAGTTCTGTAGTTTATGGAATTCTGGAGGACAATTCCGGAAATCTCTGGATTAGCACCGATGACGGCATTTTTATGCTTAACCGGTCAACAGGAAAGTTCACCCAATTCGGAATTGAAGATGGTTTACAAAGTCTTGAATATAGCGGAGGAGCTTATCATAAGGACAAAGCAGGAAAAATGTATTTCGGTGGTATAAATGGTTTAAACATTTTCAATCCTGATGATATAATTACAAGATCATATATACCGCCTGTTGCAATTACTTCAGTAAATATTTTTAATAACCGGCTCAAGGGTGAGTTTAATGAGCTGATTCTTTCTTACGATCAGAATTTTATTTCTTTTGAATTTGCTGCACTTGATTATTCAAACCCGGGAAGAAATAAATTTTCATACATTCTTGAAGGATTTGACGAGGAATGGCAGAATAGTGATTTTTCAAGAAGAGTTGCTTTCTATACAAATCTGCCTGCTGGTACTTATAAATTTCATGTTATAGGTTCAAATCCTGATGGAGTCTGGAACGAAGAAGGAGCCGTGATCAGCCTGATAATCAATCCGCCCTTCTGGCAAACGTGGTGGTTTTTAACGCTCATTGTTGTACTGATCGGATTTCTTATTTATTACACAAGCACCATCAAAATAAAAACCCAGCTTGCGATGGAACGTCTGAAAACAAAAATTGCCTCAGATCTTCATGATAATGTTGGTGCCGGATTAACAGAAATTTCAATTCTTAGTGAAGTTGCTAATCAAAAACAGGATAGATCTCCGACAGCACTTGCAAATGAATTAAAAACTATCAGTGAAACTGCAAGAGAGCTGGTTGATAATATGAGCGATATTGTTTGGGTTGTTAATCCTCAGCGTGATTCACTCTACGATCTTATCATTAAGCTTAAGGATTCATACAACGAATTTCTGAACTCCGTAGGAATATCATTCCAGGTCAAAAATATTGATAAGACAAATGATGTTCACTTGCCGATGGAGTACAAACAAAATCTTCTTCTTATGTTTAAAGAAGCAATAAACAATTCGATAAAGCACAGCAAGTGTTCAAAAATAATTCTTGAAGCCAGTATAAATAATGAAACTGTCGTGCTTAGCTTATCAAATGATGGATATGGTTTTGACTTACAAAATCATAAATCGGGTAATGGTATGAGAAATATGGAAAGCCGTGCAAATAAAATCGGGGGAAATATTACCTGGGAATCTTCTTCCGGTCACGGAACAAAGGTTGTATTCGTTGGAAAAATTAAAAAGTTTTTCAAATTGAAATCATTATTAAATGTGCAGTAAATATCTAATCATCGTTCTGACAAAAAATGATTAATGTAGCAATTGTTGAAGATAATAATACAATCAGGGAAGGATTAGCAGTTTTAATTAATGGAACACAGGGATATTCGTGTGTTGGATCCTTTAATGATTGCGAAAGTTTCCTTAAAAAACTTCACAGTCTTGCTGTCGACGTTGTATTAATGGATATCGCCTTACCCGGGATTAATGGAATTGAAGGGGTAAAAAAAGCACTCGAAATTAAGGAAGATCTGGATGTATTGATGTTAACAATTTATGAAGATAGTGAAGTCGTTTTTGATGCATTATGTGCCGGCGCATGCGGATATCTTGTAAAGAAAACACCTCCGAGCAGGTTGCTTGAAGCAATCAAAGAAGTTCACGAGGGTGGATCGCCAATGAGCTCACAAATTGCAAGACAGGTTATCATAGCTTTTAAGGAAGGTAAAGATTCAATTAAAGATAAGAGCTCTTATGGACTGAGTGAAAGAGAAAAGGAAGTCTTAACTCTTTTAGCGCAGGGAAACAATTATCAGCAAATAGGAGTTCAATTATTCATAAGTGTCGATACAGTAAGACATCATATCAAAAACATTTATAAAAAACTACATGTTCATACCCAATCCGAAGCTGTTGCCAAGGCCATAAGAAAGAAAATTATTTAACACTTCCCTGCTTCATTTCAACCGCTACCTACATAATCGTGTAGGTATCAACCCAAATTCGCCAAAAGAGAATCAATAACGACATACCTATGTTGTTGTAAAGCTGAGAATTATTATTAGTTTGAACTCAGAAATCAGAATCACTGATTTAGTAGATAAGAGAAATAAATAATTACTCAACAATAAAAAAGAAAGGGATGGACCATGGAAACGAAAGAAATACAGAAGAGATTATCCAACCCGTTGTCTGATTTAATAAGTGATGAAATTTATGATCTTCTTAATTCCCGCGGGTTAGTGAATGACCGGGCTGTGAGAGATTATATAATCAGGAAAAAATTTAAAACCTTGCGCTCTCAAAAATTCAGAACCGGTGATGCGATCGACAGTTTAAGGGAAGAGTATCCGTATCTGCAGTTCGACACGATCCGGAAGATCGTTCATAATCCTCCAAAATCCGCAAGTTGACTGCTTACTTATAAAAATCATACCCTGTTCCGAATTAATTAATTCAGGGCAGGGTGATTAAATTCAATTATTTTAAGGGCTGATGTTCTTCCTGCAATAAATCATTTATTTCCTTCACGGGAGTGAAGGTAATTTTAGGAACTTCGACAAATACACTTATCCAGTTTGCCATTCCTCCATTCCACAATCCCGGCAGTTCAAGCGCTTTTAATTCTTTACCTTCATAAGACTTAATCGCAATTAATCCCGAATCAGGATCGGTGAAATTCTTTAAATTAAATTTTTCACCTTTATAAGATTTAATTCCACAAACAAGATCAACAGGACTGAAATGTGTTGCAGATTCAAGTATCTTTTTTTGATTCGGATCATTAAGATCGACCTGCGTTGTCTCTATAACCTGTTTTGAAATTCTTCCTTTCCCGTCTTTAATCCAGAAAGGTCCGCCGCCGGGATGACCTTCATTAACAACCATTCCACAAACCCGTATTGGTCTGTTCAACTCAGAAAACAAATATTCACTTTTTTCGATCAGACTCATGTTCTCAAAGCCACCGGTTAAATTAAGTTCAAGTTCGTTGATACAAAATTCTTTAATCTCATCTATTTTACTTTTGTCTGCTTTAGAATTTTCTAAGAGTGCAAGGAAGGAGAATAATTTATTCTGAATTTCAATCAGCAGTCCGCAAAGTATTTTTTTATATTTATATGTTTCATCTTTAAGATGATCGGGAGCAATATTATCAATATTCTTGATGAATATTATATCAGCCTCCAGATCATTCAAGTTGTCCAGCAATGCGCCGTGCCCTCCTGGTCTGAATAATATTTTCCCATCTCCAACCCTGAATGGTTTGTTGTCAATTGTCACAGCCAGAGTATTTGTGGACGGCTTTTGAAAAGAATAACTGACGTCTATTATATTATTTCTCATGATCTGTTTTTCAATTGCGTCAGAAATTATTGATCGGGCTAACTGATTATGTTCAGGCGAAATTGTAAAATGGATCCGGGCAATTTTATCCTTCCCTTTTGCATAATTGATTGCCTCGATAATATGTTCTTCAAAGGCTGTTCTGGCTCCATTCGGATATTTATGAAACTTTAAACTTCCTTTTGGTTTATTTGCATAATTTAAACCCGGACTCTCAACTGTATATCGTAAAATATCCGAAAACATTCCTGCTT
>Ga0137443_1000007_pt1 | contig 34478 bp, 47 predicted proteins | sample EasRivERMGT300_2_FD_102324 | JGI IMG/M metagenome (GOLD analysis project Ga0137443, IMG submission 102324) | Soil microbial communities from meander-bound floodplain in the East River, Colorado, USA - East River MetaG ERMGT300_2 | ecosystem: Environmental > Terrestrial > Soil > Floodplain ... | reverse complement strand
CTCGGAGACACACAAACTGTGTATCAAGTATCCATAGGGAGCAAAGCATGAGCAGCAACTGGGGCGGGAATCGGGTTGGCGCGGGCCAGAAGCCGCAAGGGCCGCTGGCGGCGATCGACGGGCGCGGGCATGAACTAGCCCAGCCACCAGAGGATTTGCCCGAGGATCAGCGGGCGTTCTGGCAGGAAAACGCCCCGAAAGCCATCGAAAAGGGGACGTTGACCCAGCACACCGTGACCGCGTTCCGGTTGCTGTGTGAGGTGAACGAGGAGCGCCGGCAGACCAGGGACACCATTCGGGCGCAGGGCCGAACCTTTATCAAGGTGACGGTGGACGGGGCTGGAGTTGAGCACCAGGAACTAAAGGCCCATCCCTTGACCGGGGCGTATGGTCGGCTGGCCAAGACCGAGGAGGCGTCGATGAAGGCATTCGCCTTGGCGCCGTTTGGGAAGGCTGAACCTGGCCGCGCGAAGGCGAAAGCGGTCAACCCGTTCCAGAGCCAGGTGGGATGACGTATCTCGAGAAGGCTCGATCGTACGAGGACGGCGTGATCGCGGGGGAGATCCCGGCGTGTGTCTGGGTGCGTCTGGCGTGCGAGCGGAACCGGCGCGATCGGGAACGGATTGGAACCGAGGGCTTCCCGTTCACGATGGACGCGAAGAAGGCCGAGCGCATCTGCGCGTTCGCGGAGTTGTTGCCGCATATCAAGGGGCCGAAGGCCGTCGTCATGGGGAAGGACGAGGAAGGCCGGAACATCTGGGCGAAGATCCAGCTCGAGCCGTGGCAGTGCTGGATCTTGACGACGATGTTCGGGTGGGTGCGTCCGGATGGCTTGCGCCGGTTCCGTGTCGCGTTGGTGTTGATCCCGAGGAAGAACGCGAAGTCCACGCTCGGCGCGATCATCGCCTTGTACATGCTCGTGGCAGACGGCGAAGGCGGGCCTGAGTGTTATTCGGCTGCAACCACGCGTGACCAGGCCAAAGCCGTGGCGGAAATCGTGTGGGAGATGGCGAAGCGATCGCCGCAGATGTGCGAGTTCTACGGGGTGAGGTTGGGATCGGAGACGTCGCGCAGTCTGGCAGTCCCGGCGATGGCGGGAAAGTTTATGGCGCTATCGGCGGATGCTAACACGTTGGACGGGTTAAACATCTCGTGTGCGGTGGTCGATGAGCTCCACGCGCATCCGCGGGCGGCGGTCTGGAACGTGCTGGACACGGGCACGGGCGCGCGGCTGCAGCCGTGGCTGATCGGCATCACGACGGCCGGCGTAGACCTTGGGGGCATCTGCCATCAGAAGCTTGGCTATCTGGAGAAGGTGCTGGAGCAGATCGCGGAGGACGATACCTATTTTGGTATTAATTTCACGATAGACAAATCTGACGACATTCGACTTCCGGAGATCCAGAAGAAGGCGAACCCGAACTACGGCATCAGCGTCATGGCGGACGATCTCGAGCGCAAGGTGAAAGAGGCGCAAGTCTCGCCGGCCTCGATGAACAACGTCCTGACGAAGCACTTTAACGTCTGGGTGCGAGCGGAGTCCACGTGGTTCCCAATGGATGCGTGGCGCGCGTGCGGGAATGCATCGCTACGGATGGAAGACTTCCGCCAGTATCCGTGTTGGATCGGCGTAGACCTCGCTGAGGTGCGTGACTTCTGTGCCGTGGTGGTGTTGTTCAAGTTGGGACCGGATCAGTTCGCGTTGTTCGGGAAGTACTACTTACCGGCTGACACGATCGACAAGTCGCCCGTCGCTGAACTGTCAGGTTGGGTGCGTGACGCGCATGTCACAGAGACCTCGGGGGACCAGGCGGATTACCAGCGCATCGAGGACGACATCATCGCGTTGACCGAGACGTTGACCGTGCAAGAGATCGACTTCGATCGCGCCCTCGCGGCGCAGATGCAGCAGGGACTCAAGCGACGTCTTGAGCCGCGCATGGGTCGGGACGCTGTTGACCGTTTCGTGGTCACGGTGCCCCAGACGGTGGAAACCATGAATCCATCGATGCAGATGCTGGAGCGCCTCGCATTAGCGAAGGGGCTCCAGCATGATGCGAACCCTGCCATGACGTGGATGATGGGGAACGTCGTGGTGGAGCGGAATCACAAAGACGAAATCTACCCGCGGAAAGCCGGCGGGAAAGATTCGCATAACAAGATCGATGGTCCGGTTGCACTGTTGACGGCTCTGTCTCGCGCAATGGCCGACACGGTGGGCCCATCGGTCTATGAGTCCCGTGGCGCGTTGGTGATCTGACGATGGCTGATAAAAAGGGCTTCCTGGCCTATCTCTTTGGGGTCCTGGCGCGGCAAGCCGAACAGCGCGGGTACTGGATGCATGGACAGTCCAGCGATCCGGCGTTGGCGCGGTCCGGGTTCTGGAGCTCTACGTCGGCGACCAGCACCGGGATGCAGGTGAATGAGACCACCGCGTACACGTACTCCGTGTTTTGGGCGTGCGTGAACAACATCAGCACGGACATTGCCTCATTCCCGCTGAATCTCTACAAACGGGAGTCGAATGGCGGCAAAACGCTCTTACAGGACCATAAACTGTTCTCACTGCTGCATGATTCGCCCAACCCGGAGATGACGGCGTTCACGTTTCGCGGGCTCTTGACCTCGAATGCGCTGACGTATGGCATGGGGTACGCCGAGATCGTCCGCAATGGGTCGGGGCAGGTCCACCAGTTGTGGCCGATCACGCCCGACCGAGTGAACGTGCGGCGCGATGATCTGGGCCGGTTGTATTTCCAGGTCACGCGGGCGGATGGCGGCTCGGATGTATTGCGGCAGGACCAGATGTTTGTCTTGCCGAGCCTGACGCACGATGGCGTGTCTGGGCGGAACATTGTCCACATGGCGCGGGAATCCATCGGGCTCGGGTTGGCGGCGGAACGATTCGGCGGGACGTTCTACGGGAACGGATCGACGTTTGGTGGGGTGTTTGAGCATCCCACCCGCATGTCCGATAAGGCACTGGAAAACTTCCGGCAGTCGGTGAACGCGCAGCATCAAGGCGTCGAGAAGGCGCACAAGTTCATCGTGACCGAAGAGGGCATGAAGTTCCAGCGGCTGACGGTGGATCAGAATGCCGCGCAGTTCATCGAGACCCGCCAGCACCAGGTGGAAGAGATGTGCCGGTGGTTCCGGATGCCGCCGCACAAGGTCCAGCACCTGATCAGGACGTCGTACAACAGCGTCGAGCAGATGAACATCGAGTATTCATCGGATACATTGCAGCCGCGGTGTGTCTGTTGGGAACAGGAACTCTTGCGGCAACTGATCGCGCCGTCTGAGCGCCGGATCCAGTTCTTCAAGCACAACATGGACAGCAAGTTGCGCGGGGATACCGCGGCCCGGTATGAGGCGTACGCGAAGGGGATCCAGAACGGGTTCCTGAGCGCCGATGATGTGCGGGAAAAGGAAGACATGAACCCGCTGCCAGACGGGGCGGGCAAGAAGTACTTCATTCAGTCCAATAACCAGCCGCTCGATCGCGTGGATGAGATCGTGGACAAGCAGGTGGCGCCGGATCCGAAGCCGCAAGCTCCACAGGCACCAGCCGCGAAGTCAGACGACGACGAGGAGAAGTCACAGCGGATGGTGGAGGAAATCAGGACTGCCCTGGCCGCTGTGGAATCGCGCATCGCCGACACGGCTGCGAAGATCACTACCGTGGAGATGGACAACCTGAGCCTCAAAGAGGCGAAGTCCGAACTGGAAGTGGATGCGTCCGGATTGCGGGCGCAGTTGGCGAAGGAACAAGCCGAGGCGAATCAGCTTCGGGTACTGCTGATGGACGCCACGGAACGGGCGGGGCAAATCGCGGCCGAGCATGAAGCGACACAACGTGCAGCAGACGACCTGAGGGCGCAGGCCGAGGCGGCTCAGTTTTACGCGGAAGCCGCGAAGACGGCCACGGCTCTTGAACTGGAGCGGGTCACGGCTGAATTGAACGCGATGGCCGCGCGGGCGGCTCAGGTGGAAGCGGATCAGCGGGTCATGCACCAGACCGTCGTGGCGGCGGACCTGGCGCTGACGAAGCTGCAGGCCGATCTCGTGGCGGCGGAGGCGCGGTATACCGTGACGTCCTCAGAGCTCGAGACGGAGCGGGGCGCGTTGAAGGCGGCCTGGAACCAGGTGGAGCAGTTACGGACGGCGATCGCGGAGGCCCAGCAGGAACGGGATGCCGTAGACGCGGATCGCGTGGCGAAGATGGCCGAGGCGGCGACGTCAGCAGCGAAGGCGGACGAAGCCCACCAGAAAGCCACTGAAGCGGCTGAAAAACTCAGAAAGGCCACGGACGAGGCCGAGGCCGCTCGCCAGTTGCTCGAGGAAGAGACGGCGGCGCGCGTTGAGGCGGAGCAGGCGCAGGAGGCGATCCGATCAGCCCTGGACACGGCCACGGCCACGGTGTATGCGGAGAAACGGGCGGCGGCACAGGCCCTGGAAGAGGCCACAGCGAACCGGCTGGCCACGGAGCAGGCACTAGCCGAGACGGTGGCGAAGCTGGAGGCCGAGCAGGCGTTACGCGCGGCCGCTGAAGCTGCCCTGCCGGCATTGAAAGCCACGTACATTGCGAAACGACAAGCCACGATCACCGCGCGTCGTAAGGTCATCGCCACCGCAGCGAGCAAGGTTCTCGTGGTCGAGTGCGATCGGGCTCGGCGGAATCAGACTACGCCGGCGAAGTTGCTGGCGTGGGCGGAGTCGTTCTACATGGGGCCGGTGCATGAGGACCGGTTCGTCGATGCCCTCCGCGACATCATGCAGGAAGTGCTGATTGACATCGACTCAGATGTTGATGTGGACACCTACACGCGGAACAAGGTCCGTCCGCAACTACTGGCCGCTGTCGCACAGATTCGTGCGGTAGCGAGCGGGGATCCCGAAGAGTTCCCTGTCGCACTGGAGCACCTGTTGACGCGGTGGGAGCGCGAACGCCCCGCTGCGATTGCCGATGCAGTAGTTCAAGAGGAGATGACCTATGTCCGGAGCCTCTAAGCAGCAGCCTGAGGGTGTGGAGAAGCGAGACGCCTCCACGCTCTTTAACTATGACGGGGACGGCACACGGCCTGTCATCCGCGGGAATCCGATCGTGTTCAATTCCTGGTCGCAGGTGATGCGCGGCGGGATGTTCGGAGAGATTGCGTTCCGGGAAGTCATCGCGCCGGCCGCGGTCGATCGCACGCTTCGCAGCGCGGAAGAGATCCACGCCTACTGGAATCACGACGGCGGGGAAGTCCTCGGCAGCACGCTGTCCGGGACGCTGAATCTGCGAAAGACGAGTACGGCCCTGGCGATGGAGTTGTATCCCACGCAGGAATGGCTGGCCACGCATCACGCGGCAGGTCTGAAACGGGGCGACGTGCGGCGGATGTCGTTTGGCTTTCGCGTGATCGACGAGAAGTGGTCGGAGGAGCCTGACGAACAGGGCGTGTACGAACGTGAGATCGTGGACATGCTGTTCTCGGAAGTGTCGATCGTGGGCAAGCCCGCGTACAAAGACACCTCGGTGGCGCTTTCGCAGCGGTCCCTGGACGTCTTCAACTCGGACGTGCGGCGGTGCCTGTCGCTGGACATGGCGCGGAAACGTCAACGCAATCTCATGGCGCGGTAAATGGGCAAGCGGGGATTCAACCACGGCGGGTCCACGCGGAAGGCGGGCAAGCTCGAGCGGGCCCGGTTTTCGGATGTGTTCCGGCTGGGCCGTCGCCAACAGCCCCGCACAGAGGCCGAGCTCCGCACGATGGCGGATCTCATCGTGCGGGCACAGGCGTATTACGACGCGCAGGCGTGGGATGAAACGGAACCTCTTGTCCGAGATCTACTAACGTACGAGGAGTTTCGGCAACCGATGGCGTACGACTCCCTGGGCGCCGTGCTCGAGCGGCAGGGGAAGATTCAGGAAGCCATCCAAGCGTTTCGGAAGGCACTGGAGATCGATCCGACATATGCGGAGGCGCGGTCGCGCCTGATTATGATCGTGGACGCGCTGCCCAGTACCACGGCGGAGCGTGCCCAGAAGGAGCGCGATCTCTGGTGGCAGTATCACGGGGCGGACAATTACAAACGCCGAACCGGGCACGCGAACCACAACCGCGATCCGGAGCGGCCGTTACGGGTGGGGTATGTCTCTGGGGATTACCAGTTCCATTCCGCGGCGACCGTCTTCGAGCGGGTTCTGTTGCAGCATTCTGAAGGCGTCATCCCATATTTCTACAGCACGACCCCCCACGACAAGCACGACCACAAGACGGTGGACTATCAGTCGCGTGGAGGCTGGCGAGATCTCCGGATGGATGAAGGGTTCTTGCCAGATGGGCGGCGTAAGCCGGGGAAGCTCTGGCCGGATGCGGTGATTTGGGATCGCATCCGGGACGATCAGATCGATATTCTCGTGGACTTGTCCGGGTATACGGCCTGCAACAGCCTGCCGGTGTTCTGCTTCAAGCCAGCGCCGATTCAGATCACGGGCTGGGGCTATGCGACCGGGGTCGGCTGGAAGGCGATGGACTACCTGATGACGGATCGCGTCGTGGTGCCCGAAGACCGGCAACACGAACACGTCGAGCGTATGCTGTATATGCCCTGCGTCATCAATTACGAACCCATGTCGGGCTTCCCGGTGCAGCCCAACACGCTGCCGTGTCTCTCGGAGCGTCCGACGTTCGGCGTGTTCCAGCGTTCATTGAAACTGAACGCGGACGAGTTTGAGGTGTGGCGGCGGATTCTCGAGCGACTCCCAGAGAGCCGGTTGTTGTTCAAGAGTCACTATCCAAAGAGCCTGGTGGAGTGGATCCTGCCCCACTTTGGCGCGCAAGCCCCGCAAGTGGAGTTTCAGTTCGCGACGTCGAGTCTGGCGCACAAGCAGGCGTATAGCCAGGTGGATCTGTCACTGGATTGCTGGCCTCAGACAGGCGGCGTCTCGTCGTGCGATTCGCTCTGGATGGGTGTGCCGATGGTGACGCTGATTGGCGACCGGATTATCCAGCGGACATCGGCGAGCCTCTTGACGATTCTCGGCCTCACCGACTTCATCGTGGAGACGAAGGAGCAGTACATCGACACGGCGGTGACGTGGGTCACGACGCGCAAGCAGGAACTGGCGAACATCCGGACACGGCTGCGGGACCAGTGCGATGCCTCTCCGATTCGTCAGGGCTATCTGGAAGCCACGGAAACGGCCTACCGGGACGTCTGGCGGGAGTGGTGCGCTCATCCCTCGCTGGAACTGTTTCAGCGGTGGGCGAAGGAACAGGCTTCGTGAAGCGCGGCCGCCCGCAGGAAGTGCCAGACCCCGTTCGGATCGATATTCGGATTGCCGCGCATGATTACGACTCGCTCGATCGTCTGGCCCGCCAGCAGGACATCAGCATCCCCGCCCTCATTCGGCAGGTGATTTCGGCGGTAGTAAATAGACCGATGCGAACGACCTCGACATAATCAATCCTGACTACTTGAATCTCAGGTGTGTCGGTGACGCGTTCACCGGGCGCCTGTTGATATAAACGGCTCACCTCTCCCGCGGAGTCGGAAGGGCGTGGCCCATAGCAGAGCACAGATGTGCTCGCTTTTGGCTACGCCTTTTTGTGTATCAGGCGTGCCCAGCGAGCGAAAGGGACACGCCAATGAAACAAGACTTGCTCCTCAAGAAAGGCCAGCTCGTCAACGAAGCGAACGAGATCCTGGCGAAGGTTCACGCCGAGAAGCGCGAAGGACTCACCCCCGAGGAAGAGCGGAAGTTCAACGCCATCCACACGGACGTCGAGAAGATCTCCTCGCACCTCTCCCTGATTCAGAAGCAGGAAGATGCCGAGCGCGGGGTCAACGAAGTCTCGGCTCGCATCACCCAGCCCAACCCCACGCCGTCTGGCCCGATCGAATCGCGGCTGATGGCCGGCGCGTGGGACTACCAGGACGCCGTGCGCGGCTGGTTCATCAGCGGCGCCAAGAGCCAGGCGATCCCGACCCACATGCAGATGGCGGCCAAGCGCGTCGGGCTGGACCTCCAGAGCAGCCAGCTCCCGTACAAGCTGGCGGTGCGCGCTCTCACGGGTCTGACGCCGGATGCCATGAAGATCTGGCAGCAGTATCACGACGAGTACCGCTCGATGGCGGGTCCGCAGGCGTCCACCAGCGCGGGCGGCTACGCGATCCAGGACGCCGCGATGCGCGAAGTCGAAATCGCGCTGCTGGAATACGGCGGGATGCGTCAGGTCGCGACGATACTCCGGACCGACACGGGCGGGCCGCTGCCGATTCCCACCGTCAACGACACCACGCAAGTGGGCACGCTGATCGGGGAAAACACGACCGCCACGAAGCAGGACGCCGCGTTCAGCCAGTTGGTGTTGGACGCCTACAAGTACACGTCGAAGGAAGTCGTGGTGAGCGTTGAGCTGATGCAGGACAGCGCCGTCAACCTGCCGCAGATGCTGGGCCGGTTGCTCGGTGAGCGCGTGGCGCGGCCGTCGCACACCCACTTCACCACGGGCACAGGCACGGGCACGCCGAACGGCATCGTCAACGCGGCGACGTTCACGCAGGCGACCACGGGCAATACCACGGGCATCACCTACGCCAACCTGTTGGCGCTGTATCACGCGGTGGACCCGTCGTATCGCCGCCCCGGCACCTTCATGATGAACGACAACTCGCTCTTGAAGATCAAGCAGATTGTCGATTCCTCGAGTCGGCCGCTGTGGCTCCCGAACCTGGTGTCGGCGTCACCCGACACGATCTTCGGGGCGCCGATCGTCATCAATCAGGACATGGCGTCCATGACGATCTCGGCGAAGTCGATCATCTTCGGCGACCTGTCGAAGTACATCATCCGCGACGTGCGGGACTTCACGCTGATCCGCATGGACGAGCGGTATGCCGAGTTCCTGTCGGTGGCCTTCCTGGCGTTCATCAGGACGGACGGCGACTTGCTGAACGCGGGAACCAATCCAGTTAAGGGTTATCAGAACTCAACGTAAACGTAAGTTGTTGTAAACAAACGACTTACGGTCCAGATAGACATAGCCGGGGGAGCCATGAGACTTCCCCGGCTGTGCGGTTCTCCTTCTCAGAGGGCACGGCCAATGACAGCACTTGAGCACGTAGTGCGGAGCTTTGCGCGCCGCATCTGCCAGAACGGCGACGTCTCGTTGGTGTCAGACGGCCACCCTGCCCTCGTCGCAGCCTTCAAAGAACTCGGCTGGTCTGACCCCTACGTCGATCCGACGTTACTCCCGCCGGCACCACCGAAGCCTGAACCGATACCCGTGAAAGCCGATCCGCCGAAGGGGCGCGTCAGTGGCCTGTAGTCCGGACGTCTCGTGGAGCGTGACGACGGCGCCCGTGCTCGAGCCCTTCACGGTGGAAGAGGCGAAGGCACAGATCCGCAGTGTCCAGAACCAGGAAGACGGGATCGTCGCCAGCTACATCAAAGCCGCGCGTGCGGCGGCTGAGAAGTATCTGGGCCGCGGCCTCCTGACCCAAACCATCACGCTGAACCTGTCGGACTTCGTGCCGGTGTTGTCGCTGCCGATGGCGGCCCCGCTGCAGTCGGTGACCACGGTCAAGTACTACGACACGGACGGCACCCAGCAGACGCTGGCTTCCAGTTACTACACCGTGGACACGATCGGTCATCCAGGACGACTCGCGCTGGCGTCTGGGCAGTCGTGGCCGGCGGTGGATGGCGATCGCAAAGTTGGGCGGATCGAAATCATCTATCTCGTGGGCTACACCTCGCGCGATCTGATCCCGGAAGAGATCAAGCAGGGGATGCGTGTGCTCATCGGGAACATGGACGCGGATCGCGATGGCATGGATCCGAACTCGGAGCAGGCCATGCGGGTCGCGAAGATGTTCTGGACGGATCGGGTGTTCCCTATTCCGCCGCAGTACGAGGGCCTCTGATGCGCGCGGGTCCCTGCAACAAGTGGGTGACGCTGGCGCGGTGGCCGGACACGGAGGACGACACGCGCGGGACGCCGTTGACTCCCGAAGGCATCTGGGCCGCGATCGAGCCGTTGCCTCCTGGCAGTTCCGGGAACCGCGCACAGGACCATCAGATCCGGATGCGCTTCCATCCCGAAGTGACCATTGACACGCGGGTGCAGTACGTCGATGCGCGGATCAATCGGACGCGGGACTTCTACGTGCGCGGGGTGCAGTCGGTGAACGAAGCCGGGGACGAGATGGTGCTCCTCGCTGAAGAGGTGGCGCCCTGATGCCTGTGACGTGGACGGGCTTACAGGAGTTCAAGAACGCCCTGCATAACCTGCCGGCAGAGTTGACGGGCGAGGCCTCGAACATCGTCATTGAAGCCGCGAAGTCGGCCGAGCGCGACACGAAGGCGGCGTACCCGCAAGGGCCGACAGGCAACTTGCGGCGTGGTGTGACGACCACCGTGGAAGCCATCGGTCACGGTGGCGTGAGTGCGCGCGTCAAGAGCAATGCCTTCCACGCCAATCTCTTTGAGAACGGCTACCGCGGCAAGAAACCTGGCGGAACTGGCCCAAAAGAACAGCGTGTCGTCCCAGATTCGCAAAAGATGATCCCGATCGCGATCCGTGCCCGCCGGCAGATGTACGTGAAGTTGATCGACATGGTGCAGCGTCACGGTCTGGTGGTGTCGCAGTCATGAGTCCGAGCCTGACCATCTGCGTGCCGACGATGGGCCGTGACACGTTGGTGGACACGCTCGAGTCCATCAAACGGCAAGCCCTGCAGCCGAACGATCAAGTCCTGATTGTGCTGGATACGTTCGTGGCGCAGATGCAGATACCGCGCGTCCAGGCGCTCGTGGAGTCCTACGGCTTCACCTTCGTCGCGCACAACGGTGGCTATGCGTTCTATGGCAATCCGCAACTGAACAAGGCCATCGAGCTCGCCACGGGCGACTTCTTCTGCGCGTTGGGCGATGACGACGTGTATGTGGACGGGGCGATCGCGCGGCTGAGACAGAAGCTCCAGCCGAACCGCTGCGTGCTGTTTCAGTTCCTCGCTCCGCCTGACATGGTGCCGAGCCGGCCAGGGATGCGGTTTCGGCTCTGGATCGACAGGGACTTGCGTGTGGCGAACATCTCCGGCTGCTGCGTGGCCGCTCCGCGTGCCTGCCTGGTGCCCGTGAGTGCCGAGCGGCGGTGTGAAGTGGACTTCGACTGGATCGCGGACATGGTGGCCAAGACTGGCCAGAAGCCGATCTGGATGAAGGACTGCCTGGTGATTGCGCGCCCACCCGAGGGCTATCACAAAGGCTTTGTGGATTGCCGCGGCTGTGGTGAACCCGGTTTCCTCGAAGACATGGACGCCGACGTCGTGTGCGCGGCGTGCGCGCCCACGGTCGTGCGGTCCTTGCTGGGGGCGGCATGACGCCGCGGCGAAAGCTCAAGATTTTGCTCGCGCATCCGGGGGCGAGTTGGGCTACGGCGGAAGTGTACTGGGGGCTTTACCACGGGCTGACGTTTCACGACGTGGACGTGGTGCAGTACCGCCTCGATCAACGCCTGGATGATTCCCGTGCCGCGTTGCATTACCGCTGGCGTCGGCTCAAGAAAACCCAGCCCGATCTCGAAAAGCCCAACGCCGTGGATATGAGCTACCACGCGAGCATTGGGGCGCTCGAGATGGCGCTGCGCCATCACGTGGACGTCGTGCTGGTGGTCTCCGCGATGCTGTTGCATCCGGACGTGATCGTCATGTTGAAAGACGCCGGCGTCAGGGTGGTCGTGTTGTTCACCGAGTCTCCGTACGATCACGACTCTGAGATCAAGGTGGCGCAGATCGTGGATGGCGGATGGACGAACGAGCGCAGCGTGGTCAAGACCTTTCGTGCGGTGAATCCGAGATTCGGGTATCTCCCGCATGCGTTCAACCCGATGGTGCATCGGACGGATCTGCCGATTGATGACAGCGTGCCGGCGCATGACGTGGTGTTCGTGGGGACGGCGTTCCGAGAGCGGGTGCGCTGGTTCAACTCCATCGACTGGAGCGGGATCGATCTCGGCCTGTACGGGTCGTGGGAAAAGTCGCGGCTGAATCCGCAGGTTCGGAAGTGTCTGCAGGGCGGGCCGATCGCGAACGAGCAAGCCACGCTGTTGTATCGCCGCGCGAAGATCGGCCTGAACCTATATCGCACCTCGCAAGGGTGGGGGCCGGACGCCGCACAGATTGCCCATGCAGAATCCATCAATCCGCGCGCCTATGAATTAGCGGCGTGCGGCACGTTCTTTCTCTCGGACTACCGATCGGAATCAGTGGAAGTCTTCGGCGACAGCGTGCCGATGTTCCGCTCTCCGATTGAGGCGGCAGCCTTAATTCGACGCTGGCTGGCGGATGACGCCGGCCGATCTCGACTGGCGGCGGCACTCCCTGCCCGCGTGGCAGAGGCTTCGTGGATTCACCGCACCAAGACGGTGCTCGGGGATCTACAACAGCTCCTTTCATTGGCGGCCGCATGAGCCGCAGGAGCTTCTAACCAATGGCTGCATACGCAGGTAAATCAGGGGCGGTGTATCTGGCGATTGAGTCGTCCACGGGTGTGGCGACTCAGTGCATCAAGTTGAACACGTGGACGCTAGATCGCAGTTCTGACACGTTCGAGGTCACGGCGTTCGGCGACACGAACAAGACGTTCGTGCAGGGGTTGCCCAATCTCTCGGGCACGATCAGCGGGTCGTGGGATGACACGGAAACGAAGCCGTTCGCAGGCGCGATCTCCACGAACGGTGTGAAGGTGTACCTGTATCCCAGCTCGACGGCACCGACGAAGTACGCGTACGGGGTCGCGTGGCTGTCCGTGTCGATCGAAGCGCCGGTCAATGGCGCCGTGACGGTCTCGGGCAATTTCGTGGCCGCGAACAGTTGGTATGTCAACCTTTGAGAATTAACTAACGTGAGTCCAGGTCTGACCGTCTCTGATCGCGCAGATCGTTTGATAGGTAACTCCGTATCGCCGGCCAATGTCGGACAACGTAAGACGTTCGTCCTGCAGCAACTGTCGAATAACGGGGATGTCAGAGTCGGTCAGCTTGGCTTTCCAATGTTTCATGCCGTGCTGGTGGCGCATCTTTCTGTCGCGGTCGGAGTTGTTCTCACCTTTCGTGCCTGCGAACAGATGGTTCGGGTTTACACACGGCGGGTTGTCGCATTTATGAAGTACGCACATGCCTACGCCCAGCGGTCCATGTGTTCTCTCGAACATGAATCTCGTGATGCGTATTTGGCGCATCCGTCTGTCATCGATGACTCCGTAACCTTTGCGGTCTCTAGTTCCGGTCCATTCCCAACAGACATCGGATGGCAAGGCAAGCGGAAGGTATTTCAACACTCGCACTTCAATTGGAGGCGTGGACGCTTTCCTGCCTTCAAGCGTGCATCGCTTCGAGCAGTAACGCTGGTTTCTTGTCGTGATTGCTCCATGGCAGTACAGGCATGTTTTCGGCGTATTCATTCACTAATTATAACGCCGCGACTGTCTGTGCAGGTGAACCTGTAATGAACGAGCTCGCGATGAAAGGGGCGGCGGCCGAACTGCGCTGGGGGTGGCATCAGGCCGCCGTCCTCGAATCGTGGGAGATGAGTGGAGCGACCGTCACTGCGACGGTGGTGTCGGCGGACGACTTCATGGTGACGCAAGCGCCACTGAAGTTCGTGGTACCTCGGCCGAGTGGGCCGTGGGTATGGACAGTGTCTAGCTTGCAGATCACGGGAAAGACGTTCAGTGCGTCTCTCGTGCAGGAGTAGGTCCGATGGCGAGATCGAGATTCGTAGTCCCAGACGTGGTCCGAGTGCCGTTGTCAGACGGCGACTGGTTGGAGCTGAAGCGCGAGCTCAATGCCGGGGAACAGCGGCGCATCTTTACGGGCCTCGTGAAGACGATGCAGGCGGGCGAGAAGCCGGAACTGAATCCGGAGCAGGTCGGGAAGACCAAGATCCTGGAATACGTCGTGGCGTGGTCGCTGAGGGACGCGGCTGACAAGCCGGTGCCGTTCAGCGCGTCCGCGTTGGACAACGTGGATCCAGACACCTACAGCGAGATCATGGCGGCCGTGGATGCCCATGACGAAGCCGCGGACAAGGCGCGGGAAGAAAGAAAAAACGTCCGGGGCACGCCGACTACATCACCAGCGACCTCAATATCTGCCGATTCTTCCCTGGTTGGACAGTAGACGACGTGCGTGCCCTGTCACTCGATGACTACGACGCGGTGATCCAGATGATGAACAAGGCGGCCAAGGGATAGCGTGGCAATCAACGCGACCTTCACAGCGAATTTCAGCTCATTCACCAAAGCGGTGGAGCAGGCCGAGGTACAGCTTAAGGATCTAGAGACCGGCGCGGCCAAGGTTGATAAATCCCTTAGCCGCATGGCGGAGTCGTTCTCCGGCAAGAAGATCATCCAGGAAGCGACGTTGATGGCGAAGGCCATCGGCGACGTCGAGAACGTGAGCAAGTTGACCGAGACTGAAATGCGCCGCGTGTCTGCGGCGACCAGTGAGGCGATCGAGAAGCTGAAAAAACTCGGGAAAGAAGTTCCGCCAGAGATTCAGAAGTTGGCCGATGCCACAAAGAACGTCGGTGTGGAAACGAAGGCCGCAGATACAGCCTCCAAGGGCTGGGGTGGGGCGCTTGCCACGCTGACGACGCTCGCGAAGGGGTTCATCGCGGTCCAGTTGGTCGCGTTCCTGAAGGATGCTGTGACATCGTCGCTGGATTATGCCGACGCACTCAGCAACCTCAGCGCAAGGACGCGCGTGTCTGTGCAAGACCTTCAGAAGTTGGAAGCTGTTGGACGGCCAGCCAGCGTGTCGCTGGATGACATGGCGCTGGCGGCACAGGCCCTCTTCAAAAACCTCGACAGCAAGGCCGGGAAAGATGCGATTGAGAAATTAGGGCTGGACTACGCCAAGCTGCGCCAACTCAAACCTGCCGACATGATGCTTGAGATCGGCATCGCAATTCAAAAGATTGAGGATCCGGTGGAAGCGGCGAACGCGTCCACGGATCTGTTCGGTAAGACATTCAGCAAGGTTGCGGCGTCGATGACGGAAGACGCTAAGAAGGTAGCAGAGAACGCCAGAACGCTATCCGACGCACAGGTAAAGGGGCTCGATCTCATCGGAGACATGTGGGATGACTTAAAGGACCGCGTCTCGAAGGGCACGAAGTCATGGATCGCAGACATGGGCCTGCGATTGCTGGCGTACAAGAACCTGTACGACTACATCAAGGGCTCGCCCATGCCCGCGCTCGATCCTCCAAAGCCGCCCACGAATCTTCGCCCCCTGACGAAGGCCTGGATCGCAGACATGGACGAGGTGGCCCGTGTCGCGAAGGAGATGAACGACCAGATCAGTGAGGCCGCGAAGAAGCGCGAACAGGTCGAGAAGAAGGCCGCCGAGGAGTCCAAGAAGGCCGCCGAAATAGTGGACGCATCGTTAGAGCGGATCCGGTACGGCTACTTTAAGCTGGGTCAAGCCGCGCTTGCGGTGGCCAATAATACCTCCCCGCTGATTATGCGGACCTCGGAGTTTGTGACGGTCAGTAACGACTATTCCAAGGCGCTCACAGCCGCGCAAATTAAGACGGACGCATTTGGACACGCGATTCCCGTAGCGGCGGTCTCACTAGGCGACTTGGGCAAGGGCGTTATTTACGTCGGCGAGAAAGTCAACGTCTTCACCAAGAGCCTCGCCAAGCTTCCAAGTTTACTCGTGGCGGCGTTTACCGGTGGCGGCGGAGTCAAGGGGGCCATAAACGCACTCGGCGCTGAAATTGGCAGCGGATTATTTGGCGAGGGTGGTGCATTTGCGAAGGCTACCCAAAAAGCCACGGATGGGTTGAAGAAGGTGTTCGGGTCCACGATTGGCGGGGCGCTGGGCGCGGCGATCCCCGGTATCGGGGCGCTGATCGGTCCGGCCTTTGAAAAACTCGCCGGCTGGATTGGGAGCCTGTTCGGCAATAAGACCAAGGACGCGATCGTGGACAGCTTCGGCAGTTACGATGCGTTGCGCGCGAAGCTCGGTGCCCTCGGTGAAGAGGGCGAGCGCATGTGGAAGCGGTTGACGCAGCAGACCGGCCGGAACGACCTCGCCAGCACGAAGGCGCAGATTGAGGAGATTAACAAAGCGTTGGGCCTGCAGGCGACGGCGATGCAGTCCGTCGATGAGGTGGCGAAGAAATACGGCTTAACCATCGAAGACCTCGGCCCCGCATGGGCCAAGCAGGAGCTGGACAAGAAAGCCCAGGAGTTGTGGAAGGACTACCAGCTCCTGATCTCGGCGGGTGCCGACCACGCCAAGGTGCTCCAGAAGATGGCGGGCAGCGTGAACGAGTACGTGAAGAACGCGCTGAAGATGGGGACGGAAGTGCCAGAAGCGATGCGGCCGATGCTCGAGGCCATGATCCAGAACGGCACATTGCTCGACGCGAACGGCAACAAGATTGAGAACTTGGAAGAGTCAGGCATCTCCTTCGCCATGACCATGACGGAGGGCTTCAAGTCGCTCATCGATGAAGTCAAGAAGCTCACTGACATCATCGCCAACAGCCTGGGGGTGGCGCTGAAGAAGATCCCGAAGCCAGACGCCCCGTGGGAGGACTGGCCGCCTCCACCAGAGGTGCCTGACTACGGAGACAACAGCAACAGCTCGGCGCCGCGTGTCCCGGTCATTCCGCAGGCGATGGGCGGATCTGGTGTCGTCACCAAGCCGACGTTGTTTCTGGCAGGGGAAGCGGGCCGTGAAGAGTTTGCCTTCTCTGGGGCGAACAAGCAGTTCGACCGCTCTGGCGGCTCCGATGTGGGCGCCCTGAAAGATGAACTGGTGGCGCTGCGGCGAGACTTCGCCCTGCGAAACAAGCTTCTGATTCAGGGCATCAAGATCGGCCTGCAGGACGCGATGGCGTTGGTCCGGTAATGCCGACCGCCCTTCCGGCTGTTCGGGTCGAGATGCAGTTCACGACTGGGATCTGGTCTGAAGTGGCGTCGTCTGATGTGAACCAGTCGGCCGGAATCGCGATCCATTACGGCATTGATGGCAACGGCCCAACGGATTGCGTGGCGAGTACAGGAACGTGTACGTTCGTGATGCGGAACGATGCGCGCAATAGTGGACTCGTGCTCGGGTATTACTCGCCCTTGCACGCCAGCAAGCGGACTGGCTGGACGTTTGGGATTGCGTGTCAGGTGGTGTTCTCGCATCCCAGTGACACGGCGACGACGGTGACCATCACCCGTTCAAGCCAGACGGCGACGGTGGCGCATACCACGCATGGCAAGGCGACAGGCGACTACGTGACGATCTCTGGAGCCGTGCAACCTGAGTACAACGGGACGTGGCGGATTACGGTCACGACGGCGAACGCGTACACGTTCACCGTGGTGGGCACTCCGACCACGCCCGCGACTGGAACGATCACGTCCCGCAAGGCGTATGTGAAGCATCGGGGCAAGGTCCATACGATTGAGCCGCAGGCGAATCCCAAAGGGGAGCGAAGTGTCCTTGTGACCTCGTACGACGGGATGCGCGACCTCGTGGCCGCTGATGTGCGGCGCGTGTCACTTCTTATTAATACCAACGAATCCACCGCACTGACGACGTTATTAGATTCGTTGCCGACTGCGGCCCAGCCCGTGCTCCGAAGTATTGACACTGGCATGGAGACGCTTCCCTATGTGTTCGACAACATTGGCGACGGTGTCAAGGCGGTCAGCATCATGCGGGACCTGGCGCTCAGTTCGCCATACACCTTGATCTATATGAAAGGGGACGGGACGCTGACAAAAGAGTCGAGACAGACGCGCTCGACAAAGACCAGCCAGTTTACCTTCTCTGATTCCATGCAAGGCGTGTCCATCCCCACCGATCTCGGTAACGTGTACAACCATGTCCGTGTCACGATCCATAAACGTAGCGTGTCATCCGACTACACAGAGGAGTTGTATCGGTTGTCTGAACCGATTGTGGTGCCGCCATTAGAGACCGTGGAGGTGTGGACAAACTTTACAGATCCGAATGACCGGTCTATTGGTGTCGGTGGCATTCCGGATCCGATCGAGGCATTCGGCGAGTACGAGGCATCGGATAACCCGCTCACTGGTGGCGTGGCGGTGAATGAAAGCGTCGTCAAGACGACGTTTGCCACGACGATGAAGATCGACATCACCAGTGCCGAGCCGACGACTACGATTTACATCATTGCTTTGACGATTGTCGGTAAAGTGCTACGCGATCACGGACCTCAAACATATGAGGCTATTAGCGTGCAGTCCTATGGGGATCGACCTATCAATATTGACTCACCCTATCTCAGCAATGCCCAGATCGCGCAAGAGTGGGCGACGAAACTAGAAGACCAATACAACGACCTGGACGATCAGGTGAACTCCATTACCATCGTGGGCAACTATTCCACGAACTTTATGACGCAGGTCTTGGCGCGTGAACCAGGCGACGTCATCACCATCACGGAATCCTTAACCGGCTTATCGAGCGTGACGGCGCTGATCCATTCCGTGGATCTCACCGTTGAGGATCGCGGGCTACTCACCTGTACGTGGGGGCTCGCGACCGTACCGCCGCTGACGTCTGGGTTTGTGCTAGATACCGACCAGTTAAACGTCGATGCCTTGCAATTCTAGGGGGAGGGTGAATATGTCACGTCGTGTCAGTTGGATGCTCGGTCTCGTCATGGTCATCGGGAGCACGCCAGTGTTGGCTCAAAGCTGGACGACGCCCAAAACCTGGGCCAGTTCTGACATCCTCACCGCCGCCGATATGAATACGTACGTGCGCGACAACACGGGCGTGTTGCGCGGTGGTGGGATCTCGGTCACGTCGCAGGCGCTTGGGGACCTCTTGTGCGCCTCCAGCACGTCTGCGTTTCAGCGGCTCGACGGCAGTCACGCTGTCGGCAGTCTATTGATCAGCACTGGCACGGGCGCCTGTCCTGCGTTCGGCACGTCCATTGATGGTTCGATCACGTTTTCCAATGCGTCATCGATTCTCGATTTTAGCGGCGTGACGTTACCCGTGATTCGATTCTCCGGCACGAACGGTACGCTGCAAAGTTATAACGACATGAATGTGAGCATCGACGGTGATAACAATACGTCGAACGAGTTCAATGTCATCAACGGCGCCAACACGACGGTGTTCACCGTGACGGAGTCGCCGATTGTCTTTGTGAATGATTCTGCCAACGCCGGCATGACGATTGGTCTCACGATCAATCAAGGCGCCAGCGACAATGAGATTATCGCGTTCAAGTCCTCCGACATCGCGCACGGGGTGACGACGCAAGCAGAGACGAACACCTTCGGGCTTATCCGCAAAGCCGATGCCGCCTCGGGAGGCGTGCAGATTATGTCGTTTACTGAAGGAACGTATGCCCTGGCGCCTTTGTCCATCGTGACGACGGCGGATACCACGAAGACGACCACGTCGGTCGGGGTGGTGGTGTTTGATAATTATTTGAAGTCAGGCACATCGGCGACGAGCATTGGAGCCAACGGCAATCTGTTGGTGGTGCGCGACCAGTCCACAGCCCGCTTCATCCTCGACGCCGATGGCGATTCCCATCAGGACGTCGGTACGGCGTGGACCAACTTCGACAGCCACGACGATGCGAAGGTGCTGAACGCGTTAGCAGTGGAAGTGGCGCGGCCTGACGATCCGTACAAGAACCAGATCAAGGCACGATTCGCGTCGGCCATGGACAGCCTCGCCGGCCGCGATGAACTGCAGCGTATCGGCCTTGTGACCTTCAACGAGGACGGCCACCACTTCGTCAATATGTCCAAACTCGCCATGCTGCACACGGGTGCGATCCGGCAGCAGGCCGACAAGGTGCAGATGATGGAGGCGCGGTTCCAGCAACTCGAGCAGGAGAACATCCGGCTGGCGGCGCGGCTGGCGGCGATTGAAGGCACGGACATACGGGTGAGCCGGTGAAGCGCGCGATTCTCCTTGGCGTCCTCTGCGTGGTGTCACTGGGCGCACAAGCGCCAGCCCTCACGGATCTGGAAGCCTGCCGAGTGGATGTGAGTCTCCAGAACGAGGCGATTGTCAGGCTGAAGATCCAACTCGCGGACTTGCAGAAGCAGTACGACGTGGTGCAGTTGCAACTGGATCGTCAGCAGCGTACGCCACCGCCGCGTGATGGGTTTGTCTGGCAGTGGGAGATCGATGCGAAGACGGGGCAACCGAAAGGCTACGTCAAAGAGGCGGCGAGACCCACTGTCGACAAGGAGTGAGGGCGTGACTCTAACGATCGAGCAAGTGTTAGCGATTGGTGTGCCAACGATTCTGGCGCTGACCTGGCTCATCCGGCTAGAGGGACGCATCGATGTGGGCGTGTCCCGCCACGATGACATCGTGGGCCGGCTCGAGCGCATCGAGGCGAAGCTCGACCGCTCCAATGGCATCCATCACCCATGACTGATGCCGAGGTGCGGGCCGCCCTCACCGAGCGTGACGTGTTATTGCTGACGTTGCTCGGCGAGGCGCGCGGAGAGGAACTGGAAGGACGAGTCGCCGTAGGGTGTGTCGTGCGGAACCGTGTCGCTGATGACCGCTGGCCGGACTCTGTTAAAGACGTGTGCCTGCAGCGGTGGCAGTTCTCGTGCTGGAACGGCGGCGATGCGAACTACCGATCCCTGATGAGCCATGCGCGACAGATCGTGGGGGACCATGCCATCCGTTCAAGTTTTGTCCCGACCGCGCTGGACCTTGAAACACGCTGGCTGGCGAAGGGTCTGCTCACGGGTGTGGTGCGCGACAGAATTTCTGGATCGAATCATTACCTCACTCGTGCGCTCTGGGAGTCAGCACCGCCTACTTGGGCAAAGGGACGCTCACCTACATGCTTTATCGGTAGGCATGTATTTCTCAAGATCGATCCATGAGATGCCGCTGCTCTGTGCTCGGTGCGACACGGATGTGACCATCGCGTTTCATGCGTCCCCAGCGCATGTGCCGTTTAAGTGTCGGTGTGGCTCATCGGAGTTTATCGATCAGCCGGAGCCGCCAGAGTTTAAGTTGACCGAGAACGATCGGCGGTTCCTGCGCGGCATCAAAGTTAAGGGAGACGCATGAGAACACTGGCACTGCTCGCGCTGATGACTGGCGTGATGGCTGCACAGGAACCAGCGCCGCGACCGTGGATGCAAGGGGTGGTGGAGAAGTACTGCCACCAGACGCAAGCGGACATTGACCGGATGCGGAAAGAGTTTCCAGACAAGGCGGATCAGATTCAGCTCTGCGAGTGCAAGCACACCTGCGACCCCGGCTACGAGCACGCAGAGGAAACAGAGAACCGGAAGTGGGACGCACGCTGCCTCAGCCGGTGTTCGCCCCAGAACTGTAACTGTAGGCATCCTTGCGATAGTTAGGACATAGCCATGCTGGACTATCTAGCGATCGCGGTGGCGGCGCTGTTCTTTCTGGGCCTGATGTGGATCGTGCAGAACGTAGACGAATAGATGTTCGGACTCCATAGCCACTTCGACGGCTGCATCGGCCCGCTGGCTGCTGACGTGACGCGGCTCGGGTTCACGCTGCATCGCATGGAAGTCACCCATGTGGACGACGCCACGATGACCGCGATGGTGCAGGAGTCGGTGGACGCTGGCGCGCAGCCGCTCGTGGTGATCTGGGACACGAGCCGATTGCCGCATCTAACTGGGCGGGATGCGGAGTGGAAGAACGAGCTCGACGGCGATATGCCTCCGGAGGCATATCGGCGCGAACTGGATGCGGCCGTCGAGATCGCCGTGGCTCACGGGGTGCGGTTGTGGGGCGGGGTGATCAGCAACCTCGACGGCGATTCGCTCGCCTGGCTGAATGCGGTGCGTGACGCGGGCGGTGGCTGGCCTTCGGATTTGTACGGCATCACGGCGCATCGCTACGGCGACGGGACGTTTGAGAATCCCCATCGGGGGTTTAGCAGTCGAGACGCGGAAGTGAAGTGGCTACGCGCGGCCGCGGCGGGGAAGCCGATCCAGATCACCGAGTTCGGCTATCCGAGCGTGGACATGACCGAGGACGAGCAGGCCGAGCGCATCAGTCAGGAGTGGGCGTTCTGGCAGGGCCACGACATTCCGGCGTACCTCTATCAGATCAACGACGGGGCGAGCACCTGGCCGATTGATCACTTTGGGATTCGCCGGATCGATGGCTCGTGGAAGGCCGCGGCCTACACGGTGCCGACGACGACACAGGAGAGCGACATGTTGACCAACTTTTCGATTTCCAAGAAGCGCCTGATCCCGGTGCCGGGGCGGGCGGGCTATTTTACCTACCAGTACCCAAGGGGCACAGACACCGTCCTGTCGGTGCAGCCGGACGGGTCGTTCCAGTCCAGACCGGCCGGGACGGCGGGCGCGTGGGAATCGTTCTACCTCGATGAGGATCGGCGTCGGGCCATCTTCGATGAGACGGCGGAATCGTTCGCGTATCCGTTGGTGGATTGATGAGCCTCGTCCTCCTCACCGACGGCCGACCGAAGAAGACGGGCCAGGAATCCGGCTGGCTGCACGTGCAGGGCCGCGACTTCATGACGGACCAAAACGAGTACTGGCAGTTCCGTGGCTGGTCGGCGCACTACCTGTTGAACTGCCTGATTGGCGGCTACCCGTGCGACCCCATCGACGCCGTACTCGATCAGGTCATCGACTACGGCTACAACACGCTGGTGACGGTGGGCATGCACGCAAGTCCGTGGAAGGTGGCGAACGGCTGGGCGCTGACGCCCTTGACGCACCCGGATTACTTCGTGCGGCTGGCGCAGCTCTTCGACAAGGCGGCCGAGCGCAAGTTACGAGTCGCCCATGCGCCGCTTGCGGACATGCAGCACTACACCGGCGACAAGCAGCACTTCTGGCGCGAGTCGTGCGCCGTGATGCGCGGACGATGGAACCTGCTCCCGCGCAAGGGGAACGAGGACTACTCGAACGGCTGGCACCCGAACGACTACCAGTTCCCTGACGGCATGAGTGGGCTGTTGTCGCAGGGCTCGCGCGGCGAAGGCACGCATCCTCGTTACAACCCGTATTACCCGTACCTGGACTGGGTCGAGTACGAAGTGGTCCGCAAGGCGCCGAAGATGTTTCTAGACCTGCCGTTGCGCCAGATGCAGGACGGGGACTTCGCTGGGCCAGCCACGAACCGGCCGACGGTCAACATCGAGCCGATGTTCTTTGCGGACACGAACCCGGACCACGTTGGCGATGCGCGCTCCACCGACCCGCGCGTGGCGCTCGAGATGGGCGTGATGATGGCGGAGTGTGCGGGCGGCGCCTTCGGGTGCTCGCTCGGGCTGGAGTGCCGCGTGTTGCCGGCTGGCTCCATCTCCGACCAGTGCGCGAAGGAGTTCATCCGAGGACTCAAAGCTGGCTTTGTCCGACCGTTCGCGGCGTTGGATTTTCAGGGCGACCACTAACCAAGTTTCTCCCCCAGAGAAAACAGGAGACGACACCGTGACCGATCGCGCACTCTGGCACACGAAAACATTCTGGTTCAACGTCATCTCGGCGGCGCTGCTGATTGCAGCCCTACCTGAGTTCGCGGCGTTGATTCCAGAGCTCTGGATCAAGTACGTCGTGTTCACGCAGGCGGCGGGGAATATCGTCTTGCGCTACATCACGACCGAACCTGTGCGCTAACGGAGGACATATGAGACGACTAACACTGCTCCCGATCCTAGCGGTCCTCTGGGCGGGCTGTGCCACGCCGCCGCCGAACCTGACCCCTGAGGCCACGCAGGCGTTCAAGGCGACGCGCGTCGTCAAGGCGCTCGACATTCTCCGCGATGCGGCCATCGATGCGAACGCCCAGACGCCCCCGTTGATGCCAGAGGCGACGACACGGCGCGTCGTGCTGTATCACCAATCCTCCGTCAAGATCATCCAGGCTACGGCAGAGGGCTGGGTACCTGCTGTGCTGGCCGGGTTGACCGAGCTGGAGGTGAACCTGCCGCCGTCAGAACGATCGCTACTGGGGCCGTATATCGCGCTGGTCAAGACCATCCTGAGCGAGGTGACACGCTAATGGCGATCGATAAAGGTCAACTCATTACTGTCGTCGTGCAGGAACTACCAGCCATCATTGGCTGGCTACGGGGCGCTCTGACGCGACCCGATCCAACGGCACCACAACCGACCAGTGAGGAAGTGATCGCCGCGTTACGGGATGCGTGCGTCTCCACGTTGGCGAAAGACGCGGCATGGCTGGCGGCACACCCAAACCCTACGCCCTAGGGCTCCTGCAGCGGGTGCTCTATGAAGAGGGCGAACGGTAGGCTGTGCATCAAAGGCTGTGGCCGCGTGGCGACGCGCCCGGTGCGGAAACAGTGGAGCCGTTCCTACTGCCAACAGCACTGGCAGGCGTTGCCGTCCAATCAACGGGCCCAGTCCACACGGCTGAACCCGCGGCGACGGGCATGGGCGCGCACGGCGGCCAAGCGCCGGCTGCGAATAGGTCGGCGGTTTGTGGGGACGGCGGCCACCGTCGAACAGGCGGTGGTCATCAATACCCACCTCAGGAGGCGGCTTGTCACTTTCAAGAGACAGCAGGCAGGAGCGAAAACTCAAGCTCCTGCTCCGCACGCAGTTCCGGTTCAAGCAAGGGCTCGAGCGCATCGACTTCGAGGAAGACGTCTTACTGCCGGAGATTGAAAAGTTGAAGAGTGGCGGATCGGTCCTCGGCCTCCCGGAGGGTGTCGCGTTCGACATACACATCGACCATGAGAATCCTGATCCGGCCACGTCCACCACAGAGCCTCGACCCCGCACATCGCGTCGTCGTGCGGGCGGCCAGAATCGGCGTCAGCGCACGTCCGCTCCGGGTGCTCGACTTCGACATCGAAAATAGGCCACTCTCGTATCTCGGCTCCGACTTCACCACGGCCGAGGTGACGACGATCGCGTGGGCATGGACAGATCAGCCGCACGCTGTCACCGTGTATCTCTTGGGCGAGACAGAGTTGCCGGATATTCTGCGTAGATTCGTGGCTGTATTCGACGCATCGGACATGGTCACGGGGCACTTTATTCTGGGCCACGATCTCCCCATGATCAACGGGGCGCTGATGGAATGCCGGATGCCTGTGTTGAACTCGAAGATGGTCCACGACACGAAATGTCACCTGATTCGGCGCAAGGGTATTAGCTGCTCACAGGAATCACTGAGCGCGATGTTGCGGCTGGAGCAGTCGAAAGTGCAGATGAATCAGATGAAGTGGCGCGCGGCGAATCGCCTCACGCCGGAGGGTCTGGCGCTGGTGCGTGAGCGCGTGGTGGGCGACGTCAAGCAGAACATAGCCATGCGGCAGGAGTTGTTGTCGCTCGGGTATCTCAGCAGTCCGAAGCTCTGGCGGAGCGGAACCGCTCGCGTCGAAAGTTACGCGCCATGACCCACGACAAGCCATTCGTCCGGATCATCTGGCATGACGCGGCCGACGACACGCGGACGTGGGTGCCAGCTGAAGACATCGCCGCCTTCACGGACAACGTGGTCGAGGTGATCTCGTGGGGCTGGCTCGTGGGCGGATCGAGGAAGTCGAAGTACATCACGCTGGCCGCTGACTACATTCGCGACGGCACGTACGGCAGAGTCACTAAGATCCCGTCCAAGATGGTCGTGGCGTTCGATGAGTTCCGACAGGAATAGCCCCATGACAGCAAACAACGTAATGACTACGGCACACGACGAAACGTGCGACGACCTCCACGGGGCACACATCTACAGCGCGCATCGGGAAGGGTTCTGGCTGGTGATCAAGTACCGCAACCGTGATGGGCTAGACCGCGTCCTGAACGTGTCCGGGCGCACAACGCGCGGGGCGGTGTACTGCGGGAAGTGTGGGGAAGAGAAGCTGGTGGACATCGTCCGGGATAAGGGACGGCCCCCGCAGGCGTACTGCACGGTCTGCAGTAATCGATGGGAACTGGTTGCGTGACGTTTACGGTGCTGGCGGTGCAGCGGTAAGCGTCGCCCTGTTCTTCTCGAGCCATGTCTCCACTTTGCGAGCGAGGTTCTCGCCATAGCTCCGACCGAACGGCCCAAGGCTCGCGTCGATCTGTGTCTCAAACGTACCGCTGCGAAGCATGGCGCGGGCGCTGGCCTCGGGCGTGTTCGGTCCCTGCCTGGTGACGGCCTGTCCGTTGCCGACATACGTCGTGACCGCGGAGCCCTGTCTGGTCCATTCCATGCCGGCGCCCACGACTTCGATGGTGACTGTCGCCGCGTCGGGCGTGTCCACGAGGCGCACAGTCTGATTCTTCGCCAGTCGTTTCTTCATGTCCGCGACGGCCGTGGTCCGTTCCTTCGACGTGTCCTCGAGCGCGACCAGCCCTGTCGCGTCGTGTGTGGTGAAGACATAGATCGGAATCGGTGATTGCGCGAATACGACGGACGGCAGGACGACGAGCGCGGCGACGAGGGTTAGCTGTTTCATAAAACCACTCCTTATAAACGCAGCGTAAAACAATTGGTTGACAATAGCAAGTGGCTTAGTGTTTACTATGTCCTGTGAATACGAAAGTGCTTGTGGCGCGGCGTCAGCGGGAACTCACCCAAGAGGAATTAGCCGACAAAGTCGGGGTCTTCCGTGCAGACATCTCCCGCATTGAGAGTCAGGGCTGGGTCCCGCCGTTAGACATCCAAGAGAAGATTGCAGCCGTGCTTCGAGTAGAACGGACGGACATCTTCGGCCCCGGTTCGGAAATGAGCGCGTTATGAGTCTTTCGCCACGAACAGGCCGCGAACAGAGTGTGCAGCGACGGGCAACCATAACCGTGAATGGGCCTGAGTCCAATAATGGCCTTTCAGTAAGCTTCGCCTCCCTCACTGTGCGTCTATGGGCACGGGTGAGAAAGACCCACGACTGCTGGATCTGGACGGGCGCGCGGACTGGCTCGGGTTCTGTGCGGCATGGTCAGATCATGTGGCGAGGCAAGCCGCGCCGCGTTCACCGTCTGGTATGGGCGATTCTACGCGGCCCAATCCCAGCCGGCCAGCAAATTAACCACCACTGCGACAACCCGGTCTGCGTAAATCCTGACCACCTTTATCTAGGCACGCAATCCGACAACATGCGTGATGCGGCGCGCCGCGGACGATTCACGGTTCCACGAACCACCACACAGCTCTCACCGCATGACCGCCTGACGATTTATCGCACGCCTGCGTATCGCGGTGTCTGTGTGGCGTTGGCGCGTCAGTACGGTGTGACGAAGTCCTGTATTTCCGTAATCCGAAGGGGGCGATTCATTGGGAGTGGTGTGTGATGGCGACCTTCACCCATGCCTACCTTCGGGACGTGCGCTTTGAGGCGCAAGTCTACCGCGTCCGCATGCAGCTCGCCACACCCTCGACGAAGAGCGCGTGCTCAGAGAAGGTGCGCTTCCAGTGGACGGAGCCATCGGTCAAGGCCCCGCGCTGCACGTTGGAACCTGATGACGTGGTGCAGGTCCACCGGCTGTCCGCGCAGGGTGTCCACGCGAAACAAATCGCACAGCGGTTCGGCGTGCGGACGCGACAGATCGAGCGGATTCTCACGGGTCGGTCGTGGAAGGGTCTGTGGCCGGGCGCGTCTCCATCAAACGGCTCTGTAGGGCCGGATGGATCTCTGAGGGGAGAGAAGAGGGCGCGTCCGGCTCAGTTCACAGGGAGGGAGGCGTGATGTGGTCAGTCAATCCGGCTTCGTTCTCGTCGGTGCCCTTGTGGGGCTCGCTGTCTGCGTGGTGGTTCTCGTACTGGTCGCGCTATGTTGGCTCGCGATTGTCGCGGCGGCTCGCGCGCATCTCCTGCGTGCTCTCTGGGCACGTCGAGTACCCGGTGTTTGGCTACGGGAAGCTCCACCTCCAGTGCTTGCACTGCAAGCGGGAGACGCCCGGATTCAGATGGGACGTCAGGCGTGTGAAATCGAAGACCTTGCGGTTTGGGCGGAGGCCATAGGCCATGACGTCCCCCGCGCTTAAACATTCAGAGAGGAGTGCTGAGATGTCTGAATCGTATGTCCCTGAACGCGCCAAGACGCCGGCTGAATGGGCCGAGCACTTCGGCCACAAAGCGACGAACGCGATGAAGAACGGGGAAGCCATGCACCATGTGTTCTGGTATGCCCGACTTGCGGGCAGCTTTGCCGCGGTGGCGCTCGAGAAGGACGCACAGGCGAGCCGGAACGCGGCGCATCGGGACGAAGTGAACCGGGCGTTTCAGACGCTGAGTCCGCAGACGTGGTTCAGCTTGCAGGAAGTGGCGGATCAGAAGCTCACGGACTACCTGAACGCGGACGCGCATCTGGGCGCGGTGGAGAGCTAAACAAGTGAAGGTGAAGCTCGATCAGATCGTGTTCGACGCCGGGACGCAGATCCGCGAAGCCCTCGATCAGCAAGTGGTGAGCGACTACGCCGAGGCGATGACGAACGGCGCGCAGTTCCCGCCCGTCGTGCTGTTCCATGACGGGAACAAGCACTACCTCGCTGATGGGTTCCATCGGTTCATGGCCGCGCAGCGGATTCAGGCGCGCGACATCGACGCCGAAGTAAAGGCTGGATCAAAGGACGATGCACTGTGGTTCGCACTTGGCGCGAACAAGCTCCACGGTAAGCGGCTGACCAGGGCCGACAAAACTCACGCGGTCAAGCTTGCGCGCGAATGCTGGCCAGAGAAGATGCAACGTGAAGTGGCTGAACAGGTGGGATGTCATCCGAGCCTGGTATCGGCCGTCTATGCGAAATACGCGATCACTACACATAGTGAACCCGTATTAACTGGGCGACAGCGTAAAACCGCCGCGACTAAATCAGCCATCCGTGAACTGATCGAGCGTGGAGCATCGGCGCAAGAGATTGTAGCTCGCGTTGGCGCTAGCGGGAGCACTGTGGCCGCAGTTCGTTCTGAGATGGGCCTTTCCACGATCGACAAAACCAAGAGCGCCATTCGTGGTCGGCGGGAACGGCTGCGCGAAATGGCATTAGAAGGATACAGTTCGCGCCAAATGGCCGCTGAGTTGGGTCTGTCCGTGGAAGGATGCCGCGCGATTCTGAGAGCGGAAGGTATCGACGTACCGGCGGATCGCGCCGTTGGTAAAACCAAACTCCACGATTCAAACCGCATCGTGGAACAGATCGTCGCCGATACGGAAAACCTCACCGAAGGCACCAACCTCATCAACTACACCGACCTCGATCGTGAGCGTTTAGGCGAGTGGGTTGATTCCCTCATCGCGTCCAAGCGGGCGCTGGATGCCTTCATTAAGAAGCTCATCAAGGAGAAACAGAAGCATGGCCAAGCAGCCTAACCGCAAGCCGTCAAAGATCCGCCCTGTGCCCTTGGGCATGATGCGGATTCCGCCCGCGCTCGTCACGCAGCGAGAATTTCGCAAGGCGCACGGCGACCGGATCGCCGCCGATCTGGATCTGAACAAGTTAGGGTTTCCCATAATCAATCACCGTGACGGCAACTACTGGGTGGTCGATGGACAGCATCGCGTCTATGCCCTGAAGGAGTTCGGCTTTGGAGAGAAGGACTTGTTTGACTGCGAAGTCTACGAGGACCTGAGCGATGCCGAGATGGCTGAAATCTTCCTCGGCAGGGACGCACGCAAGGCGATCCCCGTCTACGACAAATTTCATGTGTCGGTCACGGCGGGCCGCAAGCGCGAACGCGATATTCAGCGCGCGGTGGAGTCCAACGGGCAGAAGATTTGCCGGCAGAAGGATGAGGGCGGCATCAGTGCCGTCGGGGCGCTCGGGTCCGTGTATGACCGATCGGGTGATGTTGTGTTGGGACAGGTGATCCGCACCATCAACTTGGGGTTCGGCGGCGACCCGCAGGCGTTCGACCGATCCATCATCGAAGGGCTCGGGCTCACCTACAACCGCTACAACGGGCGCACCAACGAAAAGCGTCTCGGGACCAGGTTGTCCGATCTGCGGCAAGGCGCGCGGGAATTGCTCCGAAAGGCGGAGGCTATTCGCGTACGCACTGGGACGGACAAGAAGCAGTGCGTGGCTGCTGCCGTGGTGGATCTCTACAACAAGGGTATGGGGACGCGCGACAAGAACCGTCTGCCGCCGTGGTGGAAGGAAGAAGGCGCGTAGGAGGGTTAGAGCCACGGGGTATCTCGACACCAAGCGCCGGTTACAGCACAGAAGGAGAGACATGAGTCGAAGCAATCCCAGTGCGAACGCCCCGAACCCCTCAGCGCGATGGATGGAATGGAACGGCGAAAAGGGTGGCGTCCGCTACTACGACAAAGACGCGAAGGTGAACGTGGACGTGCCGTTGCCGTTCACGTTCCTGCTGTTGGACGAACTCGCTTGCGTGCGCGGCTGGCACGATGCAAGCCAGAGCGGCATCTACTCAAACGAAGTCCGCGACACCACGAAGGACGCGCTCGTGGTGAAGGCGTTCAAGGGCGGGACGTTGGCCGAGGGCTTTTACAAAGCCATTAAGGATCGCGTGAACAACGAAGGCGGGCAATTCGTGGCGAACTGCTACGTGGCGGTGAAGCTCGAGAACGGGACGCTGACGCTCTGCTCGATCCGGTTTAAGGGGGCCGCGCTCGGTGCCTGGATGGAGTTCCGCAAGGCGCATCGCGGCTCACTCTACGAGAAGGCGGTGCGGATCACGGGCTTCACCGAAGGCAAGAAGGGCCGCATCGTGTTCCGAGTGCCGACGTTTGAATTAAAGGACGTGTCGTCGGACACGAACCGGGACGCCATCGCGCTCGACAAAACGTTGCAGGCGTATCTGGACGGGTATCTCCAGCGCAAGACGCGCGACCAAGCGGACGAGCCAGCGAACGAACCAGCGGACGATGACGCCGGCTATGTGCCGCCGAGCGACGAACTCGATTATTCGGACATTCCCTTTGCGTGGCTGATGCCGTACGTGTTGCCGGCGCTGGCTTCGCTGTCGATGCTCGTATGAAGACCTGCTTTAAGTGCGGCGTGGCGAAGCCGGTGGAAGAGTTCTACCGGCATCCCCAGATGGGTGATGGCCATCTGGGCAAGTGTAAGGACTGCACGAAGCAGGACATGCGGAACGACAGACACACAAAGCCTCGCGTGCGCCAATACGACCGTGAGCGTGCGAGGTTGCCTCATCGCGTGGCGCTACAAAAGCGCATCTCTGAGCAGTGGAGACAACGATTCCCAGATCGAAAGAAAGCGCAACAGGCGGCCAATAACGCAATCCGTGATGGCAGGCTGAAGCGTGGCGAACATTGCGAGGGGTGTGGCCTACAGAAGCCGATTCAGAAGCACCACCCAGATTACGCGCGTCCGTTGCTAGTGCTCTGGCTGTGCAAACCGTGTCACGCAATTGCCGACAAGGTCCGGCGCGTGCTGGAAAGGACAGCAAGCTAGCCAATGGCTGTCCACCTCTACGTTGGCGACGATCCCGGCCCCTGGTTACATGGCGGGGGCGTGTACTGCGGCTGGCCCCATCGGGTGCATCTGAGACATACGACGTGGGACTGGCGCGAGGTGACGTGCGTGAACTGTCTGGGGCGGCGCGCGGGCGTGACGCAGTTGGCGCTCAAGGATTCAGCGAAGCCGGGACCAGATGGTGATCCGCGGGACGTGAACGAGGTATGACATGAACTGGAAGGATTTAGACCCGAGTATTGAAGATGCTTGGGCGGGCCGTGAACTGAAGCTATGTAGGGATACGACGGAATGCTGCAAGGAGCTGTCGCGCGTCTGGTTGGCGCTTGGGGATAGCGCGATGAAGCGGCCCTATTTGGGTTCAGCATCAGAGCGGGTGAGAGAGTTGCGGAGAATGAGAGAGTCGCAAGACCAGTCAAGTTTTAGGGCAGAAAAACATGTCGGTTCGACTGAACTAGAGGACGCGCTAGGACGACTACTGGACGCGCTCTATTCGCAGTGGCCGGATACGTACGCCGTTGAAGGCACAGAGGACTTTCGGCAAGTAGTAAAGCATGCCGAGGAAACGCTACGGTTATATCGAATTGCATTAGCCGATGGAGATCCGCGGCCACTGGGAGACGACGCGGCATGAGCATGGCGTTTCCAAAACCCAGACCTCGTGCCTTGCAAAAGAAAGATCGCGCGAAGGCGAAGCAGTCCGTCGAGGACCGCGAGAACGCAACAGTCCGCGCTAGGAGTAAAGGCCAGTGTGAGGTGCGCGAGCAGTTCACCAGCCGGGGCTTTGCGGAACCCACGATCTCAAGCACGCGGCGGTGTGTGCGGCGGGCCAGTGAAGTGCATCACATCTTAGGTGGCTCAGGCCGACGTGGCGTCGGGGAGAGCTCCAAAGCAGAAAACAAGCTGCACCTGTGCGGCCCGTGCCATGACCTGATCACGCGGCACATCCTCCAAGTGCATTGGACACAGGTAGAAGATCGGGCGGGGACGCATTACGTGGTGAGGCTGACGTGAAGTGTTTGGATCTTTCCGAGTCAATACCACTCAAAGACCTAAGTGGTGGTCGTTTGAAAGGATGGCCCGGTGGCGAAGCGTGGCTTCCCAATGGCGTCATCCGCCCAACATTCCGACTCGCAAAACAGGAAGACGTGGTTCATGTTTGGGTGACGAGATCGCGTGGGTGTGGCAGGTGGATCTATTGCGACTACTGCTACAAACACGCACTGCCGCTGACTTTGTGTGAATTGTACGAGTGTGAACAATCGGAGATGCAGATTTGCTCGGCTTGTGGCGCTGGACTGACTTCACCAGAGTCCAAGACTGTGGCGGGGGTGAAATGACGTTTCACGACGTAGCAAACATCTTTCCACTGATGGGCGAGCGAGAACTGTCTGAGCTTGCCCAGGACATCGCCGCGAACGGATTACGAGAACCGATCTGGCTGCATGACGACGGGCGCATTATCGATGGCCGGAATCGGTTCCTTGCGTGTGAACGCGCTGGCGTCAAGCCTGACTATCGGACGTGGGACGGCCACGGGTCGCTCGTGGCGTTCGTCGTTAGTCTTAACCTACACCGGCGGCACCTGGACGAATCCCAGCGAACCATAGTGGCGGCGCGTATTAAGCAAATCTTAAGTGCAAATTTGCACCCAGGGGAAGATGCAGCGGAGCAGGCCGCTGAGTTATTGAACGTGTCGCGGCGCTCTGTTTTTACTGGACAAGCGGTTCTTGATGATGGCGCACCAGAATTAATACAGGCTGTGGAGCGTGGAGATGTGGCCGTAAGCACTGCGGCCGTTATCTCTTCGGAACTGACAAGAGCAAAACAGCAGGCACTGGTGGCACGCGGGGAAGTCGAAATCTTGAAGGCCGCGAAAGAGATCCGTGCTCAGCGACTAGAAGAGCGACGGCAGGAACGAGTCGAGAAACTGGCCGACATCTCGCGTGGTAGTGCGCCTCTAATTACTGGCCGTCGCTACCCACTCATCTACGCTGACCCGCCCTGGAAGTACGAACACGTCGAGACGGAAAGCCGCGCCATTGAAAACCAGTATCCAACGATGGAGCTGGACGACATCTGCGCGCTGCCACTCGCAGACGTGACGACCGATGACGCGGTCTTATTTCTCTGGGCCACGAGTCCGAAGTTGGCTGAGGCGATGCGCGTGATCGAGTCGTGGGGGTTTAACTACCGGACGTCAATGGTGTGGGTGAAGGACCAGATCGGGATGGGCTACTACGCTCGCCAGCAGCACGAGTTGCTGTTGATTGCTACGAAGGGCCAGCCACCGACACCGGCCCCATCGAACCGACCGGCGTCAGTAGTGAAGTCACCACGCACGGCACATAGCGCGAAGCCGGTTGAGTTCTACGAACTGATTGAGCGCATGTATCCGGAATTTCCGAAGTTGGAAATGTTCTCACGCGTCCCGCGTGATGGCTGGGATGCGTGGGGAAATCAGGCAGCATGAGCATTCAATTGGGTAAGGCAGAACCGCGATTTGACATTGACCTCGCATATGGACACCAGGGTGAATTACAGATCGGTGAGTTTTTAGACTGGATCGCAAACGGCAACGCTGCCGTTGAGGTAAAGCGTAAGCGGTTTCTTGACCACAGGATCTACGTAGAAACCCACTGCGATAAAGGCCGGTCTGGTGTATTTGCCCCGTCTGGAATCAATGTCACAACGGCGGCGATGTGGGTGTTCATTATCGGAGACACTGGTGTTCATATCGCCATCCCTACGGACCTTCTACGAGAACAACTAAATGATCCGAGTTCTAGCGATAAAGAAGAACGCGACGGGTCATGTCCAACGCGCGGCAAGTTGATCGACTTCTGCGTCTTGCTGTATCGAGAAAAACAGAGACGCCGGCTGGCTGGGAAACTCTAAATGGCACGCGAAGCAGACAACACCTGGGCAGTCTTCTGTGCGCCGGCACGGGTGGCGCGGGAACCAGAACCGATGCGACTGGAGTTCTGATGGCGAGCGCGAGTCCAGCATTCCAGTTTTACCCTAAAGACTTTCTGACGGACGTGAAACAGATCGCCATGTCTCTCGCAGAAGTCGG
>Ga0137443_1000006_pt1 | contig 36164 bp, 59 predicted proteins | sample EasRivERMGT300_2_FD_102324 | JGI IMG/M metagenome (GOLD analysis project Ga0137443, IMG submission 102324) | Soil microbial communities from meander-bound floodplain in the East River, Colorado, USA - East River MetaG ERMGT300_2 | ecosystem: Environmental > Terrestrial > Soil > Floodplain ... | reverse complement strand
GCCTTGGGAGCACTGAAGCCGAAGTATGCTATCGCGGTGGGGGACGTGGCAATGAGAGCTGTGAGGAATAATGGCGAAACGAACATTACCAAAAATCGAGGAAAGCGCTTTACCGTTTCAGTGCTACGTGACGTATCACCCAAGCCTGGTGATTGAAGGGCAGTATCACTATGAGCAGAAGATCGAAGATGACTTCAGACGATTGCGGAATAAAGTCCTTGACCCGGTTCGTGAAGGCTGTCCGTCAAGTCGAGCGGTTGGCTTTGATACCGAATACGACAGTGCAGGTAAGCTTCTCACTGTGGGGGTATCCGACATTCATAGTGCAACAGCCTGGGAAACGGACAAGGGTGATTGGAAGACCAAGCTATCAAAGGTGCTGAGGAACGCCAATGTTATTGTTGGACATAGCGTACCTGGGGATCTTGATTATCTTGTCCGCCTGGGTCTTGCAAAAGATACTTGGCTTCGTGGATTGGATCTTGCGGACTCTCTGCTACTTGCTCGGATGTACGACGAGAACAAAGGAAAGGGGGCTTACGGACTCGAAACCCTCATGCTCGGAGTGTTCAACACTGACCCCTGGAAAGCCGAGACTGAGAAACTGATTAAGGCTACAGGCAACGCGGCGGATTGGAGCCCGGAGCAGCGCATCGCCCGCTGCCGGCTCGACGCCTGGGCAACGATCATGCTGGCGAAATACTTTAAGGAGAAGCTTGATGCGGCTGATTAGTGTAGAGCTGGAGATCGAGACAGCGCGGAACATCTTGACGCAGCTGGAGCATCGTCCGATGCCCCCCGGTGACGAGGAAGAGGAAGCACAGAACGAACTGTACATAGCGCTTATCGAAGCGCTCAAAGTTGACGACTCGGAGGAAAGCGATGGAAATTAGATTTACCCCAACGGAGAAACACAATCCAGCAACGCAGTATCCGTATCCCACGATCACGATCACTGTTCCTACTGACGATCTCGATATGGATCAGATGCTCGAAGTGCTGGTGAAGCCGGCATTGATCGGGCTCGGCTATGCTCCCAAGCTGGTCGATGAGTATTTCCTGGACGACAATGACGCTTAGCGAGATCAAGAACTGCGAACTGTTCGCAGAAGTGGTGCTCCGCTATCGGGAGCATGGCAACTTCATCCTGTCGCCCTGTTGGATGGATGAATGGGCTCTTGGCTACTTCTGCGCATTGCGCGATGGTGGGCTTCTTACTAACGAGCAGTGGCAATTCCTATGCGCTGCCTTTCAACCGGAGGATCTACAAAGTGAACTTTCTTAATTGGTTGCAATTGATGTTCATCGGCCTGAAGCTGACAGGGCACCTTGATGATTGGACCTGGCTGCTTGTGCTGAGCCCGGTGGTTCTCTCCTGGGGCCTCTACTTCTGTTTCATCGGAGCGGGTGTGATTGTTGCGGCTTGTAAGAAGAAGAGCATGGAATGAGCGACCTAATCACTTTCACGCATCAAATCGCCATGAGCCTGCATCGTGTGGGGCTCGCTGGCGCTGCTGTCGACCGGGGCACTTATGCTGCCCTGAGCAAGCAATGGACGCAGGAAGCGGCCATGCTGCATGACAAGTTGATGAAGCAGGCCTTGAAAGCGGGGATGACGCAATTCTCCGCCACGATGGATGAGCATGCGAGAGAGATGATCTATGATCGGCTCAAGTATCCGGTGCTGGTGAAGACGCGCAAAGACAACTTGCCGGCTATCGACAAGCCTACGCTGAAGCGGCTCTTGAAAGAGCATGGTGATTCACCATTCATCAACGACTTCATTGCGTTCAACGCAGTGGACAAGCTGTTGAGTACGTGGATTGGCAAAGCCGACCGGAAGAAGAATGCGCGTAAAAGCGTGGGGGAGTTGATCGAGCCTATCCCTGGGCGCAAAGACTTGGGACTCTTGCATTGTTGGGTGATTCCACTTAAGGCCCGCACAGGCCGGCGAGCAAGCGGTGGCGTGGAAGAGGATGATCCAGAAGGCCGCAACATGCAGAACTGGCACCCCAAGGCTCGCAAGATGATCGTGTCGCGGTGGAAGAAGGGCAAGGTGGCTGTAGCCGACTTCTCGAAGCTTGAGATGGTTATCATGGGCTGGCGAGCAAAGGACGAAAAGCTGCTTGACTACTTTCTCAACGGCAAAGGGTACATCGGCATCGCCAAGGAGTTCTGGGGACAGGATGTGGAAGACGGCTCCAGTTTGTACAAGGCGACGAAGATCATCGTGCTCGGCCTCAACTACAACATGAAGGCCTGGAAGCTGGCGAATGATCTGTGGTATCGAAACGATTTTAAGTTCTCGGAGGATTGGGATGAGCACGTCAAACGAACCGTTCAAGAGCGTAAGAGATACCTTCGTATGTTCCCTGGGCTCGCTCGATATATACGGGAGCGTATCTACGAAGTGGAAGACACCCAAAAAGTTGTTTCTCCAAGTGGACGTGTTCGGCACCTTCCCCACCATGGACGGGATTCTGAAGGGTTCTGGCATGTTGAAAATGCAGCGGTTAATCAGCCCATCCAAAGCTGCGCCAGTGATATCACGGGCTCCGCAATTGTCGACTACGAAGAAGCGCTCCTCAAAGAGCACAAGCTGAGCTATGCTGATTGGCATCTAGCCCTGCTTGAGAAGCCGTGGGACTTGCCCTGCTCCCCGGTGTTCAATGAAGTGCATGACGAGCTGGACGCTGACATGCATCCGTCTACAGGGAAGCGTGATCTGGAGATCATGCGAGATTGCATGGAGAACGTGCGATCCTTTCGCCGGCTTGTTCCCGATTGGGATATCAAGCTTAAGATGGACATTCAAACAGTACCAACGTGGGGGGATGCGAAATGAAGCGACGACGCGACGAACCGTATGAGGAAGACAAACCGCTAAGCACTGACTTAGCAGAAAAGGAGAACGAACAGCTCGAACTGTACAAGACTACGATCAGAGATGTGCGGTATATCCTGAATCAGTACAGGAAGCCGTACCCGGAAGAAGCGTGGGCGACGATTGAAAAGTTGGTCTACAACATTAAACTCAAATAGGAGGAAGCATGGCTTTCAAACGCAGTGGTGGAAACAAACCCGAGTTCTCGATTCGTGCAAGTGTCTCGCCTCGTAAGGGCAAATACGTCAATGGCCCAAGCGCTGGCCTGTGGCTGGCCGACAATGGCCCCATGGCCCGTGGTTCTCTCAAAGAGAACTACCTTGAAGAGTTCATCAGCTTCTTACAGAAAGCTGCGAAGAACGATATGAGCGTGAGCCTGTCGCTCTTCAAGAACGATAGCAAGAAACGTAGCCGTGACGAAGACGAAGACGAGGACGGTGAATGGGGCTCCAAGCGCAAAGCTAAAGCCCGCGACGAGGAAGAAGAAGAGGAAGAGAAGCCGGCAGCGAAGAAGAAGCGCAAGCCGGTTGACGAGGAAGAGGAAGAAGAGGAGAAGCCCGCTAAGAAGAGCAAGAAGAAATCCGATTGGGATTTCGATTAGACATGGCGGCACGGAAGAAAGCGGAAGCCACGATCAGCGTGGCTCTCCGCCTCTCCGTAGCCCGTGATCTTGTCACGGTGCTGCGGAAGTTCTCGGAGCTACAAATGGAGCGCATGCAGGTGGGTGATCTCGTGAGAGCCGACCGGCTGCTTGCACTAAACCTATACCGGCGTGACTTAGAAAACGCATTGGAGGGCAAAGATGGGCGTGATAGCTGACGCACAAAGAAAAGTGACTGACGATCTTCATGCTGCGCGTGTGAAGGAAGCGGCCTCGCTTATCCGACACAAGGAGAGCATAGAGAGTGACATAGTGGGGATTAACAAGCGGCTGGCAGACCTGGAAGCCGGCGCTGCCCCCGCCGAGTACAACCAGCTGACGGGAGAAAGGTTCAAATGAAGATTGAGCGAGCCCCCGAGATCGAGAAAAAGATCTTGGAAAAGATCAAAGCCCATCTGTCGAGGGCTCCCCGCTCCTTGGATAAGTGGCATGTCTCGGACTTGCTCTATCCACGGAAAAGCTACTGGCAGCGCAAAGACCCGCAACCGATGACGAACTTGCAGGCCTTGTATTTCACTGCCGGCAGAGCCCACCACGGCATGCTCGAAGCGTGCCTTGGCAAATGGGAGAAACCCAAGGGAGATCGCGTAGATGCAGGGGAATTTATGAAGCATGGGATTTACTATTCCCCCGACCTGCGCATGCCCTACCCGTGGGAGATAAAAACGTCGAGGTCCGAGTATGAGCCCAAGGATCTCAAGAAAGGCTTCGAGGCCTACCTAAAGCAGCTGTCGAAATACCAGGCTTGCATGGACTCCGAGAAGGGGGGCTTGCTGGTGTTCTTCCTGGGGCTCAAGAATGGCTTCCGCAAGATACCGTCACTGCGCTTCTACACGGTGAAGATGACGGCAGCGGAGCGCAAGGCTGAAGTGGCGAACATCAAAAAGATTTCGTCAGCCCTTGACAAAGCGGTGAAGAGTGGTAAACATAGCACCTTAGAGCTGTGCCCTGCATGGATGTGCAAGGATTGCCCTTGGTACGACAAATGCAAGCCATGGCTTCAAGACCCGAAACGCAAACAGGCAGAAGTGGAGGAAGAATAACATGAGAGAGATTAAACCGTACCCTGCACCGGACCAGAAGAACCTAATCGAAACGATGCGATCCGGCAAAGAGATTTCGCTTTCCGATATTGGGGACACCCACTGGCGAGCGCATGTCAACATCGTAGCCAGCGACAAGAACAACGTCGAGGGTGTGGTGCTTTGGATTCCTGCTATCGAGCCCGAAGACCTAGACATTTTCATCGCCAAGGGAAGGAAGGTGGCAAAGTGAAAGTGCGAATTAACGTCGAGCAATCCGATATCAACAAGGGCGTGTGTGGTGATCCGGGCAGCTGTGCGATTGCGTTGTCCCTGATTCGCAAGTACAAGCGCAGGAAAGGCTTCGAGGGTGTTCACGTTGACGTAGGACAGGCCTCGGTGTACTTCAACATGGACGACATGCAGCTTACGCTACCGACCAAAGCCGACCGCTTCATCCGTAATTTCGACGTGTCGGATCTTCGTAAGGATCGGAAGGCTCTGAAGCCGTTCTCATTCTACGCGACGGTGGTTGACTAATGAAAATCAAGCTGGCTGCTGACCTAGAGAAAGCACTTCTACGCAGCATCGCGGAAGGCATCTGCCGGCCTGATGTTGTCTCGCCCGAGGAGCTGTCTCCCATGGCGAGACATGCCTATGAGAGCATCTGCCACTTGCTGAAGAAGAAGAAAGTGGAGCCTCCACTTCCCCCTGCTTCAATCTATCTGACGGCACAGAACTTGTTTGGAGTCGACCCTGATGATTTCAAATCCTATCTGCGCTCGTTCGATAGCTTGGAGACAGGCCGGGAAGTGCAGGACATACTGCGCTCCGCTCGTGAGAAGCAGATGCTCGTTAGGCTTATCAACACTGCCGGCGAGCAGCTTACCAACGGGCACCTTGATGTGGCGGAGATCGAGGGGCTTGTGAATATCACCGCCCATAACGGAGACAAACTCAATGCGCTATCTGCGTCAGTGGATACAGAGTTTCCGGTTCCTCCCACCGGAGTGCCCCTCAACTCGCTCCCTACCTTGTCAGACGCCACAAACGGTCTTATCGGCGTTTGGATCATTGGTGGAGAGCCTGGTCTTGGTAAATCTACTTTAGCCTTCCAGCTCGCGCTGGACGCAGGGCAGAAGGTGCCTAGCTTGTATTACGATCTTGACGGCACCGGCTTCGTGTGGCTAATCGACCGTGTGCGGCGCATAGCGAAGGGGGACATTAAGAAGTTCAAGAAACTCACCAGCCGCTTCCATCTGCGGGACAACATCCACACCCTGGAAGATGATATCCATGCGGTGCGTAGGGAGCATGGCGACGGCCCGCTGCTTATCGCCATAGACAGCTTGCAAACGCTGCCGTCCAGCATCAAGTATCGCAAGGAAAGCCTGGACAGCTGGATTCACAAATTCAAGAATCTCACGAAGCAGAACATCATCGTGCTTGCGATCAGCGAGCAGAACAGAGCCCACTACGGAGAGGCCACCATGGGCGGCTTCAAGGGTAGCGGTGATATCGAGTATGCGGGCTCCCTGTGCATGCAGCTCCTCCAAGATGATGATGCCGACGAGAACGATCCTGTCGAAGTGCATATCGTGAAGAACAGACACGGCACGAAGAAAGGTCATGTGATCGATCTTGTGCGCGATCAAACAAGGGAGTTTTGGTTCAATGAGGAAAGACCCATAAGATGAAGCCTGTAGACCTGAAGACGTGGGTGATCTGGAGCCTGCGTAAAGCATCGTACCGTTGGCCCCCGCGTAACGCCTGCTTGCGGGATGCAAAGGTGGAAGTGGGCAAGAGCAGCGCGATCCAAAAGGAATATCCACGAGTGAGGAACTTCTATGAATGCGCGGGCTGCGAAGAAACCTACCCTCGCCAGCAAGTGTCGATTGACCACATTAAGCCAGTGGTTGACCCGAAGAAAGGCTGGCAAGGCTTTGACGAATACATATCGAGAATGTTTTGCGGACCCGATGGCTTTCAGATCCTTTGTAAAGACTGCCACGACACCAAAACGAAACGAGAAAATAAAGTTCGTAAGGAGAACAAGTGAACAAGCCTAAGATACTCTTCTGGGATATCGAGACTGCCGGCGTCAACGCACTGAAATCCGACCTGGGCTTCTGCCTCATGGTGGGCTACAAGTGGAATTACGAAGACAAGGTGAAGATCCTCTGCATCAAAAAGAAGGATCTCAAGACGTTCAACGATGGCCCGCTCCTCAAAGAGTTCTCCGAGATCTACAAGGAAGCGGATCTCACCGTGGCCCACTTCGGCTCTGTGTTCGACCGGCGCTTCATCCAAGGCCGGCTGATGATTCACAAGCTGCCTGCTATTCCGTTCACGAAGATGCGTGACACTTGCATGATTGCTCGCAAGGCAGCAAACTACTCTTCCAACCGGCTCGACAACTTGGGCAACACGCTCAACTTGGAGCACAAGAAAATCAAGAAAGGCACTGGCTGGCCGCTGTGGTGGTTCGGAGCTATGCAGGGTGACATGAAAGCCGTGGAGGAAATGGCGGAGTATTGCAAGGGGGACGTGCTTGCGCTCGAAGAGCTGTACTACCGCTTGCTCCCGTTCGATAATGCCCATCCTCGCATGTCGTTCGAAGAGGATCGGCAGACGTGCCCCAAGTGCGGGGGGAACGTCCAATACCATGGCGTGGCCTTCACCGGCACGCAGCGCTACAAACGCTTCCAGTGCAACGACTGCGGAGCCTGGGGCAAAGACACTAAGGGGGTGAAGTGATGCAAGTGGACGAACTGCATTTTACACAAGAGCAGATGTGCAAGGCTATCACCTATTACTTGAACGAAGAAGTGATGAAGCAGGAAGTGACGGTGGCCTCTGTGCGACTTAATCCGCAAGGTAACTTCATTGCTGATTTAACAGCGGTGCCGGAGGCTCGATGAAAGCACTGCTAATCTTCAAGAGCGGAGCGTTCTTGCCCTATGACGTGGGGCACTACCCGGTGGTGTTCTTCTTGCCGAAGAACGAATTCAGACAGCCTTCGCCTACGGCAGAGTTGACATTCGACGGGGCAGTGATTAAGTTCTATGCGAGGGGGGCAGCTGGCCCCTACCAGATCTACGAGGAGGAGTAATGCCGGAAGGCTTGGAATGGCAGAAGTGCCGGCACTGTGAAAGCAACCGCTACTGCACCCTGAAGGCCATGCAGGAGCACGAGGAAGACTGCCCTAAGCGGCCTTCCCAAGCGATGCCGAAGCTACGAGTATGCGGAGCCTGCGGCTCCCTGATGGAGCGTGTCACGGCAGTGACGCATACATCTTACATCTGCATCAACGTCAACTGTAGTCGAACTATCTCGCTCTTTAAGGGAGGCAAGCTGTGAAGTGGAGAAAGTGGATCATCTGTCCGAAGTGCAACACCATCCTTACCAGGGTGGCGCTAAGCTTCTGCATCCGGTGGGCTTGCTTCAACACAGCTTGCCAGCACAGTATGGACCTATACCAAGGGGGGAAACTATGAACGGAAAATGCTGGCATTGCGAAAGCAAAGAGCACGACACCGCCGACTGTCCTCTGCGGAGGAAGCCGAAATGAATTGGTTCACCATTGCAGCCGGGTTGTTGTACGTTGGCGCTGCGGTCCATGAAGCTGGCAAGGGTAGCTACTTCCTGGCCTGCTCCTATGTGGCCTACGCTGTGGCAAACTTCTTTCTAGCGAGGGCTTGACATGCGTGTACCGCGTGCTTATATTGGGAAGATCGTTTCGCTGAAGTGGGTGGACCCGATAGGGGGAGATCGATATGCCATTGAGAAAGCACCAAAGGGCCTTAAGGCTCTTGCAACGTGGGTTGAGTTTGGGCGTATCGATAACATCGAAGAGGAAGTGGTACGCTTACGTCATTCGGAAGGCTACGACCCTGGCGAGGAGAAGCCAGGTGAGGGCATGTATGGATACGTTCACGAAGCGCTAATCACGGAGATAACTGTGCTTGAACCGGAGAAGCAAAAGGAGATGGAATAATGCCGTTCATCAAAAAGGAACGCCGGAAGCAGATCGACGCCCACGGGCTCTACTCGCTTCCCGTTGTGGAAGCCGGAGATCGCTGCTATTACTTCTACAAGCAGATGATGGATCAGTGGCATACGGAGCCCCGCTGGACCACGGCCCATAGCATCTACCGGAAAATGACCACTGACTTGTGGGCAAAGGTGATGGAGCCCGATGACCGCCTTGCCTATGAGCTGGCGTGGCAAGTGTTCTTTGCTGTGGAAGTGGTGTCTTACGAGCTACGAAAACGATACGAAAATGGAGGGATCTAATGAGGATTTACATTGCAGGTTCTTTCACCGATCAAGCCGCCCTGCGCCCCGAGGCGCATCGTGTGTGGGCGCAAGGGCATGAAATCACCGGCACCTGGCTTCAAGAGGTAGCGAAGCCAGCCGGCATGGACGATGACACGTTCAAGAAAAAGCTTGCCATCAAGGATCTCTGCGAAGTGGGCAGAGCCGACCTTATCATCCTTGACAACCGGCAGAGCACCGGGGGGAAGAATGCTGAATGGGGCTTCGCCCTGGGCGAGTTTCAGCACAAGCAGCTTTGGCTTATCGGCAAGCCAAGCAACGTCTTCCACTACCTGGCTGACCAAGAGTTTGCTGATTGGGATGAATGCGTCTACTATCTAGCCGAGATCGCCAAGGGGGAGAAGCACAATGAAGTGGATTGACTTCGTGATGGAGCTGGACGCTATCCGCTCTCGTATCAGAGCGGAATGCCCGCTCAAAGAGGATATCCCGGAAGGGCATGTGATCCTCGACACCTTGCTGGAAATGCTCACCGTGGCAAGCGTGCCCCGTCATCCGGCTCCGCCGCCTATGATCATCGACCCTGCTGTGGTCGATGACGGGCTCGCTGCCTGCGCTCCTGAGCCCCAGAAAGGCATGTGGGTGGATCGCGGGAACGGAGAGGGACGTGTCATGGTGATGCCGCGTGAGACAAAGCATATCGTGCGGAAGCCGGTGCTTGAAGAAGTGTTCGATGAAAAGGAGCTAGGCAAATGAAGGTTGAAATAACAGCTGAAGCGGCGCAAGTGGTCCGTGCCTTTGACATGAAGTTGGGGGACGTTGCTCAAGTGAAAGAACCGGGCACCTACTTCGGGAATTTCATCATGCGGGGCTACCATGGCCTTATCAGCCTGAACAACCCGCGCAATACGTGGGGCACTGACTGTCCCTTGAAAGTAAAAATACTCCCACCGGGCACCGAATTAACTCTTGTCGTGGAGGAACGAAAATGAGCGAGTTCACTGTGAAGGATAGCGGAGCGAGACAGCAATTCGAGAGCGGCATGGTGCGCGACACCACGGATAACAAGGTCGACTTTGGCCTGGCGCTCGACGGCCCTATGTTCAAGCGGTGGGCGGAGCATCTCACTAAGGGAGCGAAGAAATACGCGAAGCGCAATTGGATGAAGGCCAACGGCATGGAGGAGTATGATCGCTTCCGTGAATCAGCCCTAAGACACTTCCTTCAATGGTACAACGGCGAGCGTGACGAAGACCATGCCTCTGCCGTCTACTTCAACATCAACGGAGCGGAGTATGTGCTGGCGAAGAAGGAAACCGAGATTAGGAAATCCACCTACAAGCCGGCGCATGATAACCCGGACCCGGATCAGTGCAGCGCTTGCGATGATGCCAAAGGCAAACGATAATGAGCACGCCGAAGAACAAGCGCTATGGGGAATGGGCTGGCAATCCCAAGGGCACAGCTGAAGACAAGAAACGCTGTGCCATGGAAGTGTGGCCTTCGAGCGGAGGCTGGATTCCCTACCAATGCTTACGCAGGCGGGGACAGGGACCGAAGGGGGAGTATTGCCGGCAGCATGCCGCAATGCTGGCGCACGAAGATGTCAAAGCTTAGTGAAAGGAAATGTGCTTGGTGTGGCAAGCCTACGGATCGAGTATGCCGGATCTGCTTGCCCTGCTGCGATGCGCGGGACGCCAAGAATGCTCTCATTGACGAGGGCAAGGCTCCCTACGTGCCGCCGCACCTGCGCCCAGGCCACCGGCTCTACCAGGCCCCGGAACGCAAGGAAGCCCGGAAAGTGGCAGCTGCCAAGGCCCAAGCCACCAAGAAAGCTCGCCAGGCTTCGCAGGAGGCCCAGGGATTAACGTAGGGGGCTAGGGTGGGCCTAACCCCTCAACCAGAAAGGGAGGATTTGTAAGTGACTGAAAACATTGATAATTGTGAAACGATCCCGGAGGTGCCGGCCAAGCCAGCTACGCCGCCGAAGCGCACTGTGAGGGAATTCCTCAATCAATACAGGGCTTTAGGGCTCCCAGGAGCTAAGCAGATGTGCCGCCGCACCAGGCTCCAAGAGGCCGCGTACCGGCACAGCATCGACGTGAAGCTCATTGAGCACTTGATCGGGGAAGTGAAGCGTTACATGCTGGCGATGGAGGAGCTGGAGAAGGAAAGCAATTGGATGTGCAAGGAAGAGGAGAATCAGGAAATCACTTTGATCTGGGTTGGAGAAGGAGATCCTCTTGAAATCATCAAGCGGGCCAAACAGCCTGTGGGAAATTGATGCTCCGCACTTCAACGTGGGGATCGTGGTGAGGGACGGGGTGGTGAAACACTCCGCCCCCATCACGGCCTACATGTTGAATTGGAAGATCAGCCGCGTGCAAACCTACTGTGATTTGATGGGTTGGACTCTCACGAAGACTAGCCAATCCAAATCTTCACAATAGCTGCTGCTGCGATTGTTGCAATTGCGCTCCACACGTATTTGAACTGGCTGTGCTTAGCTAAAGCCGCCTGCTCGATACGGTCGATACGCATTCTCATGCCGGGGTTGGCGTCCGTACCGTCGAAGAGAGCACGTAGCTCCTTGAAGTTGCGGTCGTCAGCCTCGGTGTGTCGCTGAATGATTTCTTTAATCTCATTCAGAGTTTCCATTACTTGATTGCGCCTCGCTGCCATTACTCGTTCCCTCCATCTTGGTTGATAACTTGCTGAATGATTCGAGCATGCGCCGCCCGCTGTGATGTGCCTGGGGCGGCGCGGAGTAGAGCCTTGAAAGCATTGCGTCCGCGCATGGAGCCCAACACTGTGGCGAGGGCCTTCGAGCCCACCACCAGGCCGGCACCTTCGAGCGTGATTGCTGTGTTACCACGGAGCAAGCCTGACACGAAGACGCCAGAGCCTATGCTTTGGAGTCTGTTCGTAACCATCTCTGTGCTGCTCCCTGTCTCCCGCGCTATCTTCTCCACAAGCCGCTTCTCCACTGTCTTCTGAGCTGCGAGCACGGTTTCCGTGCTCACCTTACCCTGCTTCTCTAAGCCCTTCACGAGATCCTTTGCGTAAGCATCAATGCCCTGCGGCGTGCTGCGCTGAAGCTGGTTGATGGTGCTTTGCATGCTTCGGAAGTCGGCTTCGCCTAGCCCCTTGCGGAGCACTGCGTTGTTGCTGCCTGCGGGATCTAAATACTTGCCCCATTCCTTCACAAGCTTCTGCTGATTCAACACCCCGCCTTCCATGGCGTTCTCAATCAACTTATTCGTGAACGCTTTCTTAACCTTATCCCATTCTGCGCCGGGGAGAAGCTCCTGCGCTCGTGAGATTGTTTCCTCGGTGCGGCTAGTGCTACCGATGCGTCCGCCCTTCACTGTGGGCTGGAAGATCATATCCACCACCGCGCTAGGGTCTTTCTCGCTGATTGCTCGCGTGGCAGAGCCTTTGCTGAAGTAGGGAACGAATTCCTTTTTGTAAGCGTTGTCCACGGCGAACAGCTCGCGGGCAAGCGTTTCATCTGCTTTGACGATATCGTTTTCGAGGGGCTTGATAAGCCTGTCGAATTGATTCTTTGCTGCGTCCGAAGACACAACTCGCTGCCCTGCCTTCAAGCGCTGACGCTCGAATATGAGATCGCGCACTGTGGGGATCTCCGGCATTTCTTTTGCGCCCTTGCCCAGGAATTCCTTCAGGGCATCTTCCGCGTAGGTTTTCTCCGCTGGACTACCGCTGCGGAGCTGTTCGCGGAGCGCCTTGGCAGTGTCGTCCATGTAGTCTTCAAGGTTGTCGTATTTCTTTAGCCGCTCTGCCACGCCTTCGGCTGGACCCATGCTAGGACGCTCTGCCATGCCTCTTGCTTGGCGAAGATCTTTCGCTGCTGCGAGATAGTCTTCGGGAACAGTCTCGATGCTTGCTCCCCGGTTGAGCTTGTCGGCATACGCCTCATTGAATTTCTTCTTGGTGGTGTCCAGCTCGCGGAAGTAGCCCTGCTGCCAGCTTGCCCCCGCCTCTTTGCCAAGAGGAGCATTGGCGGCAAACTTCTGCTTCAGCTCTTGAGCTGTGGGAATGGCAGCTTTCTGTTCATCCGCCACTTCGCTCACGAAGCGCTTGCCCTGCTCTGTCTCGCTTTTGATCGAGGCCACCTTTGCTTCGGTGGCTTTGGTCGACTGCACCAACTCGTCTTCAGCTTCCCTAGCCCGCATGCGCGACGACTTGAGATACTTGTCGGCTGTGCGAGGATCGCCCTTGATTAGGTTGCCCACTTGCTTGGTGTAGCCCGCTGCGCCCAGGGAGCCTAGCACGTCGCCTGCCGATTGCACCACACCGCCCACCACGTTGGCTGTCTTCGGCATGCCGGCTTTGTCCAGTAGGTTCGCAGCACCGCCGCCTAGCACAGAGGCAAGGTCAGCTACGGGAGCGAAAGGAGCGGCCACTGTGCGCACAGCGCCCAGGCCGATCTGCCCAAGTGGGGACGCTGCTATGTTGCGCAGCGCGTCCATAGGCCCTTGAGCGGGCGTATCAGGCCCTTGGAAGGGATTGGTGGTGACGAGATCCTTCACACCGCCAGCCACTTGCGCAATGCCTTTGCCGGCTTCGCTGATAGGGCCAACGATAGGATTGAGCACCGTGTCACCGCCAAGCAGCTCGCGGCCCCTGCCGCTTGTGTCTGCTTGGGGTACGTTCGTGAAGCCTTGCTGCACGTCGCCCGACACACCAAGCTTGCGCTTCGCCCCGGCTACATCACCGGGCTTCACGTAAGACGGCTCTGTCGGACCCTGCCGATAGGCCTGGATCTGGCTTAACACTTCCTCTTGGGAAGCTCCATCAGGACCCTCTACCCGATACTTTGTGCCATCAGGCCCGGTGACTCGGTACGTTGCCATTTACTTCTCCACTTCCACCTTCCATGCTCCGGTGGCTCCGCTTTTAGCTGCGGGTTGAGCTTCTTCTCGTGCAAATTCATCCACCCTCTTGCCTGCACCTTTCAGCGCTTTCACAGTGTTGTCGTATCGACGGTAGAGTTCTTTGCCCGAGCTATCCAATTGATCCATGTAAAGGTCGCGGCCCATGAGCGGATTGCCCACGGCCTGCAACACTTTCTGAGAGTCGAAGTTGCTGAAGCGGCTGTCCTGCGACACGTTACGGAGGTTGATGCTGAACGTGTTGGCTTCCGCCACATAGCGGCGTTCTTCAGGCGTAAGCTTCTCCATGAAGGGAAGCAGCTCTGTGCCTGATGCGCCGGCCACTGTCCGAGCAAGCGCAATCTTAAATGTGCTGCTCATTCTGCCGGTCTTAGCTGCCTCTGTCTCTTCGTAAGCTTTCTTTAAGCGGTCGAGAGCATCTGCTGATGTGCGGACAGAAGCCAGCGTGAGAACAGCTTTCTCGCTAGGAGTGCCTTTAGCCCAGGCTGCTTGATGCCGCGATTCGAGCTGCATCTGCTGCTGAGGTGTAATGCTCCCGTCCGCAATGCCCTTGTCCACGGCATCGTGAAAGTTTTCCTTGCCGATGGAGCGCATCACTTCCGAAGGAATGTTACGCTTGCCGCCCCCGCCAGCCAGCTCACCCAGAGCCTTGCCGCGTGCTTCAGCGAAAGCATCGCTGAACTTGTCAGGCCCGATGCCCATCTTCTGTAAAAGCTTCTGCACCACACTGCCCTGCACAGCTGCGGGCATGCCGGCGGCCTGCATAGCCTGCATGCCAGAGCCCATCTGCTGAGCCTTGTCTGCCGGCAGCACACTGCGCAGAGGGCCACCGGCCATGAGCTGCGCTTCGAGGGTTTGAGGAGAAAGCTTCGCCCCGTTGTAGACAGGGATATCCGCTGCGGCTATGAGCGAGGGCTTGTCGCTCTCCCGCATAGGGCCGGCGTAGCCGGCAGCTCGATTGAAGGCCGGCATGTCATACTGCAAGTTGCCTTGCTCGTTCACGCCAAGCCCGCTGGTCATGTTCTGGCGCACGAGGCTTGTGAGCGTTTCCAGCTGGTCTGGATTAGGCTGTGTCGCCTGCTCCGCACCGATGCGCGTGAGAAGATCTTGCAGAGTGTCCATGCTTAATACCCGCCCCCAACCGTGTAGCCGATTCGTCCTTGGGTGTTGCCGGATGCGCTAGGGAGCGTCTGCCGCATGCCCATGGCGCTGTTCTTGTTCGCCGCATTCGGGTCATACGCCTGTGAAGCGCTGTTCGACTGCGACACCTTAAGGGCCTCCATCAAGGAAGGCGTCTGCGTAGCCATCCCACTGTAGCCCGACACTAGGGACGGGAGGATCGCTTTCATCGCGTCCGCCGCTGCTCCTAGCTGATTGCGCTCAACCCCGGAGGCATACTGCGCGAGCGAGGAGCCGTAGGCTCCGCTCTGCTGTGCGCCAGCCTTACGGAATGCATCGGACAGGTCGGAGTAGCCTTGGTCAATTGATGGTTGCATGTCGGCAAGCATGCCCTTAAGAGTAGTCTGGTAAGCCGAACTTGCCGTGGGATCGCCAAGCAGATCGAGCAGGCTCTTCGAGGCAGTTGCCGTGTTCGCTGCTCCACCCTGAGCAATGGTGCTGGCGAGCGTAGGATCGGCATATGTAGTGGCCGAGCTAGACTTTGACGCTCCGGGCTGAACCGCGTTCTTACTTGCTTTCGTGGGAGCCCACGTCATGGTAGTTGCCATTTATTTCTCCTTGAGTCTCCTAAGTCCACTTGTCTGTCATATAAGTGATAGCGTCTGTTAGATTGCCACCAGTGAGAGCGGCATTGTATGTTACAACTTCTCCTATCCGCCCGTTAAACACTGAAGAGTCGCTACCCCCACCTATATAGAACGCGCTGCCTAAGTCGCTAGAATTTCCACTGGCTAAAGATGACTCGGACGCATTGTTAAGCGCAGCGTAGATGTTGGTCCCATCGTGTCGTACTACAGCAACATAGTTTGTATCGGCTGCAACCGTGCCGTGAAACAGTGAATCATAGGTGCCATCATAGTTCTGGAAAAGAAGCTGCACTGTGCCGGCGTTGTTGTATATGTAGATACCCCAAAAAAACGAACCACTTAAATCTGCCATTAGAGGCTGGTATGTGCTTGGCGAAGCTGGTAAGGATTCACACCGAAACGAGATCAAAGCTGTCTTAGCTCCCACGCCAAAGATCACCGAGGCAACCCGTGCTGTTGTGATGGTGCGGTCGTAAACTACCATCCTATCGTTTGATCCGTCAAAATCCAAACACTGTGTGCCCAACAGGGGGGAGGTGAGGCGAAGTGCTGGAGCGAGGGCGGAGTTGTTAGCATCTGATAGCACAAGGTCTGACGTGGCTGCCGGGTAGATGCTTCTGATCGCCCGAATAACATCGGCGTCCGTTGTCGCAACGTCCGAATACCCAGGGTTATTTCCGGCGGTGCGAGTCTTGTATAAGGTCGAGATGTCAGAAAAGTCGAAGTGCGCCGTCATGTTGGCAGATGGTAAACCCGCTCCACCACCGGCAAACACGCGGCTGTGTCCTGCAAAGATACTACTTAACATATTAAGCCAGTGTTACTTTCAGCGACAGGGTTACGCGAGTGCAAGTCGTGATGCTGTCCACGTTGAAGCGTAGGATGTCGCCCGCTGAGATGGAAGTTGTCCAGCCAGTAAGCGTCGAATCCTGAGACTTCGTTGCCGTCGAGATCGTAGGAGGCGCAGACGCGGTGATGCTGTCTGCATCGGTTGGTGGGAAGTTTGCATAGGCGTCCTTCCAGATGTCAATGACGATGCTTCCGCTTTGGTCTGCCAAGAGAGTCGCCTGGGTGATTGTGCAGGCCATGGGAATCTCAAGATCGCCCTTGATGCCAGTGGTGATCTCGCTGCCCCCGCCGTCGATGACGAAGGTGATGGTTCCGGTCTTCGCAGCAGTAGCCAACTTAGCCACAGTAATTGTGCTGGAGTCGATAGTCCACGTCGCACCGCTTGCGGATACCGTTATATCACCCTTGTCTCCGTCTGAAATACCAGCGGAGCTTACCGTCACAGCCCCACCGAACAGGATAGCCTTCGGAGTGGCCGAAGCTTCCAAGGCGTAGCCGAAGTCGCCAGAAGCGAGCGTCGAGTGGGGAGTAGCCTGGCCCGCAACAGTGTGCGTCTTAATGAACTGACCAAGCGTAGCCGCTGTGTTCAAGTTTACCTTCGGCACCCAACCAGCTGTAGCAACGAGGCCTGTGGCATCGTTTGCTATACCATTGGGCTCGATGATAACACCGATGCCTGTGGTAAGGTAAGCACCCGTGGTGGTGGTGGTGAATGCCGAGGCTGTCCCCGTGGAGATTACCACCACGTCCCCATAGGCTAGGTTGCCGCCCGACTTGTTCGTGAGCAGCGCGACAACGGAGCGATTAAGAGCTGTGTTCGCCATTACTGATCCTTGTGTTGTTTCTCTGCGTCTTCAAGCTTCTGCTTAAGCAAGTCCACTTCTGTCTGAAGCCGCAAAACGAGCAGCGTTAGAGAGCCGAGTTCTTTGGCTACGCGGTCATCTATGGTCATGTTTCCTCCTACCAAGATTCTGAGCTGCGAATAGATCTATCATTCATAGCAGCGAGCGTGGTTTCGTGATCGATCACCTTGCTCTTAAGCCCTGCTTTCACTGCCGCCATCACTTCTGCGTTCGTTGCATCCACCCACGCCCCTGGCGTCACTGGATCGGGATGCCCAAAGGCAGCGCGTAGCCGAGGCAGAGCGCTGTCTGGAACTGTGATTGAGATAATTGCCATGGTCCTCCTATGCGCTGAAGAGATGAACGTACTTCTTCAGGCCATTGTAAAGCACTGGTACACGTCCGTAGTAAGCACCGGCTGCTGTGGTGTCCACTGTGGTGAAGCTCATGTCATAGTTATTCGTGGCCCCCGCCTGTGCCACCACCTGCAAGCCGAAGGCGTTGGTCATGCCAGCCACCCCCTGGTTGGCGATGTTCAAGCCGTATTGATGCGTGGGCAGCAGGGCTCCCTGCACTTCAGGCGCTGAGATAGTGTGCGTGACGCCCGTGGTGACAGCTCCCGCTACGTCCGAGTAGATCAGCCGCGACATCCCGCCTTCGGCTAGGCTGATGGTGATTGAGTTGCCAGGGCTCACACGAGCATCGCACCAGAAGCCGATAGCTTCGTTGATGCTTGCGCCTGGCGTGAACGTAGGCTGCGCGATGATGCCAATCGGCAAGCTGCTATTGCCTGAGAACGTGGGCCTGCACCACAAGCCGGCTATGGTTGTGGCGCTGTTGGTGATCGTGGTTGTAATCTCCATGTGCCCCTTCTCCAGGGTGGACATGGTGCGAGAGCCGCCAATCACAAACTCGTCGTTGGTAATCAATACGGAGCCCCGCGTGCCGTGGGACGTGCTCTGAAGCGTTAGATCGTCCCCCGAGCCTGTGCCCCCGATTAGCGTCTGCCCACCGCTCCGCCCTGCAAGCAGGGCATACTGCGTATGGTCATCGCCTGATGTAAGGAGCGCTAGATCGCTATGCCAAATGCTGCCTGGTGTACTCATTAGAGCCCCATGATGACGTAGTTGACTTCGATGAAATGCGCTGCCGTGGGAGCTGTAGCGTAAGTGATCTGGCTTCCATCAGCGCTGAGCGTATAGTTGAGCGGGTCCATCATCGAGCCGTTGTCTGTGGCGAATTCCAAGTATTCAGCTATGTCGAGCAAGTTGAATACAGTGGTGGAGCCATCGCCTGTAAGCCGCGTGATGCCATGTGCATGCCCGCCGCCACTGCTGCTGCTCCCGCTCCCCGAATGGCTGTGGAGCGTGGTTGCGCCCCCGTCCGTAAGGTCTGTCCAGTTGGTGCCCGTGAAGTTGGCGCTGTCGAGATAGTAGCTGCCATGCTGTCCGTCAAGCAAGTCGGCATTCAGATTCGACACCAGCGTCGTGCTGGCAATCACCAGCGGAGCTGTGCCCGTGGCTACGTCGCTCTCAAAAGTTTGAGCCCGAATCTCAAAGCTGCCGGCATCCCAATCTGCTGTCAGAGCACGGGTGCCTGCTGCGAGGAGATAGATGGTGTGATCGTCGTCCGAGAGCCCGCCAATGCTGCCGTGGTCAAGGTTGGCCTGGTTGACATCGATGCTGAAGGAGTTGATGACCGCCCCTGTGGGCGTGCCGCCGAGAGAGATCTTCGAGCTGCCCGCTGTGACGTTGCCTAAGCTGCTCACGCCGGTGCCGCCCCTGGCGGCTGACAGCGTGCCCGTCCAGCCCACTGTGATGCTCGTAGCAGCAAGCAGGGCCACTGTAGGAGAGCCCCCGAGGGTGAGGGTGACGTTTGTGTCATCCACCTTCGTGAGGGCTGCGGCTCCTGAGCCCAGAAGCCCTATGTCATGCTCAACGCCCGCGTCATCCTTGAAGTAGAGATTGCTTACGCCCGCTTTGTCCTTCGCGTAGAGAGCCAAGCTGTTCGCTTGGATCTGGGCGGCAGTGGGAGCTGTGACCTCGTTGAAGCGTAGGGGGGAGTCGATCAGATCCCACGCATATTTCTGTGTTGGTTTCATTCTACCCCCACCAAAGCATTACTTGTTCTTTTCCCGTCGAAAGACGGGCTGTGTGATCCCCCGTATTATTATTAGCCACCCAAAACACACCAAACCCCAAGGGCTCAGAGCCTAAGCTAATCGAGCTGTGGGCTATGGTTTCGCTCTGGGTGTCATTGTCGAACGTAACATCGTACAGGCTGTAAGTGTTGCCACCGGTGGCGTCGATAATCAGCGAGATCTGCGTTGGCGTGATTGCGCTCATTGCGAGCGTACTAATCACGGTGGGCATAGTCCCCGCGTGTAGATCGGCGTTGGTATAGCGCCCCCACGTAAAGCGGCTGTTGATATAATCGAACAGCAAAACATGCCCTGTGAAGGAGCGAAGAGTAGCCGTTGCCGGCACGTTCACCGCGAACCCAAACAGCGGCTTGCCTTCCACCGAATAGGACATAGCGTTTGCGCCAAACCCACCGATGCTATACTGAAGAATGTTAGCAGCCCCCGGCGCACCAGCGCAGCTGGAATTGACGCGGGCGAAGTACATGGACATGCCAGCTGCGCCCTGATGATCGAGCGTCGACCAGCCTGTATTCCAGCCGGAGCGCATCACCCAAGTGAAGCCGTTGGACGACATTGCCGTATTGCCATCGAAGATCGCGGCACACGTACAGTCCGTCACAGAGAGATTCCGATTCGCTGAATGGAAGCGGCTGTCTCGGTCATAGCATTCATAAACGTAGTCCCCCTTGCAAGGAGCGGACACGTAATAGGTGCGCTCTCCTGGGCAAGGAGTCTGCTGGATCATCGTGATCGGCAGCGTCACAGGGCCATCGATTGGAGCCTGGAAGCACTCGTCCCCTCGATACCCGGCCCCTGGGTCCCATCCGCACACCTCAGTGGACGTACCATCCGGCACATCAAAAGTGATCTCAAACTTCTCGCAGTTGATGGAGAGGCTGTTGATATCAGCGATATCAGCGCCTTGCACGACAAATGCAAAACAGCCCGTGGCGCAATCAAGCACCAGGGCTCCGTCTTCAACGCAGACTTCGCATGTCTTGCGGGGAGAGGCTCCATAGTCGCCATTCACGTAGGCTTCAATCTGAGCCCGCATGAGATCGAGGTTCGCAGCGTCAACGTCCTTGTCCCCTGTGAACACAGGGAGCGTCAAAGCTTTCGGCGTCAAGTCGATTGGAGGAAACTGAGTCTGTGTCTTCACAGAAGCCACCGAGGAGAACGTGCTGCCGTTGTCGTCAGTGAACTTGTAATAATAAAGCGTAGACGCAGACACGGTGATATCCGTAAGCGTCGGATAGCTGCCATAGGCCGCAGGGATGGTTTGCAGCGCAGAGTAGGAGCTGCCGTCTGTAGAGCGGTATAGCTTGATCGTGCCAGCGCCCGCATAGCTGTAGCGGATGATGACCGAATCGTAATACTTGCTCTCCACCCTGACGTTAGTGAAATCAGCTGCCGACATTGAATGTGTCCTTGATCTGCTTGATGGTTTCCCGAATGCCAAGCTGCTTTGCGTGATTCAAGATGTTCTGGCGAGCCTTGCAGGGGGCACAGGCCTCGATGCCAAGCTTCTTGGTGGCCCAAGCGATAGCATCCCCCCACTGCACGCCTTCCTGCCCCATCTGCTCTTTAAGCTGCGCTTCCAGGGATCGGTGAGAGGAGCTGGTTGCTGAGAGCACGCTGCCCTCCATCTTCAGCTCTGTGCCTTCGGGATGCGTGACTAGGATCTTCTTGTCGCCAATCTTGAGCACACTATGCATTATTCCTCCGTCATGTTAGCCGACCGGCGCACGTCGCGGTGATCCTTCTTCGGGATGAAATGCAGCGCCCCAGAGCGGAGCACCGGGGAGCTGGACACGTTGGGAAGAAACTCGATACGGACGTTCACCCATTCGCATTCGATAGGGGGAAGGTCATAGCGCACGTTGGTGTATTCATCGCCGGCTGCTTTGGGCTTCAGATCGTACACCTTGCGGTAGCGGAACGTGTTCTTGTGGTCGACTGCCACGCTCAACGCACACTTCGCGTAAGCGTTAGACTCGAACACCAAGGTGGCTCCCGTGAAGGCAGAAGCCATCTCGGAGGGCCGCATCCAATCCGTGTCGTAGTAGCGGCTCACGCTGGCAGTGCTGCTTGCGCTGATGTTGTCCAGCTTGTCCGTGGCGCTGTCCATCGTGTAAGCAATCGTAGCGCTCTGTCCGATCAACGACTGTTCCGCTGTCTTCGTCCAGCGCACCATCTGCACAGCGCTCCACGGCTGTGAAGTGCTGTAGGTGCTGTAGGCGAACTCGCCGGTTTGGTAGTTGAAATCAATCCGCCCCGTGTTGCCGCTCGAATCGAGCGGGAAGAAGAAGCAATAGAGATTGCGGTCATCCATCACAGCGGTGCGGCAGTTGGCTACGCCCGCCTTGTAGAGATCGTTCTGTAGAATGTCCGTCACGTTAGGGGGCAGCGGCTCGAAGGAGTTGGGATTGACGAGCCCGAGCTGGTAGTCGTCCCCCAAGTAGATGACGCCTTTATCTCCAATAGGCTGACAGCTGTAGGGAGCCAGCGTTCCAGGAGCCCCCTGGACAAGCCGCTGTGTGAAGCGCACTTGACCGCCCACCCACCGCAAAGCCACCACACCGTCTTCCTTCATTATCATCGCAGCTTCGCCCCAAGGGATGCCGGCGAGCACAGCTCCCGGTGTCTCATTGAAGTTGACTAGGTTGGCTGCGCACTGCGTCCAATCGGTGTCAGGTGTCTCTGAATACTGCCCACGGCGCGGAGCGAAAGCTGACGCAGCCGTGTCATAGATGTTGAGCAAGAAGAGGAAGCCGTAATAGGACATGATGCCCTTGGCTTTCGGAGCGGTGCCTGATGCGATTGCAGCTGTGTTGCCGCTCCCTGTCCAGCTCCGTGGATTGTCCTTGCCTTCATTGACGAAGTAAAGCGTGCCTCGGAAGTTTGCCCATTGAGGCTTATCGCCAGCTGCACCGTTTAGCGCTGTGCCGGTGATATCAGACCAGGCCCCGCTCGTGCTCTTCTCCACTTTCGTAGGACCGATGCGCAGCAGGGTTGTCGCCAACGTGCTGTCTGCCACATGAGGCATCAGATGGAGAGCGCTCTCCGACATAGCCCCGCCGAAGGTGCTGCTGTAAGACACCCCGCCTCTGCCACGGACGTTCTGATGGTTTATCAGGACATTCTTGAGCGAGCGGGTGTAGCCCTGCTTTGGAACAGGGAGAGACTTGTCGAGCCCCTTAAAGCCCGTGATGGGAGTAGCTTGCTCAGTTGCCGAAGCCATGGTTCACGCCCCTTATCGATAAAGCCCCGGAGCAGTGACGTTCAGGAGTTTCGTCTGCACAGAGGGCACGTTGGAAGTGGAAGTCGCCACCACCTTAATCAGGTAGGGGCCTTCTGTAGAGCCTGCGCGAAGCGTCACCGTCACCACCGTTCCACTAATGGAATGGGTGACAACACGGTCGTCCGTGACGTTCGCCCCGGTGGAATTAACAGCATACACAACAGCGCTGAATACAGTAGTGCTCTCTGGAATGTAGCCACTAAACTCGAAGTCTTCATCAAACTGTTCATCTGTGAAACGCTCCAGTACGGCAGTGTAAAGCAAATCAGCCATTAGAAAAACCTCGCATGATTGTGCATGGTGTTCACTTTCTCACGAGCTGCCGGCACTAGCTCAGCTTCGAGGGCAGCGAGATCCTGTCTAAGCTGCTGTCGTTGCTCCATCCCGAGATCGTAATCGGGGGCCAGCCGAACAGCCAACTTGTAGATAAGATAATCTTCCCACCCAAGAGGGAAATCGGGATTATCGTATTGGCTGTCAAAGTCGTAGAGAGGCCGCTTGTAAGTGAGTACGAGTAAGTCTCCATTGTCGTATTCCGTGGATGTAGCCCATGTGTCAGCCGTGAGGGTTTCATCGCCCTGAATCCAGAACAGCCGCCAGCTGGCTCCGCTGCCAGGCTTATTCTCCGAAGAAGCCGTGTGCTTCAGGATGCAGGTGTACGTGTAGTCGGACTGCACAACGCTATCGCCGGCTGTGACGCTCGAAGGAGCGGGCCAGAGATAAAGCCGTTGATCGCTGAGCAAGCGAGCCCGCTTCAGATAGAGCTTCAGCGGATCGCCTGTGTCGTTCTTCGGCACCAGGCTGGAATAAGCTTCCGCAGAGATGATATCCAAGAGATCGCTGTCATCCCCATCTGTGCCGCGCACAGTGGCGGAGATCAGCTCCTGAATGAGCGGAAGGTCTTCGTTTGAGCTGAAGATGTAGCGGCCTGCCGCTAGGGGCAGATAGGCCGTGTCCAGAGCCCAAGCGCTCTTCGCCAAGCCTGTCTGCTTCAGGTCCTCGGAGCGGAGCAAGTTGTTGAGCGCACGGATAGCTTCGCGCAGCTTATGAACCGGAGGGTTGCCGTCTTCCGGCCAGCCCTTGATCTTGCGCAGGGCCGACGCGATAACCTCATTGCGTGTGAGAGCGAAATCTGCTGTTGACCCTGTAGCCATTATCTCGGTCCTTGATAGTTAGGCGGAAACTCCACTTGACCCGTCGCTGGATTCATGCGGGGGAGAGGAGCGTTGAGCGGCGGAGCCGGTGGTTTGGCTAAGCCTAGACGCTGCAAGAGCTGTATCACGGTGTCGTTCATGCCCTGCGCGGCCTTGTTCATGCCCGGTGTGTCGAGCGGGATGATATTCCGAAGAATACCCTTTGCTAATTCGCTGGAAGCGTCATCTGCCATATCTGCTCCTTGTCGGTGTGGTGCGATTGAAGAACAGCGAAGCCATGCTCGTTGGCCCGAAAGGGCTCATCCCGTAATCAGGCTGCTGATACTGCTCCTGCTTGTACTGCTGCTGCGCATAGGGATTCTGTGCGTAGGCTTGCTGCTGAGGATTCTGCTGCTGATACTGATTCTGCTGATAAGGATTCTGCGCATAGCCCTGCTGTTGGTAGGGGTTCTGCGCATACTCCTGCTGCTTATACTGCTGCTGAGGGTAGAACATCGCTCCCCCTTATGTCTCGAAGATGATCTCCACGATCACGTCTGACGTGGGGCCTGTAGTGCCCGCAGTGCCGCCAGCTGTGAGACAGGCCGCGACGAGCCCGGTGCCGTAGGCCAAGCCTTCAGGGAACACGACATAACGTTTGGTGGCCGCAGGAATCTTCAGGATGTAATCAGGAGCGGTGGTGCCCACTGTGACGGAGCCCGCAGCCAGATCCCAGAGCTTCAGGTAGCTGGCTGCGCCAGCGTTGGCTGTGTTGTCCACCAGGATGCTGTGGATCGTTCCCGAGGAGTTGTCAACGCCGTCTTTGGTTTCTGCAAGATCGGTGTTGCGATACTTGTAGAGCCCCGAAGGGGTGCTGATGCTGATTGTGCTAATTGCCATTGAGATACTCCTCGTGATACTGATTGATGCGGACGATGTAGTCTTTTGTCTCTTTGGGAAGCGTGTTCTTCCAATTGCTGTTCTGCCACACCTTCAGCACGTTGCCAATGCCCCAATTGTAAGCGGCGAAGGCACAGTCCCAAGTGGTAACGCGACCGAGGAGCCATTTCATGTATCGAGCCTGCGCTTCGATGTTGGCTTCCGGGTTGAACACGTCCTGCCCTCTGCCCCATTCCCCCCAGGTGGGAGGCATAAACTGGCCGAGCCCCTTCGCGCCCACGCCTGACTTGGCAGTAGGGTTGAATGCGGACTCGGCTTTGATCTGAGCCTTCAGCCAGAACCACTCTTTGCCATGGAAGCCATTCTCCTCAGCGTAATACTGAATCAAGCTGTCATAGCGATTGTCTTTTCTCATGGTTACGCCGTGGGCTGCTGGCCTTCCCAATAAACGTACACCTTGCCGCCGCTAAGCGTGGGGCAAATCAAGCCGTTGCACTTCAGCGGGATAGGGAAGCTGATCGGAGGAGCCTGCGTCATGCCGCTCGTGATGACGGTGAGGATCTCTTCGTAGATCACCTTACCATTCTTGTCGGTGAGAACCACCGTGTCGTTGTCAGTGGCACCGGCATCAACCGTCCACTTGATGGCTGTGATGCGGAAAAGATTGCTGATGACAGCGGTGGCCGCTGCCGTATCGAGCACAAGTGGATTGTTGGTAATGTCGTTAGCCATGCTTTTCTCCTACATACTGATTGATATCGCGGATGCGAAAGTCGGGATTGTTACGCCAGAGGGCTTCGTAGATCTCCTCCGTGAACGCCCAATCAGCCTCCGTGTCGATGGAGTAGCTCACCCCTGGATTGTAGATGTAGGGGGGAGCGCTGATCGTTCTCACCTTGAAGTTTTCGAAGGCCCACTTGTGAGGATGCTCCCGCTGGTGCTTGGGGAGCTTCAATTTGTCGATCATCTGAAAGTAGCGAGCGTCGTACACTTCCGCTCCCAGGCCGGCTGGATACCCGTTGTCGAGCACGTTCCTGTCTAGGTTGGTGGTGAGCACGTCCCAGGAGCATGGATTCGCATTGTAATAATTTACGATGCGGTCTATCTCGTCCGGGTCCACCAGAGTATTATCACCAGGAATGCGTACAACAACAGAAGCGTCCATGATATCAGCGGCCAGAGCGTAGCGATGTACCAGATCGTTAGGATCGCCACGGTAGTCGAGATACGGAATACCGAGAGAGCGGGCTGCGTCGATCTGTATCCCACCGTTGCTCTCGTGGGGGATCGCCAGCATGATCTCCGTGAAGGTCGAAGCTCTTGATATGCGCTTTAAGACGTGCCAGATCTGCGGCAGTCCGCAAAGCATTCTTCCGTTCTTCCCAGGCAATCGGGTGTTGCCCATCCGAGCCTGCACTATGCACACTGTTCTCATTGGTGCCTCGTCGCCCCGGTGAGGGGGAAAGGAGATCCTCGTAAACGGGCAATGTCAGCATACTCACACTCCTGAATCTTTAGAGCACCGTCACCGCGAGCGGCTTCAAACTGCCGGATCTCACGACACAGCAGCTCGAAGCCGCGCAGTTCGACAGAGGCCGCATGGTCTGAGCCCTTCATGGCCCTGTCCAGGGTGATGTGACGCTCGACAATGCGAGCGCCCATCGCCACGGCGCAGAGAGTCGTCCAGAGCCCCACTTCATGCCCGGAGTAGCCGATAACGCATTCCGGGTACATGTTCTTCAGCGTGTAGATGCGCCGAAGGTTAAGGCTCTCTACGGGGGCGGGATAGGTGCTTGTGCATGCCAGGATGCCCAACTCGGGCACCCCATGGCTTTGGAAGATGCCGATGGCCTTCCGTACCATGTCGAGATCGCTCATGCCAGTGCTGACGATCACAGGGGCTTTGATCGCGGCAATAGCTTCGAGGAGCGGAATGTTTGTGAGGGTGGCTGAGGCCACCTTGTAGATCGGATTGCCAATGGACGCGAGGCCATTCGCAGCTTGAATATCCCACGGCGAGGCGAAGCAATAGAGGCCCCGCTCCCATGCGAAACTCATCAGCTCTTCGAACTGGCTCCAGCTGAATTCCATCTTCTGCCGATACTCGATACTCTTCATTGGCCCGAAAGGGGTGTCGCGTATCACGTCCCACTTTTCAGGCGGGAGGCTCATGTGCGGGGTGCGCTTCTGAAACTTGACAGCGTTCGCGCCGGCCTCAGCCGCCCCGATGATAAGCTCCTTCGCAATGTCCATGCTGGCGTTATGGTTGACGCCAATCTCACCGATAATGAAAGTTGAGTCTTTTGGAAAGATCATTCTCCCTCCGAGAAGGTTCCATCCCACAATTTGTTTGCAAGGCATTCCCCATGGAATTGCACCTTGTCCAGCGCTCCCTCTTGCTGCGCGACAGAGATCAGGTCCAGGGCTTGGTTGGTGAATTCCAGCCAGGCTCCTGTGGTGAGGATTGTCTCCCCTGCGATCTCGATAGGCAGCGGGCGCACGTCGATGCTCTTGCCGGCGATGCCGTCCGCATGCGTCTTCTCAACGGAAGGCATCATGCAGTCGAGCCCGAAGATGTGCAGCTCGCGGAAGCCAAGGTTGAATGCAAGAGAGATGGAGCAGATTGCCACACTGCCCCCGCCATTTACGACGGAGCAGCGGGTGTAGCCCGCATCCCTGCGCAGGTCTTGGATCTTCCGATCATCCCTGCTATCGAAGATGTAAATCTTCTCCCCCACCACTTGGTCGAGGAAAGAGGGATTCGTCACAGAGGCGAACAGATACGTGACTCCAGGAGCCTTCTCACTGAAGCCATTCACTTGGTCGTCAGTGCAGTCGAGACTCACCACGTAGTCGGGCACTATGCCGTGCTGGACACACCAAGGATACATCCGCAGAATGGATATAACTTGCATACCCTGCTTTTGTAGCTCTCGGAGGGTGTCCACTTCTCCGTCAATGGAAGGTCCGCCAGCGACAATGCACACTCCTCCGTGCTGCGTCTGGGTGATCTCTGAGAGATCGGGGAGCTTCCTTGCGAACACGTCGCGCATGTTCCCGTACAGCTCTTCTTTGGTGAACTTGCAGACCCCGCTGAAGGGCGGCATCTTGCGCAAGTCTTTCCCTTCCCATTCATCTCGCACATATTCCACCCACTCCGTTGGCTTAGGATTGTTGATGACAGTCCCTTCAACACGCTGGCAGAAAGCGTAGCATTCCTCATCGATGAACGTGACGTGGAAGCCTAGCTCCGTAAGAGTCCAATGTAGATTGTTCGCACAGAAATAGAAAGTGTGCGCAATCTGTAGGTTGCTGTGGATGTTTGCACGGAACAGCCCAGGCGTGTAGATGTAGAGGAACGAGTCGGGGGTCATCAACTCCCGCACCTTACGCAGATCGTAGAGATCTGTGTAATGCTCCAACACGTCCTGCATGATAATGAAGTCGAACTTAAGCCCTCGGGAGATCAGGGCGTCCACTGTAGGGACGACCGCCACTCCGTTCTCGTGCGCATGGGTTGCGCTGGCCTCATCGATCTCCACACCCCATAGCTCCGAACCAAAGCGCTCTTCAAAGGGCTTAAGCATCCCGCCGACATGACAGCCAATGTCCAGCACCCTCTTGGGGGCTGGAATGGCTTGCTCCAGCATCTTCTTGATGATGCCTTCGCCCTTTTCCATCTGCCGGTTGAAGACGCCCATCTCCTCTTCCTCCAAATTGGTGATGTTGGGGGTGAGGAGCTTAGGGGAATTTAACTTTCGGTAATGATCGTTGTAAAAGGCCGTGTAGGCCTTCTGGGTCATTCGCGGATTGATGCGAATGAGCGCACACTCTTTGCAGAGCACGATGCGAGCTGGAATGCCGTAGCGCTCATGCTCACCCAATACCTCTGCGTCCCTAGAACCGCAAAAGCAGGGAACATCCACTAAAGGATATTCCCCGCTCTTGATTTTGCTGGTAACAGCCAGAGCTGCTACGCGAGAAGCTTCATACTTCCCGCGTAGAAACTCGGCCTGTGTTTGCTGATCCATCATTTCCCTCCAATGATGATTACTGACTTGCCAATTCGGTGGGGAGCAAAGTGTACATGTAGTAGATGTAGCCTTTGCCCGCGCCACTGACACCAGTGTTGGTGAACGAATGGGTTAAGGTAGCCGCAGTTTGACGTTTCACAACGAGGTTATTCGACGCCGTGGCCGTGGCCGCGATGTAGTTCTTGCGGATGTAGTAGTCGACAAACGCCGTGCTCGAAGCATGGAATTGCGCCAAGCTTGCACCGTAGCGCGAAGCCAGGACAACGCCCGTGGTCGAAACAGACGGAGAGCCAACTTTGAAACCCACAGAGCTGAGCGTGATGTTGTTCAAGAAGCCAGTTGCGGCTCCCGAACGCCCCACACTATAGCGGTTGGAAGCAGCCGCAGCGCCCGCAAAGGCCGCAGTGACTTTAACCAACACGTCTTTGACCACCATGCCGCGCCGCAGGCGGAAGCCCAACGGACGAACAGTGGTGCAGCTCGCCCGGTCGTTGAAAGCAGCGACGAGGGTGAACTCGGTTTGTTCCGGGTCAACGTCCGCACGATGCTGCGAAGCCGAGAGGCTCTTCAGGAAGTACGAACGCCCACCAGCGGTGAGGATAGTAACGTCAACGCTCGAAACGCTACGGTCGGTGTAGAACTCTAACGTACCGTCCGTCATCGTGCGAGAGATGAACGAAGTGCCGACCACTTCTTGGGTGAGCTGCGTGCCAGCCGCATTGTAGATCGTAGCGCGGGCAGCGGAGCCAGCGGTGTAGACCTGGAACACGCCCGTGTCGTCATCGATGGGGCGCTTTGTGCGGGTGTTCACCAGCTTCACGTAGAAGGGGCGAAGATTAACGATTGCCACTATGATTCTCCTTAGTTAGTCGGGGGAAGCTCCGGGACAACTCACTAGGCTTCCCAAACTGGCTTCCCCCTACAGGTAAATTAGATGCCACCATCGCAATACGCGATGTACGTGAACAGATCGCTCGAAGCATGTGTGACGGTGAAGGTGTTGGTCGAGATCGTGTCGCAATAGGGCGCGGTAGCTGACGTAGCCCCGCTCACGATCACCGCTTTGATTCCCTTCACACCGGGGATGGTGACAGTTGTGGTCGTACCACTTCCGCCAGCCACACCCACCACCAGCTTCGTCATCGAGCCCACCGCTTCAACGCGAGTGGGAGAAAGAGCAGTTTGAGCCATGTTTTAACTCCTTTCTTAGTTACGGTTAGTCCGCAACCGCAGACGAGAAAACATGCACAACGCCATGGTCCTCTTCGGTGCTCCGGTTGAACACCAGCTTCTCGATGCCACGGATTTCATGCAGCTCGTAGGAGATGTCATGCCCGAAGTCTGCTTCCTCTTCGTTGAACTTGGTGCGTTGGCCCCAACAAACTGCCGCAGCCTGCGCTCCCAAGAGCAAGTTTTCGGTGCATTGAACGGTGGACGAGATCAGCGGCAAGCGCTCGTTCTCGTAAACCATGACGCCTTCCCACGCACCTTTGAACGCGGAGCCAGAGAACAACACAGAGCCCGTGCCGGCAGGCGTGAGGTTCAACTCACGGTTACGCCAAGCAGCGTCGTTGTTCACCATATCCCTGAGAGCGTAGGTGTGAGCCCACAGAACGAACCATTGCTCGAAGTCTTTGCCCATCTTGAAACGCGAGGGGCGGATCTTCGCAGTGGCATTGACCGGGATCAAAGCTTTACGCTTTGCGATGCCGATCATGTTCGTGGTGAGCATGTCGTTGGTGCCGTCGATGTTCGTCAGCGCGGTGGCATGCGTGGCGTTCCAGTTGGAATCCGCAGCCCCGTACAGATAGCGCCCACGAACGCGGCCAGAGGCGTGGTCTGTCAACGCTTCGATCACATCATCATCGAAGTCGACCGCGAATTCGTCTTCCAACGCGCTCTTGCCTTCGCTCAGCACGTTGAACATCGTGCGCTTTTGAGACATGGGGATGTCTTCAAACTTGATCGCCCGACGAATGTTGTCGATTTCGACACGTTGGTTGTAGAAGGACAGCGTGCCTTCGTTTCCGATGGCTTTCGCGTTCCCCGACACCAAGCCGCCAACCACACGACCACGGAGGCCGATAGTGATGGCATCGCCAGCTTTCTTAATCAGGTCTTCTTTGACCTGGATGATGCTGTCTGTGCCGGTGCCCATGAACTTTTTGCACTGGAGCATGCCGATGTATTCGCTGAAAATGCTATCTTCCCATTGTTCAGCGGTCAGCCCGTTACCAGTGAGGATTTCGATGTAAGACAATTTGAGTACCTTCCTTTATCGAGAGAATATATCGCCCAATGACTTAGGGCCGGCAACTTTGTTGCCTGCCTTGAGGCCATTGCTCCCACGAGGGGAAGAGAGTCCTCGCGGGGTGTTGTTCTTCTTATCAGCCCTGCCCATGAGATCTTCGGTGATTTCAGCCTTGAGTTTCTCCCGAAGCTCTTTTTCAGCTTCGGCTCGAATGTTCTTGTGCCAATCAGCAGGCGAGCTGCCGTACTTGGTTTCGAACTCCAGGCGTTCCATCACACGGAAAGCTTCGTGTACGGGGGAATCGGAATTCAGCACGAGAGCCTGAACCATCTGGTTGCCGCCGAAGTGCTCGTGAAACTGAGCCAACTTCTGCTCAACCACTTCACTGCCATGCTGCTCGATCATCGCCGCTTTGGACGACAACGCCTTGCCGACAGTGAGGGCCTGGGACGCTATCGCCTCGGGGGTGATATGCTTCGCCGGGTCATCCACTTCAGGATCGTAGGTGCCATCCGCAATCTTGCGCATGACGCCCATCTCTTGCTGCATCTGGGCCACTGCTTGCTGGAGCTGAAGCTTTTCTTGGTGCTCCTTCTGCCAGCTGGCTGACGTGTCCCTGTAGCGCTTGAAGAATGGGTTTTCGTCGTTCTCCCACTTCTTCTTCGCTTCTTCCGCTTCCTTCGCAGCTTTCTGCTCCGGGGTGGGCTCTCCTTCCGTCTTAGCATCAGTTTTCACGTCAGGAGTCTTTTCAGTCTCCTTCTTGACAACCGGTGCTTGCTTTTCAGGCTTTGCCTCTTTGTCGGTCGGTTTTTCATCCGACGAAGACTCGGGGAATTTCTGAGAAGCTTCGCCCTCACCGTCTTCTTTGGAGTCGTTTTCGACGCTTGAGGAGGTCTTTTCGACGCTCGGCTCCGAATCGTGACTGAACAATGAATCGAGGGGCGTTGCAGAGCTTTCGCTCGTGCCTTCTGTTACTGCCATGAACACTCCTTCAGCGATCAATTGGATTTGCAGGAAGCTTGTTCATTTTTAGTGAACATGCGCTGCGGGTGAACGCTGAGATGGAAAATACACTTTAACGTATAAAATTGGGTATCCGCTATATGATATAGCAGATTGAAGACACCAGCCGGGTTTTCACCAGCATTCCGGCCAGGAGGGATGGTCGGTCTTGGTTAGATGATGGTGTCATGCAAGCGGTGCCGGGGGAAGCCTCTATGCGAGGCTATGGCCCCCCTGCTGGCCGCTTATCCGCGATGGCTCCAGGGGCCGAAGTATTTCGTGTTCTTCACACGGTAGACTCGCTCCCGCTTGCCATGGTCATCTTCTAACTTCTCAACTTCGTGTCTGTGAATGTCGAGATCTTGCTCTTTGAACGCTTTGACGTTCTCTTGTGTGATTGTCTGAGGATCGCTAATTTTGTCGAAGCCGACGCGGAATTCTCTAGCCACGGGTCACCCCATTGTATTTTTCGAATGTACGCAGCCCGCCTAGCCCCAACATACCGAGGAGCACGGTGAGCAAGCTGTCCATGTCAAACACTGGAAGGTTGCTTCCAAGCGGATTCTCATAGACTGCCACCAGCACAAAGCCCAGGAGAGGCTGGACGATGTAGTGGTAGGCGAAAGCCGTACCGCACACCCATCCAACGAAGGGACGCCAGCCGGCCACCCACCAGTGGGGGCTCTTGGCTTCCTCTTTGTTGATCTCCAGCTGACCCAGGATACCTTGCCAATCTTGCTTGGCGAGTTCTAGGGTAACTTGGGCTTCTAACTTAGCCCGCTCTTCCTCTGACATTTTCTCGGCGGGGAGAATGCGCTTGAGGATGGTGTTCACCACTTCAGCGATTGGGCCGATCAGTAAATTCCACATTAGGCACCCTTTCGCTCAACGCAATCGTCAACCACGCCCTGGAAGCCAACAGCTTTCAGGCTCTCAACGATCTCTTCCCGATAGGCAGAGCAGCCCGCCTGGTTTCTGAAGGGTCCCACCGTGGTGGTGGCCTTGATTCCAGGCCCGACGCTCGCCCGCATAGAGAAAAACCATCCAATGAAAAACAATACTGCTACGTGCTTTTTCATTTCCCTGCCTTTTCCGTTTTCTGTGGTGTGTTCTGCGCGACTACCATCTGAAGCTGCATCTTCTGCATCTCCATCTGGATCTTCTCCATCTCTAGCTGATGCTTCGCTGCCATCTCCTCCATTTTCATGCGGTGCTCTTCTTGCTTCAGCTGAGCATCCATCTGTGCCTGCTCCATTTCGAGCTGCACACGCTGTTGCTCGCCCTGACCGCTGCTCTTCATCTGCTCTTTCGCCAATTCAGTGGCGGACTTCGCCGCCTGCACTGTTTGGGGATTGATTTGCATGACGGCATCAGCGATTTCAGGCTTGCCAGCGAGTTGCCACACGCCGGCACGCTCTACAGGCTCAAGCATATCGAGATTGGCCTGCAAATTGAGCTTAGGCTGTACAGGCGGCGGGCCTTGCGGCTCGCTGAGCACCTTGAGAAGCCCCTCTTTGTTGCGGATACGCGAAGCTTTGAGCAATTCGGCGGTGTAGGGAGCCGGGAACTGCAAGAGCTGCGGGAGAGTTTCCATCAGAATGCGGAAATGCTCGTCCTGCGTGCTTGGATCGTCCTCGAATTCCGTCACCACTACGTCATAGAGCCCATTTTTGATCTGTGCCATCTGGTCGGCACTAATGCCCACCTGCTTGGCAGCGTTCTCGTCGTCCGTAATGAGAAAGATCTTCTCGCCCGTGTAGTATTTCTGCACGAAGTCGAGGGCCACACGGGAAAAGATCTTCCGTGTGCGCCGGATGTTGTCAAACAGGGTCGCAACCGGCTTGCTTGCTTCAGCGTATTTCTGCTGCAAGCCTTTCCCGGAGCGGATCTCCCCTGTTTGCTGCCCCATGCGCTGATCCATCCCGACAATGCTGTAGAGATCGGCCTGCGCCCGTTGGTGCATATTGAACTGCGAAGCGGCCAATTCAAGGTTTTCCTTGAACTGGAAGCGTTGCTGCGAGAGCGCACCGTCACGAAGCTCGATGTTTCCATCCGGCTTCGCCTTTTCCTCCGCCAACCGCGCAGGATCGTCAACGGCGCTCTTCTCATAGATGGCCTGGTTGGTGTTGAGTAAGTGGAGAGCCTTAGATTCTCGCTTGTTAATTGCGTCCTGCATGGACAGTGCGAGTGTTATTAGGGAGTAAGGCTCCCCTGTCTTGCGCCGGTACGCGAAGTAGGGCACCAGCGAGAAGTATTTGTGGTCGGTTTCCTTGTGTTCAAGCAGCACGCCGGCTGCATACACGCCAACACACACAGTTGTCTTGAGCCGGTTGAGCATCTTGGCTTGAAGGCCGCGCTCTCTTGCCAGCTTCATAATCTCTTTGCCCTTCGCCTCTTCAGGCAGAGGGTGCGAAGTGCCGTCACTGAGGAGCAAGAGGCGTTCGCGCTCCTGCTTCTTGTACTGCACTTCGATAATTCGAATGCGTTCGTTGTCCTTGTCGACGTAGCGCTCGCCCTTGAAGTGATCCACGTTGGCAATCTGCCCCGAGCTGGAATCAAAGGGGGACAATCCGCCCGCTCCCTTGATATCGGCTTCGGCCTGTGGATAAACTTCGCACGCTTCCTCGATGCTCCACCACTTGGCCCGCGCAATGAAACGAGCATCCTCGTTCCAATCGTAGCGCCGGCTGTCAGGGTCCGGGAAGACAATCAGAGGGTCTTCGTTCCTTACCTTGATCTGGGGCTGATCCATGTCATCGAAGGCGATGCTGATATCGAGACAGCCCATCCCAGACGTGAAGCCATCCTCTGCCATATCCCGCTCTTCGAACTCCATATCGTTGCTTTGGCGGATATGGCGGAATATGTCGGAGAGGATGTTGCCGATGGCTTCATCGGGCTCCTGGTTGAGCCCCACAAAGCCAACACGGAAGCGCTGATTGACGAGATCGCCAACAAGCCTGTTCACCACCACGCTGATTTGGTTATTCACCGTGTCAGGCTGATGGCGCTCTGCGAGAATTTTCTTCTCGGCTTCCGTCCACTGTTCTCCCTCTCGATACTTGAAGCACTCGATCATCTTGTCTCGGCCACGCTTCCAGGATGGATTGTCCAGGGCGTAGTTGAACATCTTGTCGAGCTTGTCTACAAGCTTAGCTTTCTCGTCGGGAGAGAGATCTGCTTCAGCGCTGAACTCTTTGTAGTCGTCATCTTCATGGCCCTTCTCGCGGGCATCTTCTTCGTATGTCGGAGAATTCGTTGCTTGGGCCACAAGGATTCCTTTCGTTAAGCTGTGCGCCAGCTCTCTCGGCTGCGCTGTCGGGCCTTATCACGCGGGGGAGGCCGGCGTCTAATTTCGCTGGCACCATACCGCATGGTCATCATCAGGGCGTCTGCCCGGTTGGGGCTCTCGACACCGCGCCGCTTGAGATCGGCCTTGCTCTCCACCTTGATGATGCCTGTGCTATCATCGTAGTGAGGAGCGTTTAAGTCGCCTTTAAGGATTGGGTCATCAGGAATGCTGAGATGGCCGCGCTCGAACTCTTCGCGCAGGGTCCACCACAGCTCGTCGCGCAGCCTATGGAAGCGGTCGGGCTGATAGGCATGCTCGCTGACGTTCACCTGCACCACGTCCACATTCATGTGCTTGACGCGGCGCTCGATCTCACCCATGACGCCCCACCCCCATCCGATCGGATCGCCAAAGAACACTGTAGGCGGCTGAGCCAGCGTTTCACGCACAGCCCAATCGACCACCTTCGTGCTCTCGTTGTATCCCTTCGCTTCGAGGCTCAACACGCGGGGGCCGAGCTTCTTTAGGAGTATCGAATCATCTCCCCCGGCTCCAACGTCGAGACTGTAAATGAGCTTATCGTCCGAGAGGGGCTCCAGCTCTCTATCAACTGCTTCTTCGATCCAATCCCAGGGAATAACTTCATTCTCTCCAGACAGTGGAGGCAATCCCAAGACACGAATGCGAAATGAGTTTGACTCTCTTCCGTACTTTCTTTCGAGTCGATCAATACTTTCTTTTGTGACAAGTTCCGATTCCTCACTGTTCCAGCGGAACGTCACCCATTGATCGCGTTCCTTGAATTGCGTGTCGTATGCAAAGCCTTTGCCCTTTGTGGGGTTGAAGGTCAATAAGCAGAGGTTGCATTTACGTGTGAGAGTGGCTTCGAG
>Ga0137443_1000005_pt1 | contig 38446 bp, 51 predicted proteins | sample EasRivERMGT300_2_FD_102324 | JGI IMG/M metagenome (GOLD analysis project Ga0137443, IMG submission 102324) | Soil microbial communities from meander-bound floodplain in the East River, Colorado, USA - East River MetaG ERMGT300_2 | ecosystem: Environmental > Terrestrial > Soil > Floodplain ... | reverse complement strand
TTCGCGCAGTCGTCCGGGTCGGAGAACGTCACTTCATCCCATGAGGTGCGGGCCGGGCGGCTGCATGGAGAGACCGAAATACACCCTAAGAATGAAAGGGTGAATCGGCCTGATGACCACGCGAGGCTGGCCGGAGAGACCGACGACGGCGAGAAGCTCCTCGAGCTGGCCACCCGCGCCGCGAACGCGATCCTGGACGCGCAGGGGTGGGTCACGGTCGGCCTCGTGCGCGTCCACCTCGAGCGCGAGCAGCTCCTCGCGAATGACGGGAAGGAGCGGCTCGACGCCCTGGGCGCGCTCGGCCGGCGCATGGGCCTCGTCTCCGTCGGCGTCGAGCGGCAGCCCAAGGAGCTCGGCGTCACGCATGGGAACCGCGGCACCGTGTGGGTGCGGCCGAGCAGGGTGCGCGAGTATTTCGAGGAGCACCGCCCGAGCCGGGGGGCTGCCTGATGGCGCGGATCCGCACGATCAAGCCTGAGTTCGCCGGCGACGAGAAGATGGCGACCGTCTGTCGCAACACGCGACTGACATTCCTGTTGATGGTCTCCCAGGCGGATGACGAGGGCTACCTCGCCGCGGCGCCGCGGCAGCTGCTCGGCACGCTCTATCCGCTCGACGAGTCGGCTTCTCAGGAGACCCTCGAGATGTGGCTCGACGGGCTCGTCGAAATCGGACGCATTCGGTGGCGTCGGACGCGGGACGGCGCCCGTGTGATCGAGCTCGTGAACTGGTCAAAGCACCAGCGCATCGACAAGCCGACCCCGTCGAAGATCAAACCGCTTCTAATGCCCCTCGCGGAATCCTCGCGAGGCGTTCGCGAGCCGCCCGCGAATGTCCAGCGCATAGAGCGGGAAGTAGGAAGAGGAGTAGGAAGCGGAGTAGTAGATCTTCCCGAAGGGGAGGCGAGTCCACATTCCCGTGTGGACAACCGCTCCGCTCCGCCTGCTGCTCACGCAGCTGGCAACAGCAACATCCACAGCGGAACCGCCCCGCTGCCCCACCAGGCGAAGAAACTCCTCCGCACCTGCTACGGGACCGCCCCGGAGCGCCGCCAGGCAGACGTGCATCGGCAGCTCCTCGAATCACTCGGGAAAGGGGCCTTGTTCGAGAAGGGCGAACGGGTGAAGGCCGTCGACGTCGATCACCTGGACGATACCTGCCGGCGCGTCCTGGCGGATCCACCCCGCAAGAGCGACGCCGCGATTCGGCTCGTGCTGATCAAGCTGCGCGACACCTTCGGCGAGGTGCGAGCTGCACGCGAGAAAACACAGCACCCGGCGGAGCCGCCCCGCCAGCGCAGCACGAGTTCCGGCCCCGTGCGCATCGGCGACGCGATGAGGACCGCGGGATGACCGAGATCATCGCTATGACCAACGCCGTGCGCTGGTCCCGCATCCGGCGTCTCGAGGCTCACCTCACGAACCGCGGCGGGCTCGACTATCCCGAGGCCGAGCGCGATGTCCAGGTCGCGCTCGAGGAGCTCCACCACCACCTCGCCGACGCGTCGAACCTCCGCGTGGAAAAGGCCCTCGTGTGGGAACAGGTCAACCGGGAGGAGCGTCGAGGGCGCTGGCTCAGCTGGGCCGGCATCGCCTCGCTCTGGGCCGTGGCCGGATTCCTCGCCTGGAAGGTGGGGTGATGCTCACACACCTCGAGGTCCGCATCGAAGGTGCCGACGACCTCAGAAGCTCACTGAGTGGACTCGCCGGCCAGATCCCGTTCGCCACAGCGTTAGCGATAAACGCCGTGCTGAACGATGCGCAGGCGGCCATCCGCGCGACGCTGCCAGGGGAGTTCACGCTCCGTCGCCCCGAGTTCATCGAGCGCACGATCTACATCGGCCCGCAGGACCGGGCCCGCAAGGATCGCCTCGAAGGAACGCTCCGCGTCAACCCCGAGCGGGACTTTCTCTCGAAGTTCGAGGAAGACCGCGCGAAGACGCCCACGCGCTCGCACACGCTGGCTGTGCCGGTGTTCAGGTCCGGAGAGCCCGCGCGCATCATCGGGCGCAGCGACCCACTCCACGTGAAGAAGCTCATGGCTGCGATCGCGAAGGGCGGGTCACGTGGCTTCGGTGCGGGCACGCTCGGCGTCATCAAGCATCGTCGAGCGAAGGGCATGCACGGTCCGCAGCAGCAGGAGCTGGTGTTCCTCATCAAGTCGAGCAAGGGCACGTTCCTCGTACAGCGCACCGGCGCGACGAGCACGCGCGTGCTCTACGCCTTCAAGCCGCGCGTCGCGATCTCGCCCGACCTGCACTTCAAGGAGATCGCACTGAAGACCGCCGAGGCCAACTGGGAGCGACGCGCGAGCGAGGCCATCGACCGCGCGATCGCGACGATGCGATGACCGACGAGCGCGGTGTGTCGAAGCGCGACGGCGCGGGTCCTTCCCAGCGAATCCACCGCGGGGTCCGCGCAGACGGCACTATATGTCTATATACCGCAACAAGATAGCAATGCGGCTGTTGTCTCGGTCGCTTCCCTCCCACTCGACGGCGCGTGCTCCTCTCTGACCGGAAAAGGGCCAGAATCTACGCTGCTGGGATGGAGCGTCACCGGGCCGGCGACCTCGCCGGCGCGCTCGCGCACTACGAGCAAATGCTTGAGGCGGACCCCTCGGATCCAGCCGCGCTGCACCAGGCGGCAATCGCCGCGCGCCAACTCTCGGCTCTCCGGAAGCAGCATGGGAAGCCGGGGCTCGACGAGGAATGCATGCGGCTCATGTCGCTGGCGATCGCGGGCGCGCCGACGAACGCCGCTGCGCTCCACAACTTCGGGAAGTTCCACCAGGACCGCGGCGACTTGATGGCCGCGCAGGCGGCCTATCTCCGCGCGCTCGAAATCGACCCGAAGCAGGCGGCGACATGGGTCAACCTCGGGAACATCCTGATGGACCTGGGTGATCGCCAAGCCGGCGAAGAGTGCTGGGACCGCGCCTGCGCACTGCCGCTCTCCGCAGGCGACCCCTTCTTCAACCGGAGCTTCGTGAAGCTCGCCCGCGGCGAATATCGGGAGGGGTGGCGCGAGTACGAGCAGCGCTGGGCGGCGCCGGAGTTCCTGAACTCCTACGGGCGGCCCGACCTCGTCGCCCCGTTCTGGAACGGCGGCCAGTTCCCCGGCACGCTCCTCCTCCACGGTGAGCAGGGCGCCGGCGACATGCTCATGATGGCGCGGTACGTCCCGCTGGCCGCGGCGCGCGGCGGCCGCGTGATCCTCGAGGTTTACGACTCGCTGGTCGGGCTCCTTCGGCGCGCCTTCCCTGAGATCGAGGTCTTCGCGCGCGGGGACACGTTCGGCGGGTACGCGCTGCAGCTGCCGATGATGTCGCTGCCGGCCGTGATGGAGACGACCCTCGACACCGTGCCGCCGCCGATTCCGTTCGTGCCCTGGAAGCCGCGGCCGCGGCCGGAGCGGCACGTCGGTGTGGTGTGGGCGGGGTCGCCGACGCATCCGAACGACCGCGCGCGCTCAATGACCGTCGAGGCGGCGGCCGGGCTCGTCGCGCCGATCGATGGGATCCGCTGGCGGTCGCTGCAGATCGGGACACGCGAGCTCGAGCTCGCAGGACTCACGCCGCCGGCGGTGAATGACTTCCTCGACACGGCCATCCTGCTGTCGAAGCTGGACGCCGTGATCACCGTGGACACGTCGGTTGCGCACCTCGCCGGATCGATCGGCGTCCCGACGTTTCTCCTCGTGCCGGTGCACGCGGAATGGCGCTGGCTCATCGATCGCACCGACTCACCCTGGTATCCGTCGATGGCGATCGTGCGGCAGCCGGCCGCCGGCGACTGGCCGGGCGTGGTCGCATCGGCCCGCGCGCAGCTCGTCGCACACTTCACCCTCCGGAAGGCAGCCTAGCATGGGCGGGACGTCTCTCGCATTCCGTCGCCGGTCGCGCGACCCGCTCTTCACCGATCGCGTATTCGTCGGCGACGCGATCGACATCGGCGCCGGCCCGGATCCGCTCGGTCCTTGTGCCGAGTTCCCGAGGCTTCGACGCGTGCGGGCGTGGGATCAGGAGGACGGCGACGCGGTCGTCATGCGCGACCTCGACAACGAGAGTTTCGATCTCGTCTACTCCTCGCATTGCCTCGAGCATATCCGCGAGGACCGCATGGCCGTCGATAGGTGGTGGCAGCTCGTGAAACCACGAGGGCATCTCGTGGTCGTGGTCCCCGACTTCCGGACCTACGAGCGGGGCGTCTGGCCGAGCGTGCGCAATCGGGACCACAAATCATCGTGGCGGGTCGAGGATCTCATGCTGACGGTGGTCGCCGTGACGCCGTCGGTGCTCGTGCGATTCGAAACGCTGGACCTTGGGTTCGTCCCCGGCATCGACGCCGATCAGACCGCCACCGGCGGCTGTGAGTGCGGCCTGGAGATCATCATCCGGAAGGAACCATGACCGCGATCCTCACTGCTTCGAGGGTCGGCGTGCAGATCTGCCCGCCGTTCGACGAGTACGTGTCGCAATCCGTGATCCGCCTCGGCCAGTTCAGTGAGGCGGAGTTCGAGACGTGGAAGCCGTACCTGCCGGCCGACGGATTCGTGCTCGACATCGGCGCGAACTTCGGCGCGCATACGCTCGCCTTCGCGCGCGCGGTGGGCCGCGCCGGTCACGTGATCGCGGTCGAGCCGCAGTGGACGCTCTTCGCGTGCCTCTGCGGGTCCGCGGCGCTGAACGGCCTGGCCCAGGTGCGCGCCCGCTGGTGCGCGCTCGGGAAGGAGCCCGGCGTCGTCCGCGTGCCGCCGATCCGGTATGACATGCGCGGCAACTTCGGCGGCCTGGAGCTGGGAACGCCTGGCGCCGGCGAGGCCGTGCCCAGGTTCACGCTCGACAGCTGGGGGCTGGAGGACGTCGACTTCGTGAAGATCGACGTCGAGGGGATGGAGTACGAGGTGCTCGAGGGTTCGGAGAACACGATCGCGCGCTGCCGGCCGGTGCTGTCCGTCGAGGCCGATCGCGAGGCGCAGGTGCCGGACCTTCTCCGGTGGCTGCGCGCACGTTCGTATCGCATCTGGTGGCACCGTCCCCCGCTCGGCCCGATCTGGCCGAACGTCGTCTCGATCAACCTGCTCGCGCTGCCGGAGGAACGCGTGGACCTGCCGGATCCCGTCGGCTTCGTCGAGGCCGTGGGTGCCTGAGAAGGCGAAAGCCGAGGTCTGCGACCTCTTCGGCCTCTCGCCGCAACAGATCGAGCGCTACTTCAAGGCCGGGATGCCGCACCGAAAACGGGGGCGGCGTGTCGTGTTGCCGTGGCCCGAAGCGCGGATCTGGTTCTTCAAGTACCTGGAGGAGAAGGGGTACCGACGCGCGGCCCCGAAGACCCTCGACGAGGCGCGACAGCGGAAGGCCTCGGCGGAGGCGGAGATGATGGAGCTGGAGCTCGCGAAGGCGCGCGGAGAGCTGATGCTGCTCACCGATTACGAGCGGCTCGTCGGCGATGCGTTCGGCCGCGTGCGCGCGCGGCTCCTGAACTTCAGCCAGCGGGGTGCGGGGATCGTCCTGGGCGCGGCGTCCGTGCAGGAGGCGCAGGCCCGCCTCGAGCCGCTCGTGCGTGAGGCGATGGACGAGCTCCACCGGGCGGACGACATCCCGGAGCCACCCCCGGACGAGGACGAGATCGAGGAGGACGGTGACGACGGGCCACGCGACTGAGCGGCTCGAGGGCGCGACGAAAGCGCTCCGCATCGAGCGCCGGCTCCGCGCGCGCCTCTTCGCTCCGCCCCCGAAACTGACCGTCTCCGAGTGGGCGGACCTGTACCGACAGCTGACGGGGGAGTCTTCGGCCGAGGCCGGCCAGTGGCGCACGGATCGCGCGCCGTTCCAGCGCGAGATCATGGACGCGGTCTCCGACCCCACGGTGGAGCGCGTCGTGTTCGTGGCGCCCTCGCAGATCGGCAAGAGCGAGATGCTCATGAACGTGATGGGGTTCTACATCGACCAGGACCCCTCGCCGATGCTGATGGTGCGCCCGGGCCTCGACGACGCGCGCGATTTCTCCGAGGACCGCATCAAGCCCATGATCGCCGCGTCGCCCAGGCTCCGGTCCCGGATGCGCCGCGGCGACGGGCGCCGGAACGCCGGCGACAAGATGCTGCGGAAGTCGTTCGACGGCGGGCACCTTACGCTGGTCGGCGCCAACTCGGCCACGGGGCTCTCCTCGCGGCCGATTCGCATCGTCCTCTTCGACGAGATCGACAAATATCCGCCCTCCGCCGGCGACAAGGGCGACCCGATCGCGCTGGCCGTCAACCGCACGAAGAACTTCTGGAACCGAAAGCTCGTGCTGGTCAGCACGCCGGGGGTGAAGGGCGTCTCGCGCATCGACAAGGAATGGCAGGAATCCGACCAGCGACGCTGTTACCTGCCCTGCCCGCATTGCGCGCTCCTCCAGCACCTGCAGTGGAAACAACTCGTCTTCGACGACGCCGCATACGCCTGCGAGGGCTGTGGCGCTCTCATCCCCGAGACGGAGAAGCCGCGGATGCTGGCCGGCTGGGTGTGGCGCGCGGAGCGGCCCGAGGGGCGCTTCCCGGGGTTCCACCTCAACTCGCTCTACTCACCGTGGACGACCTGGGCGGAGTTGATCGTCAAGTTCCTCGCCGCGAGGAAGTCGCGCGACACGCTGCAGGTGTTCGTGAACGAGGAGTTCGCGGAGGTGTGGGACCCGATGGATGGCGAGGGGATCGACACCACGGCCCTCAGCGAGCGTCGCGAGAAGTACGCGGCCGAGGTGCCGGCCGCCGTCGGCGTGCTCACGGCCGCGGTCGACGTGCAGAAGGACCGGCTCGAGCTGGTGGTGAAGGGCTGGGGCGCCGGGCAAGAGTCGTGGCTCATCGAACACCGGCGGTTCTACGGCGACCCGGGTCGCAACGAGGTGTGGGAGCAGCTCGACGTGTGGCGGACGAAGCGGTACGCCCACGAGGCCGGCGGCGCGCTCACGATTCGCGCGCTGTGCATCGATTCGGGCGACCAGACGCAGACGGTCTACGGCTACGTGCGGCCGCGGCAACGGAAGGGCGTGTTCGCGACAAAGGGCTACTCGGTCCGCGGGAAGCCGATCATCAGCCGCCCGAACAAGGCGAACAAGTACGGCGTGCGCGTGATCCCGATCGGCACCGACACGGCGAAGGACATCGTCTTCGCGCGGCTCAAGAACGAGACGCCTGGTCATCCCGGCTACATGCACTTCCCGACCGTGCAGGCCGAGGGCGCCGATGACGAGTACCTCAACCAGTTCGGGCGCGAGAAGGTCTTCCTCCGGTACGTGAAGGGAGTCCCGATTCGGGAGTACCGCGTCGTTCCCGCCGGCGCGCGGAACGAGGCGATCGACCTGGAGGTGCTGTCCTTGGCCGCGCTCCACCTGCTCGGCGCGAGCGTTTACGACAAGCTCGCGCTCTGGGTGACGCGCGCGCAGGCGGCCGGTGCCGCGGCGCCGGCGCGGCCGCCCGGCGACCGGCCTGCCGCGGCGACCACGCTCACCGCTGCCCCGCCCCCGCTCTCGCGCCGCCGCCCGCCGCGGCCCGGCGGGTGGACGAACAAGTGGCGTCAATGATCCCCGCGTTTCGGCAGGCCTGCGCGGATCCGGCGATCGCCGGGCAGCCGCTCAAGGTGCTCGGGTTCCTCAACGACCGCCTCGACGTCGTCCTTTTCCGACGCGTGAAGATCTTCGCCGTCGCGGAGCAGCTGCACATGCACGAGGGGAACGTCGCGCGCGCCCTCCACCTGCTCATCGACCGCGGCTATCTGCACGCGCGCGGAGGCCGGCGGGAGCGCCGATACCGACTCGTCTACTCCCGGAGCGATGACGCGGCCTGACTTCCATTACGCAAGTAGTGGAGGGGCAAGGACATTGATCGCGTAGCGGCGCCCGGCCATCCTGCGCGGCGTGAGCGCCACGCCGCCCTACGGTCCTCCCGCACAGCTCATCGCGGGGGATTCGCTCGACTTTCTCGTTCGCGTGCCCTCCGACCTCGCGGGATGGACGGGCGCGGCGCGGCTCGTCGGCAGGAGCGCCATCGAGGCGACGACGGTCGCGATCTACGCCGGCACGAGCGCGCTCCAGGTCTACTTCAACGCCGCGGCGACCGGGAAGCTCCTCCCCGGCTCGTACCAGGTCATTGTCACGGTCTCGAGCGGTGCGGACCGGCAGACGATCGGGACGTATCGCCTCGACGTCTCCGCTGACCTGACGGCCGCCCTCGATGGCAGCGCGCTCCAGCACGCGGAGAAGATGCTGACGCTGGTCGAGGCCGCGCTCGAGGCCCGGCTCTCGGGGGCGAGCGACGGCGGCATGGAGGAATACGAAGTCGCGGGACGCCGGATCACGAAGATCTCGACGCCGGACCTGAAGCGTCTCCGCGCGCAGTATCGCGGCGAGGTCTACACGCTCCGGAACCCGGATCGTCCGATCGCGCGCGTGAAGGTGCAGTTCGCCGCGGCCGGCAACGTGCCCGAGAACCTCCGCCGTCGCTACTCGTGAAGAAGCCCGGCCTGCTCGATCGGCTTCTCCGTGCGGTCGGCCTCTCGCGCACGCCGCAGAAGCGCGGCGGGTTCCAGGGCGCCGTCTTCAACCGCCTCACGAGCGACTGGATCAAGGCCTCGCTCCGCTCCGCGAACATGGACCTCCGGGGCGACCTGCGCACGCTCCGGGCCCGCTCGAGGGACAGCGTGCGCAACACATCGCTCGGCGTGCGGTTTCACCAGCTCGTGCGCGAGAACGTGGTCGGCCCGCACGGCATCCGCCTGCAGGCGAAGAACGCGTTCCAGAACGGAAAGCCCTATGAGACCGCGAACACCGAGATCGAGGGCGGCTGGGAGCGCTGGTCGAGGCTGGGCGTCTGCGATGCGAGCGGGAAGCACTCGCTCAAGGAGTTCCTCGCGCTCGCCGCGGCGAACCGCGCGATCGACGGTGAGATCCTGATCCGGAAGATTCGCGGCAAGCAGCGGAACGGCTGGGGCTTCTCGGTCCTGCTGATGGATCCGGACCTCCTCGACGACAACCTGCACCGCGAGCCCGTCGACGGGCTGAACGCCATCCGCCAGGGCGTCGAGATCGACGAGATGCACCGGCCCGTCGGGTACTGGTGCTTCACGCGCCACCCGAGCGAGGCGCTCGCCAGCTCCGAGCGGATCCGCTACCCGGCCGAGGACATCATCCACGTCTTCCGGTCGATGCGGCCCGGGCAGTCGCGCGGCTATCCCGACCTCGCGCCGGCCATCCTCTCGATGAAGATGCTGGACGGCTACATCGAGGCCGAGCTCGTCGCCGCGCGCACCGCGAGCGCGACCATGGGCGCGATCGAGACGAGCATCGACGCCGCCGACTCCGTCAGCATCGAGACGGGCGCCGGCGAAGTGCCGCTCGAGGCGGAGCCCGGTGCCCTGCTCCAGCTCCTCGCTGGACAGAAGCTCTCGCTCTGGGATCCGCAGCATCCGACCAGCGCCTTCGACCCGTTCGTCAAGGCGATCAAGCTCGACGTCGCGACCGCCCTCGGCGTGTCGTACTCGGCGCTCACCGGAGACCTCTCGGGCGCGAACTTCTCCTCGATGCGCGCCGGGATGCTCCCCGAGCGCGACCACTGGCGGAGTGAGCAGCAGTTCCTGATCGAGCAGGTACTGGAACCCATCTTCGCCGAGTGGCTCCCGGCCGCAGCCCTGAGCCGGCAACTCGAGCTTCCCTCGTTCGACCTCGCGAAGTGGTCGACGATCAAGTGGCAGCCGCGCGGCTTCGACTGGGTGGACCCGATGAAGGACACACAGTCGGGCCTCATGGAGGTCGGCGCCGGCATCTCGACGCTTACCCAGCTCGCCGCCGAGCAGGGCCGCGACCTGGAAGACGTCCTCCGCGAGCGGAAGGCCGAGCTGGAGCTCGCCGATGCGCTCGGGGTGCCCCTCACGCTCGACGCGAACCCGAAGACGACGATCGCCGACGCCGCGGACGCCGGCGACGCCGCCACGAGCCCTGCGCGCGCCCTGCGCGTGGTGGGCGGGAGAGATCGAGATGCCGGCTGAAGCGCGCACGGCGGTGCTCTACCGCGAGATGGACCTCCGCGTGGATGCGGAGGAACTCGCGCGCCGAAAGGCCGCGCGCGCCAGCGCGGCCGCCGATGGCGCCTCAGGCGACGACAAGGAGACGATCCCCGTCGCGATCTCGAGCGAGAAGTCCGTCCTCCGCCGCGACTGGTGGGACGGCGAGCGCTACTACGAGGTGCTCGATCACGCGCCGGACTCGATCGACTTGAGCTACGCCACGGACGGCCTGCCGTTCGTCATGAGCCACCGCTCGTGGGATGGGGACAGCCAGCACGGGCTCGTCGAGGGGGTCAAGGCCGACAAGGACCGCGTCCTTCGCGGCGATCTCCGCATGAGCCACGCGGCCCGCAGTCAGGAGATCGCCGACGACATCGTGCGCGGCATCCGGAAGAAGGTCTCCGTCGGCTACATCGTCGGCGACGAGTACGAGGAGACCACCCCCGACGGTCCCGACAGCATTCCGACCCGGCGCTACACCGCCTGGATGCCGATCGAGGTGTCCGTGGTGCCCGTCCCCGCCGACTACGACGGCTCCGGCTTCGGTCGGTCCGCCGGCGAATCCGGCGACGACGTCATTCCTCCGCCGATCAGGGACGCGATCGAACGCTACCTGCAGCGCCATCCGCTCCACCGCGCCACCCGTTCCACCACCATCCCAGCGGCCGACAAGGCCAAGGAGCAGCACATGCCCGAAGCAGCTGCGGCCTCGCCGGCCGCCTCGGTGATCACCACCGATCGCGCGCAAGACCAGCACGACCCCGAGAAGCTCGGGCAGATCGCGACCCAGTACGGCGTCCAGGACCGCCTGCCCTCCTGGCTCGCGAAGAAGGCGACGACCGAAGCCGCCCTCCGCGAGACGACCGATGCGCTCGCCGGGCGAGCGAAGCAGCCGATCAAGCAGGAGCTCGGCGTCGATGGGCTCAGCGAGAAGGATGCGCGGAGGTACAGCTACGCGCGCGCGATCTTCGCGCAGATGGATCCGCGCACCGTCAAGGAGATGGGCGTCGACATCGGCCTCGAGCGCGAGGTCGGGGAGTTCCTGCGCGGCAAGTCGCCGAAGGCGGGGAACGGCCTCATGGTCCCGCTGTCGCTCCGCGCCGGCCTCGACGCGACGAACGCAACCAAGGGTCCGGAGCTCAAGTTCACGCAGCCCGGCGACTTCATCGAGCTGCTCCGGAACCGCATGGCGGTCACCCGCGCCGGCGCCACGTTCCTCTCCGGGCTCACGGGCCCGGTGAGCTTCCCGGCGCAGAACGCATCCGCGACCGCCGCGTGGCAGGGCGAGAACCCCGGATCCGACGCGTCCGACTCGAACCTGACGCTCACCACCGTCGCGCTCGCGTTCAAGACGCTGATCTCGAGCACGTCGTTCTCCCGACAGCTGCTCTTCTCGGCAGCCTCGGGCGGCTTCGACGCCGAGCAGATCGTCCGGAACGACCTGGCCAAGGTCATCGCGCTGGCCCTCGACGTCGCGGCCCTCACGGGCTCCGGCACGGGCCAGCCGCTCGGCCTCCTGAACAACACGTCGATCGGGTCCGTGACGCTCGGCGCCCAGGGCGGCACCGTGGGCTGGAACCAGATCGTCGACCTCGAGACCGCGATCGCGGACGCGAACGCCGACATCTCGACGATGTCGTACATCACGAACACGAAGCAGCGCGGCGTGATGAAGAAGGTCACGGTGCTCGGCAACACGGCTGGCGCCGTGCCGATCTGGGGGCAGGGCACGAACCCGGACGGCGTGGTGAACGGCTACCGGGCGGTCGCCAGCAACCAGGTGCCCCGGAACCTCACGAAGGGCACGCAGACCACGGTCTGCTCGGCGATCATCTTCGGCGCGTTCGACCAGCTCATCATCGGGCAGTTCGGCCCGGGCGTCGAGATCCTCGTCGACGAGCTCAGGCTCAAGAAGCAGGCCATGGTCGAGGTCACGCAGATGCAGTACGCCGACATCTGCATCAAGTACGCGGCAGCCTTCGCCGCGATCAAGGACGCCCTGTAGGGGCGAGGCCAACCCCTGACGCCGACGGTGCGCTGTGACGGTGGAGGAAGACCTCAGTGCGATGATGGCCGATGCGTCGCTCACGGTGCCGGTGGTCTACGGCGCCGTGACGGCGCGCGGCTTCTTCGACTGGGAGGACGTCTTCGTCCAGGACACCGTCGGCGGCCAGGTGCTCACGAACCAGCAGGTGCTCACCGTGAAGACGGGCGCAATCCCCGGCCTCGCGGACGACACGAACATCACCATCGACGGGACCGTGTACCGCATTCGCACCACGCAGAAGGTCGGCGACGGCAAGCTCACGAAGGTCGCCGTCGCATGATCCTCGAGTGCGTGCGGTCCCTGACCGACTGGCTCAACGACGGGACGAACGGTCTCGCCGCGCAGCTCGTCGTGATCCCCCGCGACGGCGCCGATACGGCGCCGCAGGTGGGGACGATCGCCGACGAGACGCGGAACAACCTCGTCGCCCAGGAGCGATTCCCCTCGACGCCTGGCGTCGCGGTGAACTCCGCCGGCCTGCCCATGCTCGACGGCGAAGTGACCACGGTCACGCGCGACGGGCAGGCCACGATCCATATCCGCGTCGCCCGCGCGGCCGCGGACTCGATGAACGCGACCCGCGACACGAGCTACATCCTCCGCGCGGCGATCCGGTCGCTCCGGCTCTTCAACGCCAGCACGCGGAACCGGAACAACATCGAGATCTACAGCTGCACGGAGCTCCGGCTCGCCGCGCTCTGGAAGCCGCTCGACGACCTCGTCGTGACGGGCGCCGTCGTGGGCACGTGGCAGTTCCGAGACACGGCCCCGTGACCGCCTCTCCCTCTTCTTCCACCGTGCCCGCTCGCGCGGGTGAGGAGTAACTCTCATGGCCGGCGCTCCCGCGAAACTCCTCCACGTCCTCGGCCTGCTGGCCAAGGAAGAGGCGACCTACGGCACGGCGGTCGCGCTCACGACCACGGCGGACGGGGTCCAACTCCAGTACCCGGACAAGAACGTCGCCGCGCCGTTCGAGATCGACTACAGCTTCGACGGCGACCTCGGGCCCTCGGTCGGCAACCTGGGCACGGTGAAGCGCGTGGGTCCCGCGGGACGCTCCATCCGGGGCAGTCTGCCGACGCGCTGCCGCCCCGGCGGTGCGGCCTACAGCGCCTCGGTGGTGTCGAGCATCCACCGGCTGCTCAAGGCCGCGGGTTTCGACGGCACGCTCTCCACGTCGACGGGCGCGGAGTCCTGGACATACAACCCGACGGCGCCAGGCTCGACATACACGTCGCTCACCGAGGAGCTCTACACGCGCGGGGAGAAGTGGCCGGTCGTCGGCATCCTCTCCGACCTCCAGGTCGACTTCGCCGACCCGAAGCCGCCGATCTGGATGTTCGCGCAGCAGGGCATCGTCTCGGCGCTGCCGACGGACGTGGCCGCCCCGGTCATCACGTACCCGCTCCAGTCGGTGTCGCCTCCGCTCGCCTCGGCCATCAGCTTCACGCTCGGCAACTTCACGAACGCGAACGCGGTGGTGATGTCGGGCAGCCTTGCCCTGAACCGAGAGCTCACCCCGCGCGTCGCCCTCTCGGGCGCCGCCGCGCACCTCGGCTTCGTCCCCGGTGCGCGCCGGCCGGAGCTGAAAGTTGTGCTCGAGGCGACCGCACTCACCGCCACACCGTTCACCGCGGCGGCCGCGTTCGATCCGTACAACCTCCGGGACTCGGCGCAGAACCTCGCCGTCGCGCTCCAGTTCGGCAGCACGCAGTACAACAAGTACGTGATCAACTTCCCGCAGGCGCAGATCATCGACGTCAAGCCGATGAACAACGGCCCGATCGCGACGGTGGAGCTGACGATTCGCGCCTACAACTCCACGGCAGTCTCGGCGGACGACGTCAACATCGTCTTCGCCTAGTCCTCCGTGTTCAACGCGGACGACTTCCGCGCCGCCCATCGCCCATGGGAGTTCGTGGTCGATGGGCGGCGCTTCGTCGCCCAACCGGTGTCGACGCCGGCCGTGCTCGCGTTCCACGCGGCGGTGCGCGGCCGCTCGCCGGAACGCGCGTTGCGCGCGCTCCTCCGTCGGGCGTTCCCGTGGCGGCCCAGCTACTGGTGGTTCGGGGATCCGGTGCAGCTGCTGCTCCGACTCGAACCAGCGGCCCAGCGCGAGGCCCTCGCGGATTTTTTCGGCCACCTGGAGGGCAAGCCGACGTCGCCCCTCCCGACCAAGATCCCCCAGACCCCTGGGACCAGCTCGCCCGCGATAACACCAGCCCCGACGGGCTGAGCGATGCCGCGCGCCTCGTCAGCCTCGAGCTCGCCTTCGTCCAGTGTGAGCAGGTCTACGGCGGCGCCTGGGCGCACGCGCCGGGCCGCTGGGGCACGGACGACGGGTGCGTGCCCTTCACGGTCTGCTGGGCCTACTGGCGGGCGCTGGAGATGCGGAGCGCCATGGACACGCTCGCGACCGCGCGCGCGATCGGACTCGCGTTCGCGGACGGGGCCGATGGCGCCAAGGCGCGAGGGGATGCGCTCGACGAGGCGCTGCCGCCGGCGAAAGGATAGCGACTGATGGCCCCGAAAGACGTCTCCTTTACGATCAAGGCGAAGGATGCCGCGAGCGCCGAGCTCAAGCGCATCGAGAACGGGCTCAGCCAGCTCAAGGGCAAGCTCTTCGACTTCGGCAACATCTGGAAGATGGCCCTGGGCTCTCTCGCCGGGTTCTCGCTCTCGGTCATCATCAAGGACATCCTCGATCTCGGGACCGCGGTCGACAAGGCGATGCGCCAGATCGCCGCCTCGCTCCCGACCGGCGTGGCGGGCCTCCGCGAGCTCAGCAAGACGATCGACGCAGTGGCCGAAGCCTCCGGGCGGTCCACGGAGGACATTCGCGCGGCGGCAGTCGAGATCGCACGGCTCGGGGTCTCGGGCCCGCAGGAGGTGCAGGCCCGGCTCCGGGCGGCCGTCACGTTCGCCGACGCCACGGGCGCCGACCTCCGGGAGACGGTGCAGGGCCTCGATCAGGTCATGGACACGTTCAGCCTCTCGGCAGCGCAGGCCGAACAGGCGCTCGCCGGGATCGTGTCGGCCGCGAGCGGCCGGACGGACGTCGAGAGCCTGTTCGCGGGGTTTCAGCGTGCGGCGCCGGTCGTGGCGAAGCTCGGCGTCGATGCGGAGACGACCACGCGAGCCCTCGTCGCGCTCCTCGATCGCGGCATGAACGCCAAGCAGGCCGGGGCTTTTCTCGCGAGCCTCGACGCCTCCGGCATTCGACAGCTCGCCAAGGAGGCGACGATCGGCGGCGATGCGCTGCAGCGGATGCACGAGAAGGCGGCGTTCGTGCAGGGGAGCGCCGAGCGAGCCACGGGAGTGCTCAAGAACCGACTCAGTGCGGTCCTAGCGGACATTGGTACGAAGCTGCTGCCACTCGCCAATGCGGGGCTCCAGATACTGAACAACGCGCTCGATCTCCTTGTCGGTAGGAACTGGGGCCAGATCATGGGCAACATCGGGCGATTCGGGCCCGGTGGTTTCGCCATGCCGACGACCCCGACCGGAAAGGGGGGCATTACGTCGTTCAGTGTCACATCGGACAGCTACGCCGCCGCCGGCGGCGCACGTGCGCCGCTCCCGCAGACGATTGCCGAACAGGAGAAGCTCTACAAGCTCACGCTCGAGTACGCGAGAGCGAAGCAGAAGGAGAAGGAGGCGACCGATGCCCTGAACGCGGCGGTGGAGCAAGAGCTTCGCCTGAAAAAGCAGCTCGCCGCCCTGCTCGCCGGGAATCTCCCGCTGTTCGGCTCGACGCAGTGGGGCGGGCGGGCGATGCCGAACATCACCGCTGGAACTGCGCCGGGCGTCAGCGACGCGCTGGAAAAGGAGCTCGCCGCCAGGATCGCCGCTGGCAAGAAGTTCACGGACGCCGAGCTCGAGGAGGTCCGCAAGCGGAACGCCGCGCAGCTGAAGGGGCTGACGGACGAGCAGAAAGAGGAGGAGCAGATCCGGAAGAACTTCCTCCGTCAGTTCCAGGAGACGTTCTCGGCCGGCGTCGCGAACATGCTCGCGCACGGGCTTGGCTCGTGGCGCAGTTTCTTCGATTCCCTCAAGTCGCTCTTCACCAGCGCGATCGGCGACATGGTCGCAAAGGCGGCGGCCAGCAAGCTCGGCTCCATCTTCACGCGGGAAGAAGCTCTCGCCGGCGGGAGCGGCGGGTGGGGCATCACCGCATCGGCCTCGGCGCTCGGCGTGGCCGGCGTGATCGTGGGCGCGTTCGCCGCCGTCGGGACGGCCATCGTCGCGGCGGGGAACGCGGCGAGCGAGGCGCTCATGGAGCAGCACCGGCTCCTCGAGTCGGCCATCGCGCGAGCGAAGGCCTACGCATCCACGAACAGCGTGCAGGACCAGATCGACGAGGAGACGCGAAAGTTCCGTATGGCCATGAAGGACCTGGGCGCGGACCCCCCCCGCACGGCCGTCAACCGTGAGGCGGAGCGACAGGCGGCGATTGCCGCGACGAGAGAGGCCTACGAGCGCCACGTCCAGGCGATCAGGGACGCCGCGAAGGCTGCCGATGAAGCCGCGGCAGCCGAGAAGCGGCTCACCGAACAGCGCGCGCAGATGCGGCGCGTGGACGACATGAACGACCTCGAAGTGCGCCGCCTGCGGTCGCAGGGCATGGACCGCGAGGCCGACGAGTGGGCGCTGCAGGAGAAGAATCGTCGCGAATACGACCAGGCTGTCGCGGCGGGGTGGAGCGATGCGGAACTCGCGTGGCTCCGCACGATCCAGCAAATGGAGTACGCGGCGTGGTTGGCCGCTCAGATCGCGGTGAAGGACCCCCTGACATTCGACCTGGGGAACCAGGGCAAGGGCATGTCGGACAAGTCGCGCACGCTGGTCGGGCCGGTGGACCTGCCGGGGCTTGTCAGCGCGAGCGGACTCGGCGGCACTTCCGCCAGCGTGGCCGCCTTCACTGCTCTGACGACCGTCCAGGGCGACTACATGGTGGACCACCTGCTCTCGATCCGCCGGGCCTCGGAATCGAGCGCGGTGAGTCTCGTGCGGCTCGTCGACGTGTGGGGCGATCGCGGGCGCGGCATCGACCGGGGCTCACCCGGCAGCGTCGGCGCCGGCGCGAACGTCGGCTCGGTCCACATCGGCCAGATCGGTCCGGTCCACGTGGGGGCCGGCGCCGATCGTGGCGCGGCCACGCAACTGCTCGACGAGCTCATCCGCGAGATCGACATCCGGTTCGGTCAGCGGAGCCTCCTCTCCGCGCTGTTCCGTGGCGTGGTGGGGCGGAGTTGAGTCAATGAGCGCCGCCCAAGTCTTCGTGAACGACATCGACCTCTCGGACTACGGCTTCGGCCTGAACGAGAACACCCGGGGCCACGCGGACAGCCCCGCGCTGTCCGACGTGTCGGTCCCCGTGGTGGGGTTCCCGGGCGTCCTCTGGGCTGGCGAGGAGACGGTCGTCACGCCCCGGGCACTGCCCGTGGGCGGGTTCCTGAGCGCGGCCACGAACGCGCTTCTGATCGCCGCCGAGGACAACCTGAAGGCCCTCTGCGCGGATGGCGCGGTCCGGATTCGGTTCGGCGATCGCACGGATCAGGAGTTCAGGAACGCCCGAATGCGCGCCTTCTCGGTGACGCCGCGCGGCGCCCTGAACGGCGTGGCCAGGAACATCGTCATCGAGTTTCTGCTCGATGATCCGCTGCGCTATCGCATCAATCCGGACGGCTACGCACTCACGACCGCCCGTGTGCGATGCCCACTCGGGACGGCGCCGAGCGCGCCGGTCATCATCCTCAGCACCGGCGGCTCCGCGACCGCCGTCGTGAATCCGGTGATCACCATCCGGAACGCTGTCGGGGCCATCGTGCAGACGATGACCTGTACGGGATCCATCGCACAGAATGATTTCTGGCGCGTCGATTCGGCGCGCGCGAGCATCACCAAGTCGATCGCCGGAACCGCGTCGGACGGGATATCGCTCTGGACCGCGGGGGACTTCGTCCTGCTGCGGCCCGCCGATGCATGGTTCGAGCAGGCCGCCTGGCCGACGGTCGAGCTCTCCTCCAGTGCCGGCGCCGCAGTCGGGGCGATCATGTACTGGCGGAGGTATCTGTGACGACCGCGCTTCCTCGAGCGGTGCGTCGCTCACGGTTCGGGTTCGACTGGCTCGCGCGCTTCTGTCTCGAGCAGTCCGATCAGGCGCTCGCGGCCATCACCGGGGAGACAGCGACATTCACGCGGAACGCGGCTTCAGGCGGTAACGACGCCGCCGGGGGGATATTCGCGCACGCCTACGCCCAGCCTGCGTTCGACTGGGAGGACCTCAACGCCGACGGCGTGCGCGAGACGGCAGGGCTGTTTCTCGATGGCAACTCCTCGCTGTACTTCGCCTACAATGCGACGCCGGCGCTCCGCACGCTCTGGATCGACGTCACCGATTTCCTCGCCACCGGGGCGAACAACGGGACGAGGATCATCGAGGTTGGTAACTCGGGATCGGCCGGAGCCTACCTCACCATCCGGCGCGCGGCCGGCGGGTACGACGCGGTGCACTACAACGGCTCCGCGACGGTCACCGCGACGGTGACCTGCACCGTGGTCGCCGGCGATCACATCCGGCTCCGGGTGTCGTTCGCGGCGAACGGGTCGGTCACGCTGGCGGTCACGCAGAACGCGAGCGCGGAGGTTGTCGGCTCTGCCACCGCGGCCAACGCACCAGCCGCAGTCTGGAACGCTGCCCGCGTCACGTTCGGCGCGGCCTACGGTGGCACCTCGAACTCCGGCACCTTCTTTGTGGTGCGCGACATCCCTGGCGCGCAGACCGCCGCCTTCATGCAGGCCGGATGACGGCGGCGCGGCGCTCGACCCTGCTCTTCGTGTGCGTGGTGGTCGCGCTCGTCGATGGCCGCTGCGTGATGACGCGGTAATGCCGTCGCTCTCCTACATCAAGCTCACCGACAAGCTCGCCTGCCAAGCGAGCCCCACCGTCTACGGAGTGCTGCGCCCGGGAGACTTCTCGGACGGTGTTGACATCCGCGCCGTCGAAGACGAGGAGTCGCTCCTCCTTCGCTATCCGCGTGTCGACGCGTCCGGCGCGGTGCGCGCGATCACGGCACAGATGCGAAGCGGCCGCGTTCTCACGGAAGTCTGGAATGACGCCACGATCGACGAATGGCGCGTCGGCCCCGTGGAAGATGGACGGGGTCAAGGTGGCCTCATCACCGTGCACGGCGTTCCGCTCGCGCTCGACTTGGCCGACCGCGCCGATTCCAGCTCCGGGAAGGGCTGGGTCTCCTCGCTCGTGAACGGCGTGCGGGTCTTCGACTTCACGATCAGCGAGAAGACGGCGGCTGAGATCTGGAGCACGTACATCCTCCCGGCCTGCCCGAGCCACGTCACGGCGGGCACCGTCACGCCGTCGATCGTGATCCCGTCGCTCATCGTGAGTCGCCTGACGCCCTGGGCGCTCGCGCTGGCCGTGCGGGACGCGCTCCGCCGCATGGACGTGACCTGCGAGCTCGACCTCCGGCGGAACGGGACGACCGACTATCAGCTCGACCTCGTGGCACAGATCGGCTCGAGCGCGACGACGCCGGTCTTCCATCCGAGAGCCTCACTGGCCTCACTCAAGCGGCGCACGGATCCCACGCTCCAGGCCACGCGGATCCTCGTGAAGGGCGCGCCGGCGCCGGACACCCTGCCGGGCATCCTCGGCCGGTCGCGCTGGAGGGGAGCGGCGCCGAGCGGGAACACGATCGCCCTCACCGACCGGAACGGGGGCAACTCTCCGATCGGGTTCGATGATCAGTGGGTGGGCAACGTCCTCCTCCGGGTCAAGACCGGGCGCACGTTCCTCGTCTCCGACTCCGTGGCGGCGACGGGCGTGGTCACGCTCGACGCGATTTCCACGATCGCCGCGGACGAGGACTTCGAGTTCCGGCTTACGGAACCCCTGTCGAACACGCGCACGACGACCACGCGCTACGCCATCAGCGCGGTGGGCGGCGGGACGATCACCTGCGGAGCCTCGAACCCGATCAGCGCCGACAACCAGTACGTCGATTGGTACGCGCGGGTCTGGGACGCCTCCTCGGGCGGCTCCGTCATCCTCACCACGCGTGTGAGCGCGTCCGTCGCAGCCTCGGACGTGCTCACCGTCGCCAGTATAGCGGGCGTGACCACGGCGCACTTCGTGGAGTTCATTCAGCTCGACGGGGCGGGCGAGCTCCCCGCGTACATCGATCACCCGACCTACGCCGCGGCGGACCCGACCGGGTACGGCATCAAGGTCAAGGAGCTCACGCGAGACGGCAGCGGTGGCGCCGTGAACCTGATGCCAAACAGCTGGATGCGCACGTGGACGACCGGCGCGAACCCGCCGGACGGCTGGGTCAAGACCGGGGGCGGGGCCGTGAGCCGGAACAGTGACCCGCTCTACACGAGATACGGCGGCTACTCGTATCGGTTCACCCCGAGCGCGGCCAGCAGCGTGTTCATCACGACGCCGGTGGCCTGGCCGAACTGGGCGCCGGGCATCACCCGACTCTCGGTGCGCGCGTGGGTGTACTTCACGACCTACACCAGCAACCTGAACTCCATCCTGACCGTCTACGCGGCCACCGCTTCGGGCGGCCTGGGCGCCTCGCTCGGCAACATCACGATTCAACCCAGCGATGGCTCCAACGCCGCGGTCAAGGTGGTCACGGGCGCGTGGGTCGAGCTCCGGATAGAGGGGGTGACCCTCGGCCCCGCCACGGCGCCCTACGGCATTCTCGTGCAGTGGGATGCCGGCGGGACCGCCTCGTCCAACACCGTCGACGGCTACCTCGACACCGTCGAGTGCTATCCGTTCCCGAGCTGCCCGGCCGTGCCGCAGGAGTTCGGCGACGCGATGGCGCTGCTCCAATCCGGCAACAATGACCTCCGTCTCGTCGCCACGCCTCCGGTCTCCTACGAGCTCGAGGTCCGGGACTTGGAGCGCGCGTTCCCAGCAGACTACCCACGGCTCAAGCTCACGCGGGGCGGCAACGTGCGCGCGGCGGACATCGAATATGGGATCGACCCGACCGTGCGGCTCCTGCGCATGGAGCGCGACCTGAAGGAGCCGACGGCGACGAGACTTACGCTGGCGAACCGCCGAACGCTCTTCACCGACATGGCCCTGACCGGCGAGACGACGCCAGCCGCGACGGCCGCGAACGCGGTGGCCGAGGCGATCGCGGCACTGCCGCCGGCCTTCATCTCCGTTGCCGCCGGCGCGACGCTGACCCTCACCTCCGGTGCGGCGGTTGCGGTGGCGGCGGGCACGCTGGTGGCGGTCGTGGATGGATCGTCGGCGACGTTCGTCGGTGCCGGTGCGTCGCCTATTTCGACGAAAGTGAAGATCGGCACGCCATGACGCGCCCTGACTTCTATTACGCAAGTAGAAGTCGGGTAAGGACGTTGCTGGCGCCCGCCCGCTCGGCAATGCTCCGCGCGTGATTCGCGTGAAGCTGATCGCCCTGATCGTCGGCGCGGGCGCCACCGGCGCGACTGCGCTGCTCCAGCTGGCCGCTAGTGAGGACCTCACCTCGGCACTGGAGCACAGCGCCGGCGCGGGGGCTGGCGCGACGGTGCTCACGTACTTCGCGCTCAAGGGGCGGATCGACGGCGCCCATCGCCGGATTACGTCGACACGGGACGAGCTGCACACCCGCCTGGACAAGATCGACACGGCCATCGACGCGAGCGAGCAGACGCTCGCGGGCGTGAACGTGCTCCTTGCGCGCATCGATGAGCGGGAGAGGGAGCGCGAGAAAAACCGCCAGCGCCGCGAGGACGATCGGCAACCCTCATCCCGGAGCATCACATGAATCCCTTTCCGAAGTGGGTTGGCATCGTGTCCGCGATCGGCGCGCTCGCGTCCGGCGTGCTGGCGATCGTCAACGACCCCGCGATCGCCGCCGTGATCGGCGCCGCGGCGCTGGCGAAGGTCGCGAGCGCGTGCGGCCTCGTCGCGGCGTTCTCGCATTCGCTCACCGGCACGGGCGGGAAGCCGTCGCCGTGAGTCCGAACTACCCCGCAGCCTTCCTCCTGGCGGTCGAGCGCGTCCTCATGTCCGAGGGCGGCTACGTCAACGACGCGAACGATGTTGGCGGCGAAACCCACTGGGGCGTCAGTAAGCGCGCATACCCCGCGCTCGACATCAGGGCGCTCACGCGCGACGACGCGATCGCGATCTACTGGCGCGACTACTGGACTGCCGTGCGCGGGAGCAACCTCCCCTTCCCCGTGGCGATCGTCGTGTTCGACGCAGCCGTCAACCAGGGCGTGAAGACCGCGATCCGGTTCTTGCAGTCGGCCCTCAAAGTCCTCGAGGATGGCGTCATCGGCCCGGCCACGATCGCGGCCGCCGAAGCGTCGAGCGATCCGGTCGACCTCGCCGGCCGCGTCTGCCGGCGCCGCGTGATCTCCTACTCCACGCTGGAAGGCTGGGAACGCTACCGCACGAGCTGGGTCCAGCGGACCTTCGACGTGTACCGCGTCGCGATCGAGGCACGGCCGGCATGAGACGCTTCTTCGCCGGCATCGGCGTCCTCCTGGTCGCGTGTTCGCTCGGGCTCAACGTCTGGCTCTGGCACGAGCGGCCACGCGTGGCGGCAGAACTGCAGAGGTTCGGTCTCGTGCGCGAGGACACGGTCCTCGCCGCCACGCTCGACACACTCCGGCGCGAGCGGGTGTTCGGCGACTCCCTGCGCAGCGCGACGGCTCGCCTCGAGCGCATAGCCAGCGTGGCCCGGACGACCTACGCCGAGAAGGAACGGGAACTGCTCGCGACGGTCGAGTCCGCGCGGGAGGCGCTCGGTGCACATCGTATCCCCGTCCCGGTCGTGGAGATAGCGCCGTCGACGGAAACTCAGTCACAGAGCGCCGCGCTCGTTCTGGTCGATTCGGCGAAGCTCGTCGGTGCGCTGCGGAGCTGCCGGGAATCGATCGCGGCGGACTCCGTCGCACTCGCCAGCTGCGCCCTCCGCGCCGACTCCTCCGACGCCCGGGCCGCTCGGGCCGAGCGCGGCATCGTCCGCGCCGACTCCGCCCGCAAGGCCGCCGTCGACTCCGCCGGGACGGTCATCGCCGCGGCCGGCCGCCGCGCGCTGCTCCGCGACGTGAAGGCCGGCGCGATCGGCGCCGGGAGCGTCGCGATCCTCACACTCATCCTGCAGGCCTTCTCCATCATCCACTGATCCCCATGACGCCGAAACTCACATCGGTTTTCGAACCCGAAGCGCCAGACCCCGCGTCTCCCTCCGCCTACACCGCGAAACAATACGCCGCGCTGCCGGCCCTCCGGGACCCGCGCACGGTCGAGGGGAACTACGCCGCCCGCGCGGAGTTCGCCAACAAGGTGATGGCGCCCGACGGTACGATCGTTGACAACGTCGAGCTGGTGCGCGCCGCGACGGTCGCCGATGCTGCGGACAGGGCGGTCCGTGCGGCCGAGGCGTCGCGCACGTTGGCCGACGCGAAGGCCGCCGCGGCCGCGGATCCGGCGAACCCCGCGCTCGCGTCGGCGCAGGTCCGTGCGCGCGACGCGGCGCGACGGGCGGAGATCGTCGCCGACCAGGCGGCCGGTGAGGCGCGGAACTTTCAGGGCCACCTCGACGAGGGGCGCTTCCTGTTCATCGTCGATGAGTTCGCGCGCCCGCAGATCTACTTCCAGTGCGCCGTGCCGGGCAACCCCGACGTGCACATCCCCGAGAAGGAGGCCCAGCCATGACGCTCGACCTCAAGAACAGCACGGCGAACTACATGCTGGACCAGCTCTACGACAACAAGTTCCCCGCGGGTTCGCTGCTCCAGTTCCGAAGCGGGGCGCCGGCGGGTGCGGAGAACGCGGCGGGCGGGACGCTTGGCGCCGAGGTGACCACGCCGGCCACACCCTTCAACGCCGCGGCGAGCGGCAGCAAGACGAAGAACGGCACCTGGAGCGTGGCCGCCACGGCCGCCATCACCATCGGCCACTTCCGGCTCAAGAACGCCGGCGACACCGAGCGCGAGGAGGGCACCGTCACCGCCACCGGCGGCGGCGGGGACCTGACCGTGGACAACACCTCGCTCGCCAGCGCGCAGGTGGTCACGGTGAACACGTACAGCCACACGGGCTGACGGATCGTGGCCGATCGCGCGAAGTTGCTCGCCGAGCTCACCGGGAGCTCGGCCGCGGCGTATGCGGCCGCGGTGGACGGCGGGTCCAACACGGAGCTGCTCGCGCTCCTCGCCACCCCCCACGCGAGCGCCAAGGCCGCGCGCAGTATCCCGGCGCCGGAGGTCCGGGCGGCGATCGCTCCGGCACTGAAGGGGCTCGACGCGCTCAAGCTGCAGCGGCTCTCCGTCCTGCTGGCCGCAGGCGACGTCAGCCTCGAGGAAACCGCGACGGTGGCTGAGCTCAAGGACATTCTCTCGGGCGACTCCTCCGTCCTCGATGCGCTGAGCGCGCTCGCCGAGCGACCGCAGACCGTAGCCGAGGCGACGTGCGACGGTCCCGTCACCCTCGAAGATCTCTGGGCCGTGCTGCCCCAGATCCCGACCTCTCTTCACGCGCGGTATCTCGCGGGGAAGGTCTAAGTGTCCAGCAAGCTCCTCGAACACGAAGAAACTGCGATCACGTGGAAGGACTCCGGCGGCACGGAGTTGTTCACGGGCACCTCGCTCGCCTCCGGCGCCGGCCGGCAGGGGGCGTATCACGACTTCGGGACGGCGGCTCGGGCGCGCCGCGGCGTCCTTCGGGTCGCGCTCAAGCCCGGAGGGACGCGCGTTGTTGGCGAGCGCATCGAGGTCTACTGGGCGACGTCCGACGGCACGTCGCCCGACAACGACGACGGCACGGGGGACATTGCGGTCAGCGCGCAGGACAAGCTCCGCAACTTGTGGCCGGTCGGCGTCATCCAGGTCGACGAGAACGCGGCGGTCGCCATGGTCGGCTCATGGGATCTGGACATCAGTGCGCGGTACGGGGCACCCGTGCTCTGGAATGCGACCGCGAACGCGCTCTCCGCCACGGCTGGCGACTACGTCATCAGCTGGACGCCCGCGCCCGACGAAGCGCAGTAACGGATGGCGTCGACTCGGACGCCGGGGCCGCCCTCTCGTCTCTCCCGGGCCTACGCGGACGGGGGGACAACGCAGGGGCTACAAGCCAAGGCGAGTCGGTTGTACGCCGAGCTTGGCGCCGTCTCGGTCGCCATCTGGATCTACCGACTGGCGGCGCTTGGCGCGAATCGCACGTGGCTGGGGTGCGCGGGAACCGCGACCGGGTGGCAAATCACGACCCGCAGCAGCAGCAACCTGACCCGATTTCAGAGCAACCTGACGACGGTCAAGAACCGTGAGTCGAGCACGATACTGGCCTTGGGGGCGTGGACCCACCTGGTGCTGCGCGACTCGGCGTTGGGCAACGTACTCGACTCCACGATCGATTTCGTGTTCAACGGCGCGGTGGAGGCCGGCACGTCCATTGGGAACGGGACAGGGACCAAGACGACGGGCACCCCGACACTATTGACAGCCGGCGCGCAGGCGAACGGGGCAGGAGCGCCGTTCTACGTCGGCCCGATCGCCATCTGGGGCCGGAAGATCGGCGACAACGAAGCGCGGCAGTTGTTCCTCGGCGCCTCGCCACGCGACTTCTCGTCGGGGCTGGTGGGTCACTGGGGGATGGACGGCAGCGAGGGCCACGCACTGGAACCGGACCTGAGCGGCGTGGGCTTTCCACTGGTCGCCTTTTCGACCGCGGCCCCTCGATGGGGGCCGCCGGCGCCACGGTGGATGTCCGTGCCCCGGCGCACAGTCTTCGCGCCGACGGGCAGCGGTATCACGGCCGACGCCTCGCTCCCCGTCCCGCTCCAGATCTCGGCGGCCGCGGCGCTCACCGTGCAGGCCGATGCCGCGATTCCGGTATCGCTCGGCATCTCCGCGACCGCCGCGCTCGCGGTCCAGGCCGACGCGGCGATGGCCGTCCCGCTCGGCACCTCGGCCACGGCGGCCCTTGCGGTGGCGGCCGTGGCGACGATGCCCGTGCCGCTGGGCTTCAACGCCACGGCCGCACTCACGGTCACGGCGGACGCCACGCTCCCGGTGCCGCTCGGCTTCACCGGGGTCGCATCGCTCGGCGGCCTCGGGGCGGACGCCACGCTCCCGGTGCCCATCGGGTTCTCCGCAACCGCGACACTCGCCCTGGCAGCGGACGCCGCCCTCGCGCTACCGCTGAGCCTCAGTGCAACCGCCGCGGTGCAGACGCTGGCGAACGCGGTGCTGCCCGTGTCGCTCGCCTTCATCGGGACGGCCGCTCTGCCGGTCGCGGCCGCTGCCGTGCTCGCGGCCTCGCTCAGGCTCTCCGGGACCATCATCATCGGCGCGATCGGCGTGCCCGGGCCGGAGCCCGGCACGGTCGCCTTCCTCAGTCTCGCCCCAGCGGCATCCCTCGCCGATCCCGGCGCGACCGCGTCGCTCACCGCGCTTGGCGCCACCGCCTCAATGGAGTAACCCCGCCCCATGGCCACCACGATCACAATCCCTTCGGGCGACACCGCGCCGGACATCGTCGCCACGCTCTCCAACGCGAGCGGTGTGCAGGACCTGTCCGGCGCGACCGTCACGCTCCGGCTCAGGCTCCAGGGCACGAGCACGCGGCTCTCGCTCAGCTGCACCGTGGACAGCCCGGGCAGTGGCGGCACGGTGCGTCACGTGCGGGTGAGCGGCGACAACCTCGTGCGCGGCACCTACGAGGCCGAGTTCCACGTCGTGTTCGCGGGCGGCGCCGTGCAGACATTCCCGAGTGCGGAGGCGAACACGATCGTCGTCCGCGATCCGATCCCCGTTCCATGAGGCGCACCCCATGAAAAAGTTCTCATGAAAGCTCTCGGGCTGCTCGTGCTTGTCGCGGCCACCCTTCCTGCGCAGTCGGTCGCGATCTGCCACGCGATCGCATTCGTCGGCACGGGCTCGCTCGGCGTCCCGCTCCGCGCCGCCTACTGGACGCAGACCGGCCGGCCCGCGGCGAAGCCGTGGACGTGGCGGAGTGGCGACACGACCGTCGCCCGCGTCTCGTCGACGGGCGTCGTCACGGGCCTGAAGGACGGCGAGACATGGATCGAGGCGCGCACGGGCACCCGGGCCGTGAAGGCCTGCGTGCGCGTGTTCGCGAGTCGCCCCGTGAACGCGAGCCCGTCAGGGGTTCCTCCCGTGTCGCGGGCGCTCGCGAGCCGCTCGCCGCCGTGAGGCAGGCGCGGTCCCTCGCCGCCATCGCGAGCCCGGAACGGCAGCACCGCGCCACCTGCGGCGCGTGCGGGCAGCCATGCTCCGGCGCCGGTGACATGCTCTGCGTGGAATGCCTGCCGATGCTCCCGGCATGGGCCCGACGCCTCTACATGGCCTGCTGGCGCTCGTGGCAGGGGAAGCTCATTCCCTCGGCGCGGATGCTGTCCGTGCGCGACCGTTGCGTCGCCGCAGTGAAGGCGCAGCTCACGCCGCCCACAGCGTCGACATGCGAACGGGTGCTCGCCGTGGTGCGCGAGTCACCCGGTCTCCGGATGGGCGCGATCGCCGCGCGCGTCGGCGGGAGCTATCGCGCGGTCGCGATCACGCTGTCCCGGCTGAGGCGGAACGGGCTCGTCGTCGCGGAGCTCGACCGACCGGGGCAGATGCGCGGATGGGGGCGCTACCGTGTGGCGAGTTAGGTCGGAGACCGTCCCCGGATGTCGAACGCCCCCGCTTATGGCTGCTGCCTGAAGAGCGAGCACCCTTCGCCGGTGAACCCAGATCCTTGCAGCGTCGACGTCATTTGGTTGCTATAGACGGTCGCCTGCAGGTTGATCGGTTGAACCGTGCCGGACGTCATCGTCGCTCCAAGGGTCGTGCCGTTGAAGGTTCCGGTGATGGTCAGTGCCCTCGTGCCGGTCGGAGTGTTCGTGATGGTGCCGCTGCCGTTCACGATGCCGCCGCTTTCGAGAAGAGTCATCGTCAACGTCTGCTGTCCACCAATACTTCCCGTCCACGTACCGTTCACCGACAGCTTCGGCGCCGTGCTCTTCGTACATCCGGCTGCCGAGATCAATGCAAGGCCGACGAACAACAACACGGTGAATCGCCGCATACTCACCATCCGCTGAAAAGAGTCCCTTATCTCCGTCACTCACCAACCTCGGCTTCTGTGCTCCGCGCGGGGTGACCGGCCTGGCCTCGTGGTGCGCGGGGCTGTGCGCCGGAGGTAGGCGAGAGGTCACTTCTCAGCAGCCCTTCGCCGTCGATCGCGTGTATCCCTCCTTCTTGGCCTCGTCCTCGGACTTGAAGTAACGCAGGTTCAGGGGGCTCAAGTCCTTCGCGCTCGCACAGTCAGGTTTGTAGTACAGGCGGCCTCTGGTTGATGCGACCCAGCGGGTTGGAATCGTATCGGCGGCGCTGTCCTTGGGTGGGGCGGGCTTCTCGCTGGAGGTGCTGATCCGGCAGACTTTGTTCGCCGCGATGCACGTTCCGCCGCACGGGATTCCCTTCTTGCAGTTCCGCTGTGCGCTCGCTGCGATCGGAGAGCACAACAGGAACGCCAAGCCTAGCGCATGGACTCTTCGCATACGTTGAAGACCTCGAATGGGGGATGGCTCAGCCATATTCAGCGTGGAACGCCTCCTCAGAACTGGTCGCGTACATAAGCCCTTCGACGAGCCCGAGCAGCGCGGGAATGAACGTCCAGAAAAAGAGCAGATAGAGCACGCCCTGCCCCGCGCGATCGAGGTAGAACTTGTGGGCGCCGATTCCGCCCAAGAGCAGCGCGAGGATGGTCGCGACACCGCGACTCTTCCGCGGGAGCACCTTCGCCTTCGCGAGGCGAGGGTGGCCGCACTCCGGGCAAGCAACGGCCGTGTTCGCGATCTCCCTTCCGCAGGCTGGGCAGGGAACGAGAAATGGAGCAGCGGCCGCTGCTGGAGTCCATGTGGTCTCCTCGGATGGCGCTCTAGCCCTTGAGATCGCCCAGATGACGAGTCCGCCAGCCACGACGAGAAAGAGAACCTCTGCACCGGCCACGGCTCACCACCCTTGGAGAAGTCGCGTCGCAACGTACTCCGCATCGTCCTCGCGCCGATCAGGAGCACCCAGGTCGCGCATTGTGTAGATGACAGGTTCGTGCTCGGAGTGGAGCCAATGGTGCGCGAGTTCATGCGCGCCGCGGTAGGTATGGCGCCGCGGGTGCAGCTCGCAGTTGAGCACGATGACGGACGTGCCGAGGGCAGATAGTAACACCGCATCGACGGAGAGGGGACCTACCGTTATTGAGACACCCTCGCGTTCGCAGACCTGGCGGAATCCCTCCCACGACAAGGGCTCGCGAAGCTCGGGGTGACGGGTGCGTTTCCCCTCGAGTAGAGCGTCGAGCTGTGCCTGCGTCGCCATCGTCCGACCCCTCTATCTCGCCTTCACCATTCTCCCGCGCGCACGTAGCCACGCGCGCGCGCCGATCTCGATTCCATCCAGCTCCTTCAGGTCCTTCGGCGCCCCGCCCGACCAGAGCGCCTGCAGCTGGGAGTCGAGCATCCAGCCCCTCACGATCGCGATCTCCTCATCGGTCGCTCCGACCTGCTCTGCTTCAAGCTGTAGCCGATAGGTACGAGATCGCCATCCCTTCGGCCACCCCGGCTCGTAGTCCGGAGCGCGAGGCTCGGACACGATCGCCTTCACCGCGCCGCGCGGGACGGGATCTCCAGCTCCGTACTCGAGCCAGGCCGGATGCAGATCGAGGACCGCTGACATCTGTTCGACCATCTCCCGGTCAGGAGCCTGCGAGCCCGTCCGCCACTTGCTGACGGTTGTTTCGTGCACGCCGAGCTTCTCGGCGAGGGCCTCGTTGCTGATGCCCGCGCGCCGCATCGCTGCACGTAGGCGTCCGCCAACGCTTGCTAGGTCGCTTTCGATGTTCGGCTTACGGTGTTTCTTGGCGTTCAACGTAAGTTCCTCTTGACTTTCTTGGCGTTGGACGCCAACTTCTGGCGGCACGGATACATCCTGACCACGCACCCCCGAGGAAAATGCCACCGGCCATCCCGATCAGCAAGCGACTCGTCGGCACGAGCGCCGCTCTCCTCCCCGAGGAGATCGAGACGGTACAGCTCGCCGCCCACACGAAACGGATGACGATGTCGCAGTTCATCCGTGGCGCGTCGGTCAGGGAAGCCACCCGCGTCCTCCGGCGCGCCGCGCGCCAGAACGGCCGAGCGCTCGCGAAGGCCGGCTGACACGATGCGCCTCCCCGCCCCGATCGCCTACCAGCCGCCGGCGGCTGCCGTGGCACCGAACGGACTCCGCCGCGAGATCTCCGAGATCGCCGCGAAGGTCCTCGCCGAGGCGCAGGGCCTCACGCCGTCCGACCGGCAGTTCCTCGGCGACGTCCAGCGCGAGGAGCGGTATCAGGGCCGCTGGATCACGCGGCTCGTCCTGCTCGGCGCGAAGTGCCCCGAGGACAGCGACGCCTTCGCGATCGCCGCGCGCCTCGAGGCATGGGTCCGCGCCGCGCGCGCTCCACGGCGAGGGGCCCTCACGCTCCGCTCCGCGATCGAGGACGAGACCCGGGCGCAGGGCGAGGCCGACTTGGCGGAGCTCGAGGCGGCCATTGCCCAGGATGACGTCGGCGTGCTCGCCCGGTGCGAGCGGTCCTTGCTTTCCCATCGCGCGAAGCTGGACGCGCTGCTCGAGACGGTGCAGGTCCGCCGGGCGCAACTCGTGGGAGCGACCGCATGATCACGCAATCCGACGCCGTCGACGACGGCCCGCTCCCCGAGAGCTGGTTCTGCGTGCCGTGCGGCAGGGTGCAGATCACGGAGATCGTCGACGGCGCTGAGGTCTGCGTCGCGTGCAAGACGCCGGTCGAGCGGCACCTCGCATGACATCGATCCGCCCGCCGGCCACGGCCACGTCGCTCCTCGCCGTCCGCGCGAACGTCGCGTCGGACCTCTCCCGCTCTGAGCAGCGCATCCGTTCCCTGCTCGAGCAGTTGCGCGCGGAGGCCACCGAACGCGTGAAGCTCGAGCTCCTGGCTGCGGTCGCGGACGTCACGGCGGTCGAGTTCGTGCGGCCGGAGCCGGACGTCGTCGACGAATCCGTGCGGCCGCTCATGAGACGCGGCGCCGGCTAGCACCCGGCGGTCGGCAGCACCCGCCCCCACGAACCACCCTCCCCGAGGATCCCACGATGGCGACAGCAGCGAGACCACAGACGCAAGCGGCAGTGCAGTGGGGCCCGGCACCGGAGGGGTTCGACAGCCTGGTGGGGAGCTTCGATCGCATTCGCCGACAGTGGCGCGTGACCATCGGCGCCGAGGCGACGACGGCCGCGGTGAAGGGGCTTCCCGGCGAGGCGCTCGACGTCGTCTTGGACGCCGCGATCGAGCAGCTGAAGCACAGCATCGCGGTGGCGCCCCGATGACGACCGCCCTGGCACGGCCCGCGGCCGCCGAGCCGCTGGCCATCAAGCGCGATGCCGTCGCCCTGACCTTCGAGGCGGCGCGCGAGCAGATCATCCCACTCATCCCGAAGGGCGAGACGCTCGAGCGGGTGATCGCCACGGTCCAGCTCGCGATCGCGAACGAGCCGAAGCTCGCAGGCTGCACGCCGCAGTCGCTCTTCACCGGCACCTGCCGCGTCCTGCAGTGGGGGCTCGAGATCGGCACCACGGCCTATCTCGTGCCGTTCGGCAACACCGCGACGGCGATCGCCGACTACAAGGGCCTCGCCGAGCTGATCGTCGCGAGCGGCTGCGCGCGCGCCGTCCAGGCGTTCTGCGTCTACGAGGGCGAGCATTTCATCTACGTGCAGGGCACTGAGGCAAAGATCGAACACATCCCGAGCCGGGAGTCAGAGGGGCGCGTGAAGATGCTCGGCTCCTACTGCGTCATCCGTCTTCCGTTCCAGCAGTCGATCTTCGACTTCTTCCCCATGGGCGAGATCGACGCGGTGCGCCGGAAATACTCCCACTCGTGGAAGAGCGGGCCGTGCCCGCCCTGGTGGGCGAAGAAGTACGCGATCCGCCAGGTGGCCAAGACGCTCCCGAAGTCTCCCCGCATCAAGCACGTGCGCGGAGTGATCGACGAGGACGAGGCCGCCGAGGCGCTCGTTGCCCCGGCTGCCGAGGTCAGGCCCTCGGCGCCGGCGCTCGCGGCCGCCCCGGCCGTAGCGGCCTCGCCGGCGTTCGAGGAGCAGGAGACCCGGCGCCAGCGGCCGGTGCTCGACATCAACCTGCCGAACTGGAAGGACCACCCGCTCGCGGGCAAGCCCATCCGCGAGATCTCGAACGACGACCTCGGGACGCTCGTCGCGCAGCTGCGCGACGCCGGCGGCCTGAAGTACGCGTTGCTCCGCGACGCGATCGACGCGGAACTCGATGCGCGCCGCGAGGAGCCCGCGTGACACCCACCCCTGAGGCGAGGCCCATGGATCCCGTCGACACCAGCATCCCCGTGAAGCTCGAACCCGAGAAGCCGTCCTTCCTCGAGATGTTCAGGAGCCTCGAGGACGGCGTCCTGGACGCCGACCTCACCGAGGACATGGTCACCCTCGTGCACGACATGCGCGCGCACGCGCTCGCCACCGGCAGCAAGCCCCGGGCGAAGATCACGCTGACGCTCGAGATCAAGCTCGACGGCGGAATCTTCGAGGTCGTTCCCGGATACAAGGTGAGCCCGCCGAAGAAGCCGCGGTCGCGTTCGATCTTCTACCCGACGAAGGACAACGGGCTCTCGCCGAACAACCAGGCGCAGGGCTCGCTCTCGCTCGGCCCGCCGAAGGACGTCACGGGCGGCCGCCCCCTGAACATCGCACGCTGAACCACCAACCCTGAGGCACGCGCCACATGGACGACCTGGACGAGAGGGGTACGTCGGCGATCGCCGACGTCATCGCGGAGATCGAGAAGCTGCACGGATTCGAGATCAAGACGGTCATCGACCCGAACGAGGATGTGACAGCACCGGTCGCCGTGGTACCCTCCGGCAAGACACTGGAGAGCGTCGCGCGGTTCCTGGACGAGTACCGCGCGAGGCCCGCACGCCGGAAGGGGCAGGCGACGCTGCGCGATCGCGCATCCTTCATCGCGCACACGAACGCGTTCAAGGACGAGCACTCGGCGATCTTCGCCGTCCCCGATCGCTCGAACCCTCGCCTCCTCGCCGTCCTCGACTACAACGAGGGTGGCGGCATCGCGGACACCACCCCACGATTCGGCCAGCACCGCGCCCTCTACCGCTGCGAGCTTTCCGACCAGTGGAAGACGTGGACCGCGCGCGACGGGAAGCCGATGACGCAGGGCGACTTCGCGGAATTCCTCGAGGACCACGTCGAGGACGTGTGCCTCGTCGACGGCCCGCACATCAACGAGCTCGCACAGCTACTGGAGGCGCGCGTCGGCGGGCCCTCGGCCCTGCTCAAGCTTTCGCGTGGCCTCCAGATCAGCGTGAACACCGCGGTGCACAATGCCGTGACGCTCGCGACGGGCGAGGTCACGGTCAACTTCGCCGAGGCGCACAAGGACGGGAGCGGCGGCCCGATCACCACGCCGAACCTCTTCTTCCTCAACATCCCCGTCTTCCAGGGCGGCGATGCGTACCAGGTCGCGCTCCGTCTCCGGTATCGCCTCGCGGAGGGCCGCATCCAGTGGAGCTACTCGCTCTACCGGACGGACAAGATCTTCGACGACGCCTTCACGGGCGTGGTCGAGAAGGTCCGCGAGGAGTGCGAGATCGCGGTCTACCTCGGCGAGCCGGAGGCGTGAGCCATGCCGAAAATCAACCTCGGGGACAAGGCGAAGGACTCGATCACGGGCTTCTCGGGTGTGGTCGTTGCGCGAACCGAATGGCTGAACGGATGCATACGCACGACCCTCCAGCCGCAGGGCCTCCGAAAGGATGGCGGGGTTCTCGTGTCGGAGACGTTCGACGACACGCAGCTCGTGCTGGTCAAGGCCGGCGTGATCACGTCTGGCGGCCAGCGCCTGCGGGAACCGGCGGCAGCGCACAGCGGCGGCCCGCGACCGGCACCCGCCTCGCTCCCGGGTCCGATCGCTCGGTGACGAAGAACCGCATCCTCCGGGAGATCGAGACGGGCCTCGAGCAGCTCGCTGAGGAGGTCCGTCGCAGGAAGGGCATTTCCACGTCCGACCCGGTCGCCGACGGCATCGCCTACTCCGTGGGCGAGCTGCGCGCGCGCCTGCTCACCGTCACGGCTCCTGGTCAGGAGCTCACACCGGCGGAGTGGGGCGCGGAGCAGGACCCGCCGGTCACGGAGCAATGTGTCCGGAACTGGATCCGCCGCAAAGAGCTCGAGGCGCGGACGGGCTCGAAGGGATTCCTGATCGCTGCCGGCGCCGAGCGCCGGCGGCCGGAGCGCAAGAGCGCATGAACGCCGGCACCGCCGCGGCGCTTCGCTTTCAGGCGCGCCAAGACGCTGTTCGCCACTGCGAGAAATGCGGTCGCCCGACGGAGCGCCTGCGTCGCTGGTGCACGCGCTGCGCCAAGAACCGCGAGAAGCTCGCCGCCAAGCAGCGCACGTACTACGAGCGCAACCGCGAGAAGATCGCCGCCAAGCAGCGCACGTACTACGAGCGCAACCGCGAGAAGATCGCCGCCGGGCAGCGCACGTACCGAGAGCGCAACCGCGAGAAGATCGCCGCCGGGCAGCGCACGTACCGAGAGCGCAACCGCGAGAAGCTCGCCGCCGGGCAGCGCACGTACCGAGAGCGCAACCGCGAGAAGCTCGCCGCCGGGCAGCGCACGTACCGAGAGCGCAACCGCGAGAAGATCGCCGCCAAGCAGCGCACGTACTACGAGCGCAACCGCGAGAAGATCGCCGCCGAGCAGCGCACGTACCGAGAGCGCAACCGCGAGAAGCTCGCCGCCGGGCGGCGCGCAGCGTGGCGGCTAAAGCCGCCACGCTGCGCGGGGTGCGGCCGGCCGCTCGAATACCAAGGGCGAGGGCGGCCGCCCGTTTTCTGCGCGAACGACAAGCCAGGTCAACGCCGGCGTGCGCAGAACTGCGATCGACGAATGGTCGCCGGGGCGGTTGGCTGAATGCCCCGCAAGCGCCCGCGTGTTCGGTGGGAGGGCCGGCTTGGCGTCTGGCCGCACGTCGTCTGGTACGGCGAGCGGCTCGACAAGGGCGGCGTGTGCTACCTGCGCTGGTGGGTGCCCTCGCGCACGAACTGGCAGTGGGAGAGCTGTCGCACGAAGGTGCGGACCGCCGCCGGCGCGCTCTCGGCCGGGCACCAGGACCAGGTGATCGAGCTCGCGAAGCGGCGACACGACCTCCTGCTCGGCCACATCACCGAGGACCCGCGCGCGCAGCTCGCGCCGATCACGCTCCGACAGACGTGGGCGGTGATCACCGAGCCCGACAGCGGCCGCTTCCCGGCGCGCACGCCCTACCGCGACTCCCTCGAGACCGCGATCGATGACGCCACCAAGGTCCTCGGCGCCGACTTCGCCTGGCTGCACTTCGACGAGGCCGCGTTCACGCGCGTGACGCGTCGGAAGGTGCACGACGCGCGGAAGCGCGGACACACCGGCTATCGGGCGGCCGTCGCCCTGGGCACGTCGCTGATCACGCTGATGGGGCTGCTTCGGGAGGCGAAGCGCCTGCCGGCGAACATCGCGATCCCGGGCGGCCGGCGGTGGCGGAAGGACCTGCTGCGGTTCGTGGCGGACCTGCAGGGCGGGATCGAACCCGAGATCCAGCGCCCGCGGCATTCGGCGGACGAGATGCGCGCGATCATCGGGAGGGCGCCGCTCGTGGACCCGCGCTTCGCGCTCATGATCGCCCTGGGCGCCGAGCTTCGGCTCGGGCAGGTGCGGCGCGCGCGACGGTCACACCTGGACATGGAGAAGGGGCTCTTCCGCACCCCGGGCCGCGGCGACAAGCGCGGCGCGCTCGTGGAGCTCACGCGTGGCCAGCTGGTGGCCGTGCGTGGCGCGCTGGCGGGCTATCTCGCCCCGATGGAGGCCGCACTACCGGACTACCCGCTCTTCCCGCAGGGGATGCTCCTGAAGGAGCTCGCGCAGCCTGAGCGGCATGGGAGCGCGGAGCCGATCGACAAGCGGACGGTGAATGCCTGGTTCGTGGCGGCCGAGAAGCTGGCCGGCGTCGCGCACGTGAAGGGTCGCGCGGCCTACGGCCTGAGGCGTCGCGCGGTGGACGAGGCGATCGCGGCGGGCATCACGCCGGACGGGCTGCAGCAGCTCGGCGGCTGGTCGTCCGACCGCATGCCCCAAACGATCTACCGGGACAAGAATCGCGAGATCGCACGCGGCGAGGCAGCGGCGCAACGGGCGCGAATTCGGGGCGAAGATGTACCCGTTTCGTATCCTGCGCCCCCAACCGGACACACGCGTCAGAAACCAGCGAGGCACAAGTGATGCTGATGCAGTGGCTTAGGAAGTGGAGCGGACCGGGATCGAACCGGCGACCCCCTGGTTGCAAATCAAGCCTCAGCGGGCAGGAGGGGCCATATCCTGCACACTCATTTAACAGTAGTGGTCGGGGCCCTTCGTTTGGGACCCTGCTCGGGGATTGGGGGCGTTCCGTACCCCCAACGTATCCCGCCGAAACTACCCACAAAGCGGGCGGATTTGAACCAACGACCGGCCAGCGCCGCGACGTTGACGACGCGGACAACTACACTGGAGCGCTGTTCGCTCTCGCGCTTTGCGGGTTTGCCCTGTTCGCCATCCGAGAGCGGCGTGAGCGACGATGAATCGCTCACGCCGTCGCCACGGCTGCGCCGAAGATGTCCTCGTTCATCCGGTTGTTGTACCGGAACGCGGCCTCGGCGACGTAGAGCGGGAGGTACTTCTCCGTGACCTTGTGGAAGCTGCCGACGATGCCGCGCTTCAACTGCGACCAGAATCCTTCAATACCGCCCTGTGGCGGGCCGGTGAGCGCCCGAATCCGTACACCCGGCCGGGGCTCGGCGCATGAGCGGGGTCCAGTGCTTCCTCGTGCGCAAGACGGACCTCGTCGAGGTCGCGCTGCGCCGTTTTTCGTTCGCGAAAGACGTGCCGGAAGGTGGGTGCGAGCACGAGAGCGGCTTCAAGGTCATCCTCGAACGCGCTCAGGCTACGGAGTGGCTCGTTCCGCTCGACGATGGAGTGATCGAGTCGTCACGCAACCTCGCGCCCGAGGACGAACGGTGGCCGCTGATGTGCCCGAAGTGCGGCAAGGAGTTCCCACCGGACTCAACGCGACAGGTGTGGGTCAAGCCGGTGTATGAGGGCGCGCCGGACGGCGTGCTGCGTTCGCTGCGCAATCTGCTGCCGGGCTCGATGTACGACTCGCTATGGGAGACGCGATACGATGGCTGGCACCACGCCGACGGCCACGCGTGGACGGTCGTGCTCCCCGATGGGGTGCACTGGAACATCGACAGGGTTGCCCGGCACGGCGGCAGGTGGGAGCGCACCGGTGAGCCGCCGGAGCTGACCGTGTCGCCGAGCATCCGGACGGGCACGTATCACGGCCATCTCGTCGGTGGCGTTTTGCGGCCATGCTGAAACGTCCTCATTTCCACCAACGAACCCTTGGAACTGAATAACAAACTCACCGCACCACTCTCCCTTTCCCAAGAGGACCAGCTCCATGAAGAAGCCCCGCAAGCCCCTGCCCACCATCCTCCGCCAGGGCGACGTGCTCCTGGTCGCCGTCGCCGGCGGACTGCATCGGCCCGCCACGGTCTCCCGCGACCGGGGCCGCATCGTACTCGCCTACGGCGAGGTGACCGGCCACAGCCACGCGATCGCCGAAGAGGGCGCGCACCTCACGGTGCTCGACCACCGAAGCGAGATGGCCAACGCCGTGCGAAAACTCCTCGCCGAGGTCGGGCTCGTGACGGAGGTCCGCGACGAGGACGTTGTCGGCGTCCTCGAGGTGTCGGCCCCGGCCGAGCTCGTGCACGAGGAGCACGCGGCCGTCGTGCTCGAGGCCCCGCACTACGTCGTGCTCCGCCAGCGCGAATATAGCCCCGAGGCGATCCGGCAGGTCGCGGACTAACCGCGATGGGTCGCACGCGGATTGACCAGCTCGCGGACAGCGAGCGCGCCCGGTTCGACGAGTGGGCCGATCGGTGGATCGCGATCGGCCTCCGCACCGGGCCCGCTGACCGCGAGAAGTTCGTGGCCTCAGTACGAGACTGCTACCGGTTTGCCGGCATCCCGTTCCCGGAGGTCGTGGTGTGGGTGCCGTCGCCCCTGGTGCTCGCCTTCGCCGCGCCCGCGGCGGCCTTGGCGATCGAACTGATCGAGCGGGCGCGCCGGAGCGGCTTCCCGCTCCGGCGCGGCGCGGTGCGCGACGCGGTGGACGGCGCGGTGGACGGCGCGGTGGACGGCGCGGTGGA
>Ga0137443_1000004_pt1 | contig 39143 bp, 44 predicted proteins | sample EasRivERMGT300_2_FD_102324 | JGI IMG/M metagenome (GOLD analysis project Ga0137443, IMG submission 102324) | Soil microbial communities from meander-bound floodplain in the East River, Colorado, USA - East River MetaG ERMGT300_2 | ecosystem: Environmental > Terrestrial > Soil > Floodplain ... | reverse complement strand
TACCGTATCCCGCGAGGAACTCTCGGACATTCATTACCTTCCCGTCAACTACTTCCATCACCTCCTGGTAGTCCGAACCTTCAGGGATAAGGTATCTAACCATACAGGGCGTCTGCAGTATGGTATCAAATCTCCTCAACCTACCTTCGGCTTGGTAGTTGTTATTCGGATCCCAATCGAAGCCGAGCATATATGCTGTATCCGTAGTATCCAGGTCAAAACTTTGTGCAAAGGCGATTGTGACCAGAGCCACGCCTCGGACGCGTTTCCATTCGGCGACCTGTGCTAGAATTTCCTCGGGGCGCATCCCGCCACGGAAGATAAAGATCTTCTCCTGGGGGTACTTGTCGTCAATAAGGGCCTGACGAAGAACATCCAACGCTTCACGGAAAGGGCAGAATACAACGGTATGCGGATCGTCCGAGATAGTATTAACCATCCAGTCAATTACTCCACCAACTTCAGCCGAGGGCATTAGGATTCGGGGACTAATCGCCATCTGCAGCTTACGAGTCAACAAGGCCAGAGAGTTAGGTGTTACAACTCTGTCCGGCCCAAGCTCGACAATCATCTCAGCATCCAGCTCTCGGATGAGCTTAGTCTGCTGTTTACCCATGAGGACTTCTTCGACCCGACGTATCACGGGATTAGCAGAGGCAAACTCCCCTTTGCGGAACTGACTCCCAACTTCAGGCCATGTTCTAGCCCTATAGTACCTTTCATGGAGCATAGCTCGGAGATTCTCCGCATTGCGGACGCCAAATATCTCTGTGCCATAGGAACTTTTTTCCACGTAGCACCAAGTGTTGACAAATCTCCAATACGACGAGAAGGTCTGATGGTTTACGAGATTGAGTACGGGATAACAGTCCTGAGGACCCCTCGAGGCCCAGGTAGCCGATAGCCCAAGATAATGCTCGAAGTCCAACCGCTTGAAGTTCTCCCACATCTTGTTCCGAGTACGCATCATTCGATGCAGCTCGTCGTTCACGAGGAGGTCAAAGTGAGGCTTACCTCTGACGATGGTCTTCATGTTATAGAGAAAGGTCATATATGTACACATGTACACACCTTCCCTGGCAGCCAGAGCCTCAGACCAGAGTGGATCACCTTTACCTTGGATGAACTTGGGTTCGACACCACCCCATCGAGTCATGACTTTGTACCAAGTGGCCATCGAGCCGAGGGTACCACAGATGAGCGCCTTGTTGGCTTTAGGCCATTTCGACCATGCTAAAAGGCTGATGAAGGTCTTCCCGAGACCAGTCTGATGGCCCAGCACAACAGAGTTGTTCCTAGCTGCGAAGTCGGCGTCTTCCCTCTGGAACGGGACAGCCGACTCCCACGCCGCCGATATATTGAGGTCTTGGAGGATCACCTTTTGCTATTGCTACTATCCGCCCGCATTTTTCGGATGTCTTCTGGTCTATACCCATACAGATCGGCTAAGCTGTCAATTGCCGCGCGGTAGGCATCGTCAACCAAGTCAAGGTGGCGCGGGCTAACTATGAAGCGGCTTCCTGTGTACGCCTTGTCGCCTCCCACCTTAGGATCCGGGGCTACCATGACGAAGAGCAACGAGTCCACCTGGCCCTCCTCGATCTTGATACGTACCATATCAAGGATGTTGAGGAAAGCCTCCTTGAGTTTGGTCTTGTCGTCTGGATTGATCTGTCCGAACACTTGTACGGGTCTATTCTCTTCGCTCATGTAAGTCCTTTATCTGTTGGCCATTTGCCCTCTCTTACGTACTTTGCTCTCATCGCTTGGTACGACCCTTTGAAGAACTCCTCCGCAACTTGGGCAGCCGGAACCAGCTCCCCAGTGCTAGGATGAGGGAGGAATATCGAGTTGCGCTTATTGCGGGCTTGATGCTTAGCCGTCTGCCAGGAAACGTTTCCGGGTTCATAATTACCATTAACCTCTTTCCGATCAAGGCTGTGATCACTTGAGGGGCGTTTTCCAATGTAGGTGAGGAAGGCTTCGAACCCGGTTTTGGGATCAGACCATTCAGGACAAACGCGGATACCTCGACCACCATACTGGGGGTATCCAACGTGATTCTGTACATTGCATCGCCTAAGCATGGAGTTCCAGATGTGGTACTCCTGCGGATGAAGAGTTGGCAGTCCACGATTTTTGCAACCACAGTGACGCTTGGGACTATTAGTGTGGAGAAGATAGTCATGCCTGACTCCTAGTTCGACGCCGCATACACAACGACAGAGCCACATTCGTTTCCGATTATGACGTTGGGGTAACAACTTCAGGACGGTCAAGTCTCCATAGACTTGACCTTTGAGGTTGAACATCCCCCCATGTCCTTTGAGTCTCTGAAGACTTGTCGCCATACTAGCTACCCCCGTGATGTTACTCGCTCCCAGATGCTATCAAGTGTCTCCGACTGCTTCGGAGTGAGAGGTGTCCCACCTTCGATCCTGGTACGAATGGAATCAAGGAACTCACGCTCCCACTCCGTAAGACGGCTCTCCCGCTTCTCACAGTCTTCGATCAGCCGGGTGTACTCGCTTGTCCAATCTTCGGCCATACTAGCTACCCCCTACGGCCGCCCCGTGAGCGCCTTTGTCTAAGCTGTTTCGGCTTCGTGAATACATCCTTGATGGTGTATTGCTTCGGCTCTTCCTTCTTGAAGAGCTCCTGCAGGTGCTCCACCAGCTTGACGACGTCGTGATCCAGATAGCCTTCGATATCGGGATCCACTCGACCACGCGGCGGACGATCATCGATGAGTGTGCCATGGTGGAGAGCATCGATCATGATACCGGCGCAGCATCTGATATAGCCCAGGTGTGAAAGAAAGGTCTTCGAGTCGACCAGATCACCAGCGTGGAGTTTCAGGGCATGGCGCAGCAAGGCCGAGTAGTACACAGACATCTTGACAGGTGCCATCCGCCAGTTGTAACGGCCATACTTCAAAGCCCCCTCGAGGAAGGCCAACGCCTCGGCGATGATTGCTGTCTCCGGCACGAGGGAAAGGTCGAGCTTGCTTTGGGCGACCAGATCCTTCGAGTTGGCAGCTGAGAAATAGGGATCCTTGGGCCTGAGTTTCTTTGCGGTCATAACGGCTTACCTCCGGGGATATGCAGTTTTGCAACGGTGAACAATAGGTAGTAACATGCATGTCTTATTGCATCACGGGCGTGCTTCTGGTTTATTTGGTACACCCCCCATGCCTTAAGTTTATCGTCGGTACAGAATCCTTTCCCCTGTTGAGCAGTCTGCTTGACAAGGGGCTTGAGGAGCTGGTGGCAGATATACTCCGTTGCGCCTATGAGGCGAGGAGTATGCAAACCAGCCCATGCGTGATCTTTGGTCTTCCAGCTATAGACGCGATAGTCCTCTATGACTACGACGTCAGGATCGAACCCTTGGATGTAGTGACAGACTTCTACGGCAGCTAAAGGCATCAGCCCTGTCGGAATCTGACGGGCATCGAAGAGGTGGGGTCCATGGAATACACAGGCGCCTGTAGTCTCGCCTGGATCGAGCGCCAAAACCCTCAGGCGACTACCGCCTAGGGCCTCCTGTAGGAGGTTGTTGGCCATGTTAAAAAGCCTGCGGGGTGGAGCTGGGAGGAGATCTCCACCCCGCAGCACCCTGGGTCAGAGGAACCCAGGGACCGGAGAAACAACGATGCCGATACCGATGCCGACTTACTTGGCGGCCGGAGCTGCCGGCGCCGCGGCGTCCTTCTTGGTCTTGGTGGCTGCGAAGACGATCTGGTAGGGGACACCGAGCTCTTTGGCAATCTCGCCACGCTTCGCGCCTTCCGCGAAACGACGCTTGATGTAGTCGACCCGACGCTCGCCGCCTTCGAGGATGATCGCTGCACCGACTTTGGTGGCGACGATCGGGGCCGCGGGCGCTGCCGGCGCGACGGGGGCGGGGGCTGGGGCAACGGATTTCGCTTGCGCTTGCGCTTGCTGCTTCGGTGCTTGTGCCATGACATGCTCCTTCACTGGTTGAGGTTGTATATCGGCTTCTAATGAAGTCGATGCTTAGATTATATAGCATTGCTTCGAAGGTCTCAACTGGAATTTTATGGTACCCAAAGTTCATTTGACGGGCGTGAGCCGGTAAGCATCCCGATTAGCGTATTTGCCCGGCATCTCCATGAAACCTGCCACAGTCTCGACCATATACTTGTGGCTCTTAACATAACGGGCGAGTCGCCGGGCATTAGTAAGGGTTTGATTGTCCAGGAAGTCCTCTCGACTCTCGGACCAAGCTGCGATATCCTGTAGGGTGAAGACCTTCTTCGGATCCTTCTGGAACTGGCCGATGTACTCTTGGTTGAACTGCTTGAGCCCTTCCATCGTCCAGTCGTATTCACTAACCTGAGTCTCAGCGACACCTGCAAGAGTCTGTGAGACAAGCTCAGCGTCAGGCACACCAATGATATTCCCTATAAGCCTGAACATCTGCTCGAAGTGTGCCAGCCGGTGTCCCGACTTATAATTGGGATTCCAGCCACCGCTGTTCGCCCTACGAAAGAACAAATGGAGGACTGCTAGCTGCTGGGCGAGCCATCCTACACGCCCACCAAAAGCCTTGAGCGCCATACCAGCCCAGTCGGAGGAGTGGTCTTTACCTACTGCCTGGACCTCTACGATTAGGCTGCGCTGAAGGATGTCCGCGCTTAGGAATGGTTGTTGGATTGCGGTCATCGCGAACGTAACCCTTACTGGTAGGCGAAAGTTGTCGCTGGTGGTGAAGAGCTTGCGCATCTCGATGAACGGTGCGGGTTCGGTTACGATCCGGCAGATCTCGTCCGAAAGACGTTGTCGTAATTCCTTGTTCACCATATGGACATTGTCCACACAATGCAAGCCATCGCCGGAGGTTATTGATGCATACCAATCCCGAACGTCTGTCGGCTGGTTCCTTAGGGCTGGACGGCCGTTGAGGATCTGCAGACGAAGACTGTACAAGCTGCTCTTGCCTGAACCAGGCTCTCCCACCATCAATTCGACTGGTAGCTGAGTCCCGTTCCAGCGCAATAGCCAGGGCGACATATAGTTCAAGCATGAAAGCACCTTTGCGTCGTTGTCACGGGAGAACTTCATTTGGCTAAGTGCCTTAGGCCAGTAGAGCTCCATGTAGGGTGGCTTCCTAAGGAGCCACGCAATTTGGCGCTTAACTTCCTGCAGGAGGGCACCGCGGTCTATAGGTTCGACCTGATCTGCCTTAAAGAGGAGCCCCTCTGTACCGTTCTCGCATATCGTGATTGGGCTCGCCGGGTCACCTGAAACAACTGCGAAATGACCGTCATCAAGCTGGTAAGCGATTCGATTGTCTGGTAAGAGTGCCAGAACACTCCGAGGTTCAACCTGCGAAACAGGTTCTTCGCCTGTGAATCCAGCTGCGAGCCATTGCACGAGTTTGAGGTCGGCTTGTCCGATGTCGTAGTTGCGATAGAGGAACTCCCCGAATTTGGTTTCATGTAGAGGCTCCGAATGGTGTTGCATTAGGTTGACAGACATCAACGCTTTGGTCCGACTGTCAAAGAAGTGCGGCGAGTTTGTGCCTTTCTCTATCATGCGGATACCATGGCGATCCATATCTGTTAGGATCATCAAACTGAGCTCTTTGGCTTCCGCGCGATCCAGCTGTCCACTCATCCGCTTATTGACTAATGCCTTCAAATTCGGGTGTGCAGGAAAAGCTGACTTAGCAGCCATCACTTGTTCCAGCAACTGATCAAGAGCTTCTGGCCCATGCTGTGTCAAGAAGTCATCCAATCCTAACTTCTTACCGGGATTAGCCGGCAGTCGGAGTTGCCGGATCTTATTCGTCGGGATGCCATGGATCCTAAACTCGAATGCCATCTCCGCGCAAGCTGCCTCGACGTCAGTGTTTACAGGGTTATCGGTATCAAACACGAAGATAACCTGCATATGGTTCTCGAGGACGAACTTCATAAGTCCTTCAAGGCCTGCAGCTAAGAAGGCTCTCCGATCACTAGTGGGGGGTAAAGTGGTACCAGTCGCCATCTTGGCGACAATCTGGTTGTCCCGGTTCTTCAGTAAGGTTGTGCCTTCAGGCAAGATAACTGTACGGGTGCGCCAGTTGTACACGCCACCAACAGCACACGTAGGAAAGCCATCATGGCATCCTTTGGCCGCTTTCTTCTCCCCCTCGGTTACAATTACGGCAGCGGGGAACCCATTGATCTTCGTACGACCCTTACCTTGGGCAGCAGCCCTTAGGAGAGTAGAAAAGGTCTTGGGGAAGTACATCCAAGACCCGGAGTTCTGAGGTTGGAGGTACTTAGCCCCCTTCGGAAGAGGACTAAAGAGCCGAACGCGATAGAATGGGGCTCTATGCCCATTAAGGTCGTAATATGGGATTACGTACCCTGGAGTCCCGACACCGGGATTGTCCAAGTAGAGATGGGGTCTAATCCCTACCGCAGCTAGCTCAGTCTCCTGAGCTAGGTAGGCATCTAGATCAACTGGTTTGAGTCCGCTCCTACCTAGATCCTCTGCTAGGAGCTGCTCTGAAGTAACTACTTGCACTTGAACTCGCCCTCCGGTAGAGCGACGCCGAAATCATAGCCAGGTACTTGCCGGCACAAATAGATTTGCAGCGCTACTGCTATTATATAGCGGTCCAAAGGGAACAATCAACGGGAACTTAATGTTACGTCTTCTGCCTCAACCGTTCTACTTCCGGTAGCGGCTTCGTTGGTCGTCCCTTCGGCATGTATCCCGAATCAGTAAGGGGTGAATGCGGAGGCTCACCCTTGAGTACTCGGCAGAAGTTCTCTGCCCACACCTGTGTAGCCATTTGATGCTCCGCTGTGATTAGTTTACCGTCAACAGTCCATGCGACTGTCTGATAGAGGGCTCCAGCACGCTTCAGGAGCTCCTTGGACCGAATAAGTGGGAAGGCCGATACCCTCTTCCCCTTTGCGACTTGTCGGATTGTCGGTACCGAGCAACAAATAGCGGCAATCACTTTGTCCTGTTGGGCTACCAGACTAATGAGCCTTAGGACTGGTCGATCGGTCCAGTAAGCCTCAGTGTCCTTCATGTTGCCAGATACTACCATTAGGCCGTCGAATCCCTCCATTTCGTTAGGATCAACATCATAGACCGTCCGCTCGAGCCCGTTTGCCTGACCTGTCACTTCGTCCTGGATAAAGGTCTGCTGGGAAACCACTTCGAAGTCGATACCCGCCTCCTGGATCACACCAAGAGCAGTCCACAGCTCGTGACCGTTATATCTCTTGGCGCAGATGACTAGAACCTTCACCTACTTGCCTACCTTTCCTTTCTCTTGGGCGAAGCGAGTCTTCACTTCAGCCGGAGTAATTGGAGTAACGACGACATTGGCTGCCGGAGTCGCCGGGATGAGAGTAGCAGCCCGATACTCTTCAAGGGTTTTCGCCGGAAGTACATTGCCCTTCTCATCCACGTCGATTCGGATGAGATAGATCTCGCCGCCCCTATTGGCGATCTTGATCGGGAGTCCGTGCCCGCGGATGTAGGCTCCGAGGCTGGAGTTGAGGCTCTGCAAGCTCTGCTGCATCCCCGTGCGATCGAGCTGTGCGATCGACATGTTCGTCTCCAGGAAGCTCTTCAGGAGAGGATAGGACACACGGCCCCTACGACCTTCGCGGAGGTTGGGGAACTTATCCGCGTCTACTGGAATGAATTTCATGGCGGTTCCTTTATAAGTTTATACAGTTAGAAGTTTCCAACTGTATATACATTATAAAGTAGTCCCAAGGAGATCCGCAAGAGGATTTTGATGGTAGCTGCTATTCTCCTTCTTGTTCGGTTACACCCAGGACCTCTTTAGCCTTGCGCCAGAGGTCGAGACGATCATCTAGCCCTCGGAGCCCTCTATTCACTCGGCGGGTCAGATTGCGGAACTCAGATGCGGTGTTGCGATCGGCATAGTCGTTCAGACCGTTCTCGTCCCAGTAGTCGAACGCCGTCCGGACAGCCCATTCTGGTTCTAGTAGAGCATCCGGATTGTCGATGAAGTACTCGGGTATCGACAAAAGTCGAAGTCCGCGACGGCGATAGTTCGCCTTGAGTGTAACTTGGATTAGGCCTCGGCCTCTATACCGCCAGCCGTCCCCACTCTCTTCGTCTCCGTTTCCCCCTTTGTTCGCGTAGACCCGATTGGCAATCTTCTGAGGCTTATATGCGAACTCCTTGGCGGTCTCGTGGTTGAAGAACGTCGGGAAGGTCCGAATGAGCCCATTGGCGGAGTAGTTGAGATTCTCCTCTACGCGGGTTAGTCTCGTACTTTCATGACCCACCTGCGAAATAAAGCCGGCCTGTCTCAATGGGGTATTGGTCTCGAAGTGATCGAAGGCCTCATTCAGGTACTCCAGATACTTGTCGATCACATGCTGACACTCTGGCATGATCTCGATGAACTGTTCTCTCGTAACTACACTCATGACTTTGCTCCTTATGCTATGCAAGTAGGCCAAGTTACGGCTCGGCCCTACCGCGGTTACGACTCGACTACGACGTTTCTTGGGCGAGCTTTGCTGCAGCCAGCTTGGCGACCTGCAGGGCTTCCTTCACGTCGCCCTCGACCATCAGAGCGTTGACATCGGAGTCTGTGACCTCCTTGCCTTCGGCTGCACGCTTGGCTTGGAGTTCCGCCAGTCTCGTCGCAACGAGACTTCCGGCGTTGATCAGCTCGATCGCCAGATTGAGACCTTGGAAGACCGCGACTGCGCTCATGACTTGGCTCCTTGTGCTTGTGCTTCGAGGACCTTACGCTCCATCTCCAGCATCAGAACCTTGACAGCGGAGATGCAAGCTGCTTGGGTCCTCTTCGCTCCGAGGCATTCACCGATCTGACCGCCGGTGATTCCCTTGGCGACTTTGAGGGCGGCTCGACCATCTCGAACCCTCTTATGGAGAGCTTCCCCTTGTGCGGCATCCCAAGCTTTCCCAGGCTCGACGCACTTCTTGTTGACGTACTTGGTGCACGTCAAGTTCACGATAGATTCGCCCATCGCCTGCAGGGAAAGCTCCGTGGCTTCGATCTGTTCCAGAGGCGTTGTTGGAGTCTTGAGACTGCTGAAGGCTGAGCACCCTGTCAGACCGAAGGTGATAGCTAGTACTACGAGTACGGTCTTCATGCTACCTCCTTCGGTACATTGACCACCTGGAACACGCCGAATGCTGTCAGAACTGAGACCACGGTGTCGACGACCATGTCTGCTTGCGTCGACAGATCGAATCCATACCGAGCCGCCAGCATTACGGCGAGTCCTACGATGACTGTGATCAACTTCCGGTAATGTGACAATTGCATATGACCTCCTTGCGTTGGTTGACTTACCTACCCTACCTCTTCATGACGACTTCGAGTGGTGTTTGTTGACTTCGTACCAGTCAGTGCGCTTGTCCTCGCGGGTTTGTAACCGTTTGTGAAAGTTCCGCGCGAGGTGACCTAGAAACAGAGCTACTCCAGTCCACACGAACAACGGCAACGTATTGTTGACGTGTCCGTCTAAATCGTTCCATGAGGCGGAGATACGCGAAAGTGCCCCGAGCGCAAGGACCGCCAGCCCTGTTGTTCCCATGATGCCCGTCTTCATATCCGGATGGATCACAAACCAGAGTGCGATGAATAGCACCGCTGTGGCACACAACGTCACCCAGATCAAATCCAAACCCCAGATCATTTTTCACCTCCAGTTTTTCGGTTAAGCAGCCAGTCCAAGCCACTCTTGGTGTAGCCGCGCCAGTCAGTATCCTTGATCACTTTGATGACCTCGGCGGTCAGCGCCATCCCGAACAGGCTGAGCAGGATCACAAAGCCAATCTCTATGCTCGGCTTCTGCTCCAACCACTCGCGCAATGGGGCCGCTCCCCACGCGGCAATCATCCAGCCGCCAAGGAACGTGAGCCACTTGTCTTTCAGGCTCATCCCATCAAAAAACCGCATGGAAACGAACGAGCCAACCGCAGCTACTACCACGTTCAGCAACTTCAGCCCGAGTGCTGCGAGCGTCGCTTGCACGGTATCAATCCAATCCATACTCACCCCCTGTAGGTACGATAGTTGTAGGTTCTACAGCAGACGTACAACCATCAAACGAGTAAGGCGCTTGAGGACGGCGATTGCCTGCGCGGCGTTGGTCACGTTGGCATCCCACCAGATATCGAACTCCGCTGCTGTCATTGCCTTTAGCTGGGCGATGATAGTATCGACCCCGATAGCGGATTCGAACGTTGCTTTCCGAGCAGCTTCGGCTGCAATAGCCGCCAGTTCCTCCGGAGTCGGAGGCGGGACTACTACGGGTTCTGGCTCAACCTCGTAGGGCTCAGCTGAATCACACAGGGATTCGATGAAATCCTCTTCCCTCGGGGCTGGTTGCCCGATAGTAGAGGCATGAGCAACCCTCGCTGCTCTAAAGGCTTCCACACGTGCGATAAGCTGCTCGGTGGTACCGTTGAATAAACTGCGCGCGATCAGTCTCATGTCAATCTCCTTAAATATCGCCGTGCCAGCGAATCATCTTCGTGACAACCAGTGATGGTTGCATAGTGTTGTGTGCTCCGCCGCCACCAGTAGTGCCAGTGTTTCCACCCGCACCTCCAGGATTTCCACCTGTGGGTTGAGTCAAATTCCCTGCTGGAGCACTGTGATCATGTGCTGGCATTTCAGCTACTGTCAGCGTATGGGTTTCAGCGCCGCCCGAGTTACCTACAGCGTTGCCCAGAGTACCAGTGCCCGAGCCTCCTGAACCGACTAACGTTCTGCGCCGGCTGTCGCCGATCCCGAAGGTAGTAGAACCATCTCCTACTCCGAACGCCGTACCGGTTTTGGAGAAGAGCTTGGCATAAGTCGAGCGACTCTGGTTTGATCCATCTTGCAGGAAGAAGCCGTAAGGTACCAGGCCACCCCCATAGGCAACGATCTCACCGATCTTCTGCAGGTCAAACGGACCACACTTCGCTTCCGATGGGTTGGCAGTCCAGGTACCTGCTGTCGACTGTGTATCCCAAGCAATGAATGCCATCTTGAACGAGACGCTCGACCGGGCGTTGGTGGAGTACATCACGCCTTCGCTGTCGGAGGCCGAACTGATGCCCGTCGTTGTGACAATACCGGATTGCCCCATATACGACGAGGAGACAGCTAGTTCAGTTACTCCTGAGTTGTCGATCAGGTACCAATACAGGGGGCCAATCTTTCCGTCTTCATGCCCTAGAGTCGCACCCGACGGGATCACTAACGTGATGTTGGCCGTAAGCTTACGGCGGAGTACACCACCATTCGAGACAGTTGCGTGTCTCTGATGTACGTAGCCTGGATTCGTCGTCGCGAGATCGACTCCTCCGTTACCCTTAAGGGTACACGTAAGAGCGTTGGCGGCAACTCCGAAGGTCGGCTCCAGATTCCATACCCCGTTGCTGTTGTCGATCAGCTTCAGGTTGTCGAACGCCCCTTCTGGTGTTCCAGCCGTACCAAGGAGCCCAGTAAAGGCATCCCACAAAGCTCCGATACCGGCTTTGAAAGTGGCGTTCGACGGCGCCGGGAACGTATCAGCAAGCGCCGTTCTTGATGGAGGTGCTACGTAGGTTGGCATGTTATTTCCTCATCTTCCTTTAACGGTTGCGTCCACTGTACCGGACGTTGAAACTAATGCGTCGTCGAAACATTCGACCAAGGGCCCCAACACCTCATCCCTATCAATGACCTTAGCTGTGACAGCAGCACCGCCATCGTCCTCTAACGTCAGAAGAACAGTCTTGATAATGTCGAAATCCTTTGTGATCGGTAGTCTAGTTCCTCCCGGGGAGACCGTGAAACTGTTGAAGCTTTCCTCAATATCAGGTACGTCAATCACAACCACCAACTTGTCAATAATACCCTGGATATTGGATTGAGCGGTCGTAATCTCTAGTTGATACGTTCCGCTCTCGAACGAGACTGATCCTGTCCAAGGGGTATATATCCCCGGAGACCCGTAGAACGGATCGTCATCAGGTCCATAGAACGGATCGCCTTCTAAACCATAGAAAGGTAATTCACTATCCCGGCGGACATTAATCTTAACTGCCTCGCCCTGAATAGTATGGAACAGAAGGATAGGACTTCCGACCCAAGCTTCAGGGAACGAGAACGGTAAGGTTTCGTACCGCATCGCGGAGAATAGATCCTCCTCGTAGAACGGATCCGCATCAGCTCCGTATAAAGACGCGCCATCGTCGGGGCTGTAGAATGAGGTTTCGGCGTCAGCCTCGAGGTTCGACCCGACTTCTGTTCCACCCGTAAGTGTGCCAGGCCACGACAAGGCTTCGAAGTCGATAGTCTCGACGATATTGTCGGTATCTGAGTCTCCAAGATTCCGGACAACAATAGCTGGGTTTACTGACTCTAGCCCCGCAGCATCAACTGCAGTGATCAGAAACGTGATCTGACCCGACGGGAGGGCTGCGAAAGTGTGTGGACTATAAGGGATTACCCCGTCATGTAACTTAGTAGCATCCCCGACGTTAGGATTATTACCGTAGTGGAACCGGATAATATATCCTACAACATCTACGTCAGCGATATGAACCCACTTGAACGTATTGCCATCCAGGTGGAACTCCATTACGTCCGATGGAACTTTAATCGAAGCCCAGTCGACCAGTTTGTTCAAAGTGAGCGTATTCGATTGGGTACGGAACCCAATCTGCTGTGTACCCACCAATTCGAGGCTGAGCTGGCTCTGATCCCGGATGTTGATAGTCACAGACCTATTACGCGACTTGTCGACGACTGTCTGGTAAGGCTGTCCGTCGGTAGACATCCGCAGAGAGGCGTTCAGGAAGTCGGGTCCGATATCCCAGGAGATGATCACTCTGACAAGATAGCCCTTTCCGGCAGCCACTCCCTCTTCGTAGACCTGCAGATTACTGACTGCAAGTCCTGTAAAGGGACGAGTAGGATCACTATGCTCAAAGCCACCGTCTTTGGTAGCATAAAAGGCATCTGATTCATCAATGGCCGTGACCTCAACCTCACGTTCCGATACAGGCTTGAACGACTCGATCTTCACCTTACGACCTGGAGTTGCTGTAGGCCCGTAGAGCCACTTATAGTCGTACGGAGGCGAGGGAGTATAGCCTAAAGGCGTAACAAGTGTGAGAGTGTCCGATGTACCAGTACCACCTACAACCGAGTGCGTAGCAAATGTTCCATCAGGTTCGACGAGGGTAATCCAAGATCCCCCGGAGAACAGCGGAACAGCCTTCGGTAGTTTTAGCACACTAGTAGTTGAACCCTCGACGAGACGACCAGAGTAGTCCATGCTCGCGAGGTCATGAGAGAGCTGGACAACGTCACCTCTAGCAGAGGGCATCAACTCCCAGTCGGAACGCCACTTATACCGGCGGTTCCGATAGACATTCTGAGCTGCATAGAGGTTCGTGAGCTGAGCAGCTTGGGTACGACTCCTACAGAGGAGGAACTCCAGCTTGTGGACTCTCGCTTCACCTGCTGTCCCGGGGACAAATACTCTAACTAGGTCACGTTCCCAGTTGTGATCAGGGTTGATAAACCACCCCTCGATCACCTCAGCGATGCCCTCGTTGGAATACTCGATGCTGAATGATCCTGGTAGGATGTTATGCATCCCGAATACAGCTGTTACAGGGAGGTCTGGCAAGTCTGCAACCACACCAAGCTTACCTGTACCCCAGGAGGGAGTTGCTCGACCCATCAACGCAATCTGACTAAGCATATCGTACACGGAGAGCTGTTGGTCAAATACTCCGTCTACTCCCAATTTCTCAGAGTCACACCAGCTAGCGAAGTCTTGTAACCCAACGATATCGATCTTGGCATCCGACAATCCTGCACCCCATACCCGACGGGTATCAACAAACTTCCCTCTTACCACATCGAGATACCACCAGCCTGGATTCGATGTTGGTCGGAACGACCAGTCTGGCTCGAGGTAGTCCTCGCGGCGCCCGAGGATCTCTTGTATAACCGCCGGAGCCTGGGCAACGGAGCAGGGGATCACAACTGGACGAGCCATGTACTGCGTCTCGATCTCATCGTTCGTGTCATTATAGAAGTGGTAGGCCCGATGCTCAATCGTAGTTACTCCAGCAGCAAACCTGAATTCATTACCATCGGCCTGCTTCACCCCGTCAAGATTGTATACCCCACTAATCCCAGCGTCAGCTCCGGAGTAACCAGAAGGATGAACATAGCCAATGACTAAAAACCAGTCGACCGTGTTTGGAAGTGTGGTTGAGGTATAAAAATAGGGGTTAGTATTCGGCGCTCCACCAATGTCCTCAATTTTGGATCCACCGAAGTAATGCGGACCCCAATACAAAGAACCATATACCGTCATCTTTTTGACGAAGAGGGCGAATATGTGTCCCTTGGAGGAATCAACCGGGATTGTATTCGCAGTAATAGTCCAACCACCATCTGCATTAGTGGTCTGGTCTTTGGGAATACAGACGTTGACAACCTCATTTGTTCCGAACGGCCCAGTTTTGATGGCAAAGGTGCTCTCACCCGCTACAGTCTGGCTAGCCCCATATCCTGTTGGCATTGTTGAACCTACGGCCCAGAGGTCGGACTCAGAAGCCTTGGATATGGAGTCCAATGGGGTATAAGTGTTGCACTGTGCCTGTGCGACACAATTCAGATCGTCCACGACACCCTGAAGTTGATCGGAGGCTCGGATCTTCAGAGCGACTCGCTTACGACCCTCGTAGTTGCTCGTATCAAACTGGTAAGTCCTAAGCTGCGACCATTCGAGGGCAGATACTGCCTGCAGATCTGTCTCGTCTGGTGTAATACGACGGACTCGGACTTCATATTGCTCCCGCGCGACGTTGAACTTGAATGTCCGCCGAAGGGGAGTCCGCGCACTGTTAATGACTGCGAATCGGCCCGCTAACTCGGCCCCGATCGTAAAAGCCTGACCCCCGTATGTGTCAGCGTCAACATCAAAGTCGGAGAGGGTAGCCTGAATGATGATGTTAGCCGTGTAGGTCTTGTTCCAGAGGATATAGATCCCACCCCCTTCGGTGGCAATAGGATTACTCACTCTTACTGGAGGACCCATCTGCTGTTGCAGATTACCTTCGCCCGGTGCGGCCCAAGCAACGCGGATTCCAACCGTAAAGTCGTTGCTGTGCAACTTGGCAATATAAGCAGTACCTGTACCAGCACTCAGAGAGGACGACAAGACAGTGATCCCTGAGACATTGGAGGGTTGGACAGAGATAGTCCTTCGGGCTCCCTGCTGGTAAGTGGAGTTGGGAAGTCGTGCTACCCCAAGGATGATCGACGTCTCCGGTACTGAGTCCGATGCAAAGCTGAGGGGAATCCACGTAGAGTCACCTGCGCGCCGGTACTCCATCTCGATCTCGGCTGCAATTGCCTCCAGAGCACCAGAGGTCATCCTAAAGAGTGTCCCACCAATTTCTATTGCTAACCCAGTCGCGTCCGCACTACCAGTACGCTGGATCCAACTTGCTGGAAAAGTCAGGGCAGCCCCGGCTAGTGTGTCCACGTTTCCCGGAAAGAGAGTGAGAGCACCATCCATGGTGCTTTCCTCTAGGGTCACTCCCTTGTAGTTCTCGATCGGGGTATCGCCAATCTTCCAGCCGTTGAGCACAAGATCATTATAGCCGAAGTCGAACACCTGATAGAGAATCTGGTCCTCGCCTTCGAACTCGGTGTAGGGAAGGGCCCCTAAATCAGGGAAGATCTTCGTTGTGCCGACGACCTTTGGCATCGGCTGATACGAGCGTGCTCTATTTGACCCTCCAGTGATGGAGTAGGTCGGCGAGTCCTGAATATCCAACCCTTGAGCCGCTGACATGTCCGGCCTAGGAGGTGGGAACAGTTCGTTGATGATCATCCCACCAACGATCATAATCCCAGCCTTCCACAAACCTAGAGCCATTGCGCTAGCCCCTTTACCAGCTATCGCACCAGCAAACTGTGGCGCAAAGACGCTCAGAGCGATAATCGAAATGATCGCTAGGGGGTTCTTCTTAGTACCTTCCCCCCCGTGTACTAGAGCGTAGAGATTGATTTGCGTACCGGTCTTAGGATGAGTCAAGGACCACAAGCTCCTAGGGATACGACGTCCATCGATCGTCAGCATGAACGGTTGACGACCCATCCTTTCGAAGATCCCTACCCGTTTGAGGTACGAGAGTATTGACTCCCCAGCCTCGAAAGGTATGTACCGGATCTCCCTCCCGACTTCGCGCTGGAACGGATGGGGAGCCCAGATGAGAGTGGGCTGTCTGCTAACAACGGCTGGGAGGTTCATTTCCACTTATAGTACCCCTCAAGCTTGAAGCCTCGGGGCTCCAGCTCTCTCACACGTGTCTTGATGACTTGAGCCGGTCTCTCAGCACAGTGGAGTACCCAAGGCTCGCCGTTGATAATGCAGTAGATACCGACGTGCATCATCTTCGATCCTGAAAACATTAGGACACCGTCCCCATCTGTCGGATCCGAAGTCCGGTAACCAACACGATCCCTCTCGTGAAGGATCTGTTTGGCAACAGCCTTGATCTTCTCACGACCTTCCTTGCCCGCATAGTTACGATCCGAGGGGATGAGAACGATGCGATGGAACTCCCTCTGTAGAACCTCACGGGCCATTTCGCCACAGTCGTAGACCTCTGCTACGTAGGGCTTACCTACGTATTTGTCGGACCAGTGCTCTCTAAGGACACTAGTTGTGGTCATTAGAATAGCCCCGAGGCAGACTGTGGTGAGTACAAAACTCCTAAGGCAGGAAGCTCAAGAATGTTGTCATATCCGAGCTCGCCGCTGATCTCTATGATGTTCTGCTGGGTGTTCATCAGGAGCATCGTGTACTCCTGCTCTACGACGTTCGGGGTATCGCGCATCACCTGCATGATCCGAACAGTTGCTCCCCGTCCTCCGCCAGACTCGTCGAGCCAGGACGTCATCTCTTTGCCTAGGTTGTCAATGGCTATCGGGACCCTAGGCATAGATTGAGCAATATCCTCTGGGAACTGAACACGAAAAGCACAAGCCGTAAAGACGTCACCACTGTGGGTGAGGTTCTGGGTGTCGTTTACCACCCTGACAGGAGCTGCTAGCTCATCATGGGTGATCTCCAAGAGGTAGACCGGCTCCTCACCAGTTGTTGCGCTGGTCTTCTCCTTGAAGTTTGAGGTATAGTTTTTAGCCACTCCAGGTCTCGATTTGAAGAGGGATGCGCCACTGTCCCAGGCCAACGATTGGACGCTCGCCATCTAACTTGTTGACTACACGTGCAGTCCGGACTACATTGTCCTCTGGGTCGGTAAAGTCGAACCATAGGGCCCCGTAGTCGATGTCCGTTTGGAACCAGGTGATGAAGTTCTGGTAGTCCGTAAGCGAGGCGAGACCAACGGTAAAGGAGCGGGCCACCAAGACACGGCTCTTCGTGCGTAGCTGCTTTACCATTCCATCTTCCATGGCAGTACGCTGGACCGCAGAGGCTCTGTCCTTCGAATAGCCGTCGGCTAGGATCTTTGCGTAAGAGTGTGGGAACGCCATATCAGTACTCCGGGGCCGGGGCCAACAGGCCTCTTAGTTGGTTACGAGCTCCTACGTCGCGAGCTAGACGACGTACTAGAAGGTCAACTACTAATCTATCGCCCTCCATACGAGGAGCCGATTGACTAGCTTCGATTGGTTGTCCAGATTGGTTGTTGATCACAACCTGGACTGATGGCATTGAAGCACCCCGCTGTTGCTCGGGAGTGAGAATATCAACACGCTCCCCTGGGGAAGCCCGGAACTTAATAGCCTGACTATCTGAGCCTCCTGACCCTCCCACCTTAAAGCTACCTCCACCGGCAAACCCAAGAATCTCGGCCTGATCCCCAACATATCCAGCTCCGGCAGCAGGTGTCACACCTACTGGGGTAGGCATGAAGCTACGCAGCCAATCTTCAAGGAGACCTTGTCCAGTCCCAGACTGTTTGCTATACAGATTGCCGAACAGAGCGGTCATAATTGGCTGCACGACCGACATCTTGTAGATGAACGACAGTGCTTCCTGGGTAATAGCATCGAACATGTTGCGCCAGGACACTTCCATGCCCATCGTAGCCTTCGCCATCGTGTCGGCAATGTTGTTGGTAATATCCCGGAACACCTCGGTCATACTCCGACCAAGAAGTGTCGTACGATCGATGACCTTACGATTCATGTCGTCCTCGATCAGGAGGAGACGTTGACGTACCTGATCAATGGTGATTATCCCTTTACCAAAAGCATTCCAGACGAGGTCAACACGATCCCGATACTCCTCCATCACGCGGACGCTATTGTCCCCCAGCTGGTTATCCAGACGTTCTAGGGCTTTAGTCAGCTTCTCGACCTCCTTGACCCCCTCTTCAGCATCACCCATGGTCTTCCACTGCTTGCGGAACTCGGCGACCAGGAAGTTAATGTGCTCCTGCGTCATCCCCATCTTCTTGAGGACCTCGAAGTAGCCCTCCATCGTAACGAGCTGCTTCTCCAATTGGGTCGGTTCACCTGTCGTAGCTGCCTGACGACGGGCTTCTACCACCTCGAACATCTTCGCGAGAGCATCACCTGCAGTGGCTGCTTTACCTGGCAACGCCTCGAGTTCCTTGAGCGTATCTTTGCGCTGCTCGATCAGGAGGTACAACTTCGCCAGCTGCTCGGTGAGATTCGAGCCTGCAAATCCGGCATCCCGAAGCGACTTAGAGATTGCCTCGATATTACCACGACCTTTGTCAGGCTGATCCGACATCATCTCGATCGCCTTAGCCATTCCACGAGCTTGTTCGATTGCACCCTGACCAAGCTCAGAGGCTTCTAACTGCCTGCCAAGTCCAATGACTTCGCGGATGCTCTGACTGATCTTCTCGGCCCAGTTAGCCCACTGGGTACCAGACTCTTCCCCTCCAGGAATACTGGAGGGCTTCAACTTGGACAGACGTTCTAAGGTGGTTTCCATCTCCTTCCGGAGGCCTTCTAGGACCTGTAACCGCTTACGAGCAGCAGTTACTTCAGGCGATTCACCTGTCGGTTGCGTACCCAGGAACGCACCACCAAACGGAGTAGCAAAACTCGGCTTGACATTCATCTCGTCCATTTTAGCCTTCTGCGAGGCTATTGTCAGACGTAACATCTCGTGGGCCGATGTAAGCTCAGTAGTCAGGAGCTGCAACCTCTCCTGCGTACCTTTCCTGATCTCGTCAGTAGTCTGCTTGTGTGACTTACCGATCTTCTCCTGAACATCAAGCCAAGCCTTGGACTCGTTTACCCAGTCCTCCATTGGAGTCTGGACAGAATCGATTGCATCCTTCAGGAGATTATAGCCTACGACAGCACCTATGATAACGGCCGCCGTTTTGGCTATTACACTCAGGAGCGCACCCCATCCTGTAGCAAGCATTACCAGATCGAGTGTAATGACGGATGCTGTAAGTGCCTTCATGGCCGTGACAGTCGCCATGATAACCGCGGGCAATCGGGCGAAGAGCTGGTACACTAGGAATCCTGCTCCTGCTCCTGCCACAGCACCGAAGAGAGCAACAACGGTCTCCATGTTCTTGGTAAGATACTCTAGAGCTACCCGGGTGGCGATCACAGCCTCCCGGAAGAGCTTGGAGAACCCAGTAACGGCATCGAACTTCTTGAGCAGCTCGAAGGTAGCCGAACCAAGTAACTGAAGCTGGGCTTGTAAAGCTACTGCCGCCATAGCCGCTGCAGGTCCAAAGGCCTCCAGCCACCCCTTAGCCATTTTCGGGAGCAGATCCCTCGCTAGGACCTCCCCGTTCTTGATCATTTTGGTCAGCTGGCTTTCCGTTACTCCCATTGCTTGTGCCGCAATCGCAAAAGAGCCCGGCAGTAAGTCGCCCAACTGGCGACGCAACTCTTCCATCGAGACCGTACCTTTCGAGAACATTTGCTCCAGAGCCAAGAATACAAGTCCCATGCGCTCGCTGTTGAGCTTCATGGCGGTACCAGCAACAGTAGCAGCCTCGAATATCTTCCGCTGGTCTTGGAGGCTAACATTCGATAGCCGAGCGGCCGTAGTGAATTTGGCGTAAGGTTCAATGAGATCACGTACGTTTTGACCCAACCTGTTGGACAGCTCCAAGAGGTAAGCGTATGTATCCGCATTCAGAACAGCAGCGCCAGTAGACGCTGTCAACTGGGCATTGAAGCGCTCCATATCCATTGAAGCTTTGACACCTGCTGCAGCCATGAGGCCAATGCCCGTAACAACGCCCGTTGCACTGGCGATCATCAGGGTCATTGAGCCACCAACAGAATCAAAGAGCGCAGCCAAGACTGCCAGACGAGCACCTACTCCGCTCAAAGGACCAATTGCGAGAATGGCAGCTCGCTCAAGGTCCCTAAAGGCTAGTGCGAGGCCTGAGGCTTCCTTCTGTGACGCCAATCGATTGCCACCGGCGATAATGGCGCCCATCCCGACGCTAGCCCGGGTAAGCTGTGCCTTCGTGAGTAGATCGGCTTGTGTGGTGAGAGTTTTGTTTACTCTCCTGTAGGCGGCATCGATCTTGTCGATCTCCGAGGCGGCGACTCCCGCTTCCTTCATGCGAGAGATAGTAGCCGATGTCCTCGCGTAGAGCGTAGTGAGGGTACGTTCTATCTGGGCGAATTTGCGATATTGCTTCTGGACAGTCTCGTCCTCGACCTGGCCGAGACGCTCGACTTCCTTACCATACTTCCGAAGGGCAGTAAGGGACTGCTCGAGTGCTCGGGTCTCAGGTACGAGTCCGAACCCGACTGTGCCTAGATCGATTGTGCGTCTGGCTGCCATCTGAGTTCACGTGCTCCTTGATGTACGTGACCCAACGAGCGAACTCGTCGCCCCTCATCTCTCTTACCTCTGACTCTGTCTTGCCTAGGTGGTACCCGACTGCCTGGACAAGAAACTGGTAAGAGTCCTGCTTTAACCTTTTCCCGCTTCCTTCAGTGCCTCCGGCAGCAGTTGTGCATTGATCGCATCCATCAGCTTCTGGTAGTACCCACCAGCTGGGAGACCCATCAGGACGTCGAAGTCGGAGTCCTCAAAGACGAACTCCTCCGTACCAGGTACGAAGCAGCAGGAGATCAGGTAACTCGCCATGCGCTTCTTGTTGTCGAGTTCGGCAACAGCGTCGAGCATCTGCCCAATCGCCATCTGACGAACTTCCACCTGGACCCCATCATCGAGTTCGACGACCATCTTGCGGATTTTCTCGTCCAGGATCTTGCTGCGGATGTCATTGCGTACTGTAGTCATGTTCTACTCCTTTACTGTACTATCCATGCTGTTGTGAACCCTAGGGACTTTCGCCCCTAGGGAGGGGGTGAACTTATACAGCCGTCGGAAGGCCGCTTCCTTGGGTGTTGACGGTGAACGTGTTGACCGACTCCATTCCCGCTGTGAGGGAGAGGCTCGTAAGGACGCCGGCACCCTTCCAGCCTGCGACGCCGTCATGCAGATACTTGACGAACACCGACTGATCCGCCAGGAACCGATCGAGTGCCGTCTTGATTGCCGTCGGAATTGGCGACAGCGGCGACGTCGAATGGAACCAGTTGAATGGCGATGTGAGACCTGGTGTCGAGGCGTAGTACGGGACGTTCAGCTCGAACCGGAGGTTCTCTTCTTCCAGGGCACCGACGTTGCCCGACTGCCTTTGGGTCATGAGACGGAAGAAGCCCCTTGCGATCGAGCCGCTCCAGCCCGTTCCATCAGGGTTGATCTCGATCAGCCATTCTTGGCGATCGTCGACCTCCTCCGCCCACCCATCACCCGCGAGGAAGACGTTCGGCAACTCGAGCGTGATCGTCTTCAGCCCCGGGCGATGCGTGTGGTACCCGGAATTGACCTGGAGTGCCGGCATATCGGAGTCACGTACCGCCTCGGCCGACATGTTCAGCGTGAATCCGGTGTACTTCGCGATCGCCGTCGACATCGGGAAGTAGTTCCCCGTGATCGTAACCGCACCCGTGACGGTGTAGGCCGACTTGAACGTGACAGTCCCCAGCAGATAGTCGATGTGGTCGACGTCGGCCGTGTGATCGACAGAGTTGTCCTCCACCACTACGGCAACGCTACGGTCGATCGCACGCTTGGCCGTAGCCGTGATGCGGTACGTCTTGCCCGAGACGAGGGACATTGCTTCGTCCGTCATCGTAGTCGAAGTACCAGGTTTGAGGATCTTCGCAGCATAGCCCGGGAACCCCTTGTACACGGAGTTGGCGTTGACGCCCCACGTAATGGGACCCGTCAGAGCCGACTTGTAGGTCTGCCCGAAGATGGTGTCGTCGATTGACGCTCCGTCGCGACTGATTTCGCCTTGGCCTCCGGGAAGAAGGTAGTAGGTTGCGTCGTCGGCGGAGATTTCGATGCGCTTTGCAGCCATGGTTTGTCCTTTCCTTTACTAGGTAATAGCGACTCTGTTTCCGCCGGCTTCCGCCGCGGGCTCGACTATGAACCAGAAATTCGCCACGAACATCGGGCGAGTGTTGTCGTCTTGCCCCAAATAACTCACATCTCCTACCTGGTTGCAAGACCTGTAAGTATCTCCTTGCAGAACTTGTGTCGTCATGCCCAAGAGGCGGTTGACAATTGCCTGAATCTTGTTGCCCGCATCCACGTAGCCGTTTCTCGAACCCCGAACCATCACCTGAACCGAAGGTTCGTTCAAAAGTAAGTGGGGATAAGGAGGTCTCCCACCAGTTCTGTTCACAAGAATGACCGTATCGGGTGTGCTCGGGAGTGCCCCAAGATACACACCCCATCCCGTAGTAGCGCCGAACGTACCGAGAGGAGTTCCCCCCACGATTACGTCCTTAACACAGATGGCTGGATCTTTCATCCCATCCCCAGTGCTGAAGCGTAGTCGACAGCTAACGACGTGAGAAAAGAGTCAATTTCCTCTTCGAGAGCCGATTGCAGGTACTTGGCTCGAGTCGGCGGATTGTGACTGAGCCACACGAATTCATGTACTAAAGCCGCGTACCAAGCTGAGTGGTTGCCGTAAGTGATTGACCCTCGAACATTGCCTGGTGTCCCTTCTACCTCGAGGATCGCCGACTCGGATAAGACGCCTGATTTGTACGGAACGTACTCCAGACTCTTGTTGAAAACGGGCTCGAGCGCGTTCTTGACAGCATCCGGAGTTACATCATGTAGCTGCTTGATGATCCCTTCGTAGTTCCTGATCACCTGAGCCATACCTTCGCGAGCCGCGACGGTAGAGCTCTTGCGGTAGAACGCACGGCTCCCTTCTCTTACGCGTCCAGGGAGTCTTGGTCTAAATCCTGCTGTGATTCTGGTAGCCATTATAAAACTGCCCTTCTGACTACATCAAGCGAACGGAGGTCGGGGACTTTGTCGTACCTCTGAATCTTGAGCGCTCCTGTCAAAGCCACGGGCGACGACTGGGACACTTTGTCCCCTTGGTAGAGAAAATCCCCGACACCCATATCTCGGTCGACAAAGACTATAGCCTTACTGATCAATTCCCGGCGATCCAGAGAGCCATAGAAGGTCTCTTGACGATCTTCCCATCGTCCGTCGACTAGTAAGGGAGTCGCAAAGGTATCTCCGCCAAAGCCATCACCTCCGGTGACCCTCCACCAGGTGAGCTTGTGCGGAAGACGGCCTGAGAGGATGCCCATTAAGGCGTCACTCCAGGGGATCCACATTAGGTGTACCGATTACTGTGAACTCGGCACGCCTCATCGGACTCGAAGCATTCGCGGACATATCCGAGAGGATCCCCGTCTTATCCAGCAAAAGCGCCTGCTGACCAAAGCGAGTGGAGCTGAAGCCTGCTTTGTAGATGTCGTGATAGCGCTCCGTCGCTTCGCCGATTTGAACCGCGGCCAACGGCCCTTTCTCCCATGCGAGAGTCGCGAAGTGCGCTGCAAGAAACAGCTCAATACTCCTTAGAGTATCGACGGATAGCCCCTGACCTACGAGGTTCTCCGTGACTAGAGTAGAGGCAACAGGAATAGCAGCAACAATCGCTGCGCTCGCCGTATCGGGGAGCCCCGCGATGTCGCGTACTTCTGCCTGTGCTACTCTAGCCACGTCGACCTCCCGTTACTTGCTGGGTGCAGGCTTGTGAGCCTGGGCTTGGGCGGCTGCCGGCTTCGCGGACTTCACCACCAGATTGGGCTCGGCGACCTCGCGCTCGGGCTCGACGGCTTCGGGCTCGTCCTCGACAACGGGCACGAATTTGTTCGGGAACCTGGCGGCTTCCGTCGCCGACATCTCGATCGAGTCGCCCTGATTGAAGGTCTTCTCCGATCCATCGGCTTGCCGCTGGTGGTGTTTTCCGGATACGACTTTGAACTTTGCCATGACTTTCTCCTGACTAGTTGACTACGAAACAATGGTGGAGGGTCTCTGCCCTCCACCATCCCGTTGCTGTTGCCCGCTGCGCTCCTGGTTTCAGGTCGCTTACGTGTAGTGCACGACCCCCGACTGGCCCGACTGGTCGGCCTTGATGCGTGGGGCGCCGATCATCATGACCTTGAAGTGGATCATCATGCCGCCGTGCGAGTCCCACATCACGGTCGTGGGCTGCATGCCGTCCAGCCAATCGACGACGTCCGTCGACATCTGCACCAGTACGACTTCTGCACCGGTGGAGATTTGGCTGGTCGCGCGTACCGCCACGATTTCCGGCACTTCCAGGATGCGCTGGATGATCGACTTGTCGCTGGCCGCCTTGAAGTCGCCGAGCAGACGGATGTACGACGCGTTGCTGATGTACACGACGTACGGGCCGTACATGTTGTCGGCCACGGCCTTGGCGATCATCGCCGTCAGGTCGGTCAGGATCACTTCACCTGTCGTGGTGCCGAGATCCCAGTCGGTTGTCGTACTGCCCGTATTGCGGGACGGATGGTTCTTGTAGCCGTAGATCGTACCGCCGCCGGCCACCACACTCGCGCCGTTGAACATCATGTTCTCGGCCGCGTCCGAGACCTTGCGCGTGGCGATTGCTGCCATCGTGGTATCGACTGGCTGACCCATCCGACGTCCCGACTCGAGGTTCCGCAAGGACAGTTGGAAGTCCTTGTGGATGATCGGCAGCGGCGTGTTCACCTGGCTGAACAGCACCCGGTCGCGCTCGCCTTCCGCCAGACCCGTCATGTTGATGTCGGCGGCCGACATGTCGCTCGACGTCTCGTGCTGGACGATCGTGGTGCCCATCGCGTTGGCGATCGGCATCGTGAGGCCCCGCGTCATCAGGTCCCCAACGGCAACGAGTCGCGGACGGGCGATCTCGATCACGGTGCGGTCGAACAGCAACCACTCCTCCTTGCGGAGTACATCGTTGGTGCGGAGGGCGTTGATGTTGAGCCCGTTCGCCATGAGCCTTGCGGCCACGGAGCCCGGCTGGTACTGACCGCCCTGCACCAGTCCTTCGACTTGGTTCGGTTTCATGTAGAGCTTCCTTTCCTGAGTTGGACTGAACTGGGACCTAGACGGTCTCGACTTTGATGCGTACCGGCGAACCGCCGGCGGAGTTGTCCACGGCTTCCAGCGCTCTCGCGCAGACACGCCGGAGGTTGCTGACCGTGACTGCGCCCGCCGTGACCTTCTTCAGGGTGCCGTCGCCGTTGCTCACCAGCTCATCGCCGATGACCACCGCCAGCGCACTTGCCGGCAACAGCGCATAGATCTCGGCGCCCGGCAGTGGAATCACCGCCTGGACACGCTCGGTCGAGGAGTAGGCAACGCTGATGTCTTTGCCGACGAAGTCCTTCTCGAGGGCGAACATCGGATAGACGTTGCCTTCCGCCGTGGGGTGGACGACAAACGCGTTTGCGCTGTTGCGGACGATCAGATGGCCCGGAGTGATCGCTGCTCCGGCGGCGGCCTCTTTGATTTGGCCTTCGCCTTTGAGCCAGATGGTATTGCTTGCCATGATAGTGCCCTTTCAGGGTTAGTTCGGTTTCATGCGTCGACTATGTGACGACTTGACTACGCCCCGTTGGGGCTACGCTACTTTCTGCTTGCCTGGCGCCCGTTCGTTTACTGCGAACACCGGAGTCGGAGGCGTGTAATCCAGACCCTCGCCGTCGAGCTGGGCTGCGGCGTTCGCATTGACTGCGCCACCTGCGCCGCCGGTGTAGTCGATCGGCTGGCCGCCGTTCATCTTGGTGGCCATCTTCTCGAGTTGCTCCAGGGAGAAGCTCTTCAGCTCGTTGGCGTCCAGGCCGACTTTGCCCTCGAGGCTCTTGATCAGAGCCGCCGCACGATCCGTGTTGACCTTGATGATCGCCTGGAGTTGCGTCTTGACTTCGGGGTTGGCCATCTCCATCAGCTCTGCGAGCGTCTGGGCCTTCTGCTGTTCGGCAGCTGCCGCGACGATCGGAGCCGCAGCTGGCGTGGCCGCTGGAGCTTGCACGGGCGCCGGAGCCTGGACAGGGGTCACTGCGGGCTGTGCGACAGGTGCCACGACGGGTTGGCTATTGGCCGCTGGTTGCGCGCCACCCGGGGCTGCTTCGTTCGGTTTGCTCATGACGTTTCCTTCTGCGTTGGTGGTGGGTTGTTCGACTGTGATAACGAGTGGTACGTACTTCGTTTCGGCCCTCACTTCGGTGACATCGGAGCCCAGTCTTACCGCACCGCCCTCCGCCACTGAGTAGGTTCTTTGTTGTACTTCCCAGCTGTAAGTCTTTGGATCCATGTGCGCGTACACGACCTTGTCGGTGAACACCGCGAGGATCATGCACCAGCCATTGCCCTCGTAAGCCTCGGAAAGGGCCATCTCGAGAGCGCCACGCTTGTCAGTGTCACTCAGCTCGTTGGTCTGCAGACCACTCTTGGCAAAGAAGCTTTGGAGCGCCTTCAGTGTGTTGCTGCGGACTTGTACTTCACACTTGGCGCAACTCTGTTGTGGTTGGACAGCAGCCATGGGAGCCTCACGTGATTGGTTGATCCGAGGAGCCCCACAGCCATCAGCGACGCTACATGCGCCAACAGAGCCTAAGGGGAGTAGTGCGAGATGATCCGGTACGATATTGCGCCAGATCGACTTGTATTCCTTACCTTCGAACTGACCTTCTGTTTGTTCTTCGAGGGCGTATAGCCCTGTTGATACTTCGACCGTCTCGCCCCTCTCCAGGGCCTCGAGTTCGGCTTTTGGTGCCTTGGCTTTGTCTAACCACATGTACGTCCGGAGTTTCTTCTTACCTTTCATGCCGGAGCCAAACAAGTGGCCAATGACTTGATCCTCCCAAACCGAGGGGCTATTTGCTGAGATCGCCTCACCTTCCTCGTTGGGGTGACCGAAGACGATCGGTCTGCCGTCCCAGCCTTGAGGAAAGATCCCGAATTCCTCGGATAAGGCAAGAGCGGGATGATCGGCGTTGCTGGAGTGAAGGACACCTTCGACGAGCATGATCGCAGGAACGACTAGATGATCTCGTCCATTCCACTTCCTGGTCTCGACTTTGCCGTCTTGACCAACCTGTATTCGGATCTGCAGGTGCTTCCCGTTACCGCTAGCTGCGATGGTGGGCATTGATTCTCCTAACTACCGGGACTTCCCATACCTCGATTATAAATGGTTCTGAGAAAAGTGTCACCGGGAATTTGATGGTCAAATAATGGTCTAAGCTGCATGACCCGGAGGTACTCCACTCGATCCAACGAAACCGTGCCAATTGCATTGATGCCCAGGCGGCATACCTTCGTCCTGTTCCTGGATAGAAGGAGTTAGTTGCAAGTCGTCAATCGTTGTGCCTCCTACCACTCGCCAACGTACTTCCTGACCAGCTGTATTGCGCCCGGCATACGGCGAACCTTTGAAGAAGATGTAGACAGAGTGTGTACCCTTCGGTCCGCTATTCTTGGCGAACGATTTAGGACAAAGGAACCTAACGCCGTGGGCTTCTACGACCACGTTCACGGGCTTGAATATAGTCCGCTCTGACTGCGGTGACCACATATCAATAGAACCGTCGGCGTCACGAAAGATGTAGAGGCCTCTCTCGTCTTTCTCCTGCGACGTTTCCTTTTCGCATCGCAGGAGCTGTCCGTCCAATTCAGCCAGCCGCGGCATAACGGGCTCCGAAATCAGGCTGCAGGCCTTGGACTTCCCGCATGTCAGCAATCCGATTGAACTCGGAGGTCACCCTTCAGTTCCTTCTCGAGGCCTGTACTACAAGTAGCGAGGCAGTGGATGCAATAGAGGACGCCCTCGACTCCGCCAACTAACTTGACGGAGACGATAGCCCCTACGACTGTCGGGGAACCCGCGATCATCGACGAAGGAGATGGGTCTACCCCGTCGATCACGTCGATTGTGATAACGGCCCCTGTGACTGTTTCTCCAGTGGAGAGCAGGTCAGTGAAGTCGAAGGCGAAGGAATCTTCTTCCTGTACGGCTTTGGGGTCAAACATTTAGGGCCTCCTAGCGGTTCGGATTCTCTTAGACCCAGCTATCTGTCTGACTGGATCACCGTCAATAATCCTGATATACTTCCGTCCTCGTATGGTGTTACTCCCACTTGCTGCAGGCGAGGGTGGAAGTTGTAGCATGTTGGCTATGTCGTCGGTTTCAGTAACTGACATCGAGCCAAGGACCCGAACGATACCGGTAGTCGCAGAGTTGTCACTTGCCTCCGCCTTGGCTACTGAGCCCTTAGTGGCTGCATGTGCCGAGGCTACTAGGGTATCAACGTCCTCCGTAATGGACATCGACCCAGTAATCCGGACGATACCCTGTGCACTCTGGGAGTCGTTGACATTTGTTCTGGAGAGAGTACCATAAGCTTGGATCTTCGCTTGGATACTAGGTGTATCACGTTGTTCTGTGACCGTCATTGAGCCGTCGATATCTACACGCCCGCTGGCAGCTAGGGAGTCGTCGCTTTCGCTGGAAGCAAGTGTACCTCTATTATTGATCTTGCCTGAAGCTACCTGGGTGTCGTCGCTTTCTACGACATTGACGGTACCGGAAGCGACATTACCTACAGTCCCCGAGGCTTCAAGATCATCGGATGTTTCGGTCCGAGCTAGTGTACCATAGGTAGTGAGTTTACCCGCGGCGGCAAGGGAGTCGACACTTTCCGCTTTGGCTATTGTACCTACGTACCTGAGGCTACCCGAAGCTACTTGTGTGTCAGCAGCTCCTGTTCTAGATAGAGTGCCCTTAACAGTTACTTTGCCTGCTATTGCTTTGGTGTCACTTCCTTCTGTCTGGACTAATGTCCCTTTAGCCGTTACTTTGCCACTGGCACCCTGAGTATCGTGCGCGTTTGTCCTAGCAAGAGCTCCTGAGGAGGTGACCTTAGCACTAGAGTTGGAGGTGTCGTCTTGTTCTGTGACGGCTAATGTACCCGCAATATCGACCTTACCAGAGGCTGCGAGTGAGTCATCGCTTTCCGACTGGGCGAGTGTACCAGAGATCGCAGCGGCAGTTACTTCGCCCGAAGCTACTTGGACGTCAGCTGTTTCTGTCCGGGCTAAGGTACCCTTAGCTGAGGTTTTACCGCTAATTACTCTTGCGTCTACTGTTTCGGTCTGAGCTAGAGTGCCCTTAGAGGTAACTTTGCCCGAGGCAGCATTTGCGTCAGCAGCCTCAGTCTTAGCAACTGTACCATCGATGTCGACTTTGCCGCTAGCGCTCTGGGTGTCACCAGTTTCGGTTCGGGCAAGGTTACCCTTGACGGTAACCTTACCACTAGCTGCTCTGGTGTCAGCAGTCTCTGTTCTGGCTAGAGTACCTTTGGCCGTGACTTTACCACTAACCGTACGAGCATCAGCGGTCTCCGTCCTTGCGAGAGTACCTTTGACAGTTACTTTACCGCTTATTGCCCTAGTGTCATCCTGCTCAGTGACCGCAACGGTACCGGTGATTGTGGTGGACCCCGTAAGGGATATATCGCCACCGGGAGTACCGTTGTCTCGTAGTGCAATATCTGGTGCGGCCATTTACGCGCTGCCAGAAGGTGTGAAGTTATCCGAGCGCCCGATGTGCGTGCCATCCTCTCTAGCTTCGGAGAAATGCCCGAGTGTGTTGTCATACACCGTAGCGGTGTACGCACCATTACCCGAGCGAGAGGTTGATACAACGTGTTCGATGACAGGTGGGCTAACTTGACGAAGAAGAAAGATGTCGATACCCACTGTGCCTCCAGCCGATCCAGTTACATCTCCCCCAGCTGTGAAGGTAATAGCATAGTAGGTAACTGACACGTACGGGTTACGACCAAAAAGCGAAGAATTAGTCGGATTGATTAACCTCCAAGTGCGAGAAGCGTACTCAATATCCGCCCTAGACTGAATATCTGGTAGAACTGGAACATCATTCGGGTACCTCTTAAACAAGTGTCCGATACTTTGGGACAGAAGGTAGACCCCGATCTCTGCGTCCTTTGCACCAGAATGCCACATACCCGATATGTAGGATGGGTCACCACGCCCCTCACCGGAGTTATACCTAATAGCTAAACCGGCACTGAATTCAAGACCCCCGTGCCAAACATCCCACCACGCCCCGATGTTGTTAACGAAATAAGACGATTCCGGGATAATAATTGGGGTGCCTGAGAAATCAGCGACACCTATAGCAAGAGCCGCCATGTTGTAAGTAGTGCTGAGGTTCCACCACACCGTATGATTGTGCGCCCCTATACCCTGCGACGACACTCCACTCTTGTAATTCAGGAGTAGATATCCACTCATAAAGCAAGTAGAAGCTGAGAATACGTCAATGGTAAACGTGTTCCTGCCACGAGCAACAGAGATACCAGCGCCTTGTGCACTACCTGAGTCAATACGCTGCTGGACACTCTGGCAACCACATTGCTGTGAAATTCCGTCCGTATAAGTACGATCAGCTTGTGATCCAGCAGCAAGTACGGGTCCGGCGGCTGTACCGGCCCCGGCGTAATTTAGTCTTAACCCGCTCTGCTTCAGAGTAATTGTTGTAGGTTCTTCGATGAAGAAGATCATAAGTCCACGCGCAATGTTTGATGCGTTAGGACCGTGACTGAAACCTGCAATATCGAAGTCTATTGGTAGCTGCACGCTGTTCAAAAACTCCGTAGTACCAGACAGTGTAAACTGGTAAGTTACGTATAGCGTGTGTGCAGCGTGATTCATCGCACCGCTGCCGGTTGTCCATGCCTTCCACGCATGTGCAGCACCAGCAGAAGGTGACTCGATGTGGACGAACGTGTGGAAATTGTCAGAACCCAGCGCGCGCTCGGAAGCAGCATGGGTAATCGTTGTACCAGTATCGATTCGGGTGTTCATTACAAAGTCGGTAGTACCGGCAGCGTCTTCTGCGTTTCCTTCGACTACCACGAACTGCTGTCGCACTGTAACACCAGCGATATTCTCCAGTAGGCCACCGCTACCAGTAAGCTGCGGAATCTGGTTAGTCCCAATCTCATCCTCAGTTGTAGCCATCGCTGAGAGATCGCTCTCCAGCGGAATGATTGCTGTTGTGTACTGCGTCGCCGCCGTGTCGTCGTACTCGTATGTGATGCAGAAGATGACACTGACATTACACGTCGTCAGACCAGTACCTGTGGATACATCGATGTAGGCACTGAATACCACCGAAGATGAATCAGCCGCCGGGTAGTTAGTTGTGAAGTGCGAGGTAAAGTCAAACGGTCCTAAGCGCCCACCCAGGTTCTCCCCGGTGTTCGTGATGTCGTCGGTCTCCGTGACCGTGGTCGCGCCCGCGCCGTTCACACTGCACGCGAGCCGATGCTCCGTGATGGTGTTCCCGGTGACTGTGCTCATGCCCTCGAAGTTGAGCCACGCCATCACCGAGCGGAACGTGCGCGAGGAGTTCTCCGTGTAGACCGTAATAGTTGGCAAAGCCGTGAGAGTGGCGTCAGCCATTGACGCTGCAGTAAGTCGTGTCGCATACCAGAGGGTTTTTGTACGCGTAGTCATTGTTATGCTCCTGGTACTGGACGCCAGAAAACTGTGATTCTTATCTCGTCAGGTAGCATCGGATTGAATTCCACTCGTAACTTGAGGGTGCGCCCGCCAAATTCGAGCCGCACGTTATCCATGTATTGTACCCCAGTTTCCCGAGCCTCATAAACGGCGTCGATCATCGGGAGCAACTGGTTACGGACCTGTGCTGGAATTGCCATGTTACTCCTCCGAAGTGGCAGGGGTACTATACCGTTACTAGTACCCCTGCTTGGTTGCTACCAGCTGGTTATGCGTTGCCTTCGGTGATCACCGCCGAAGTGATCGATACTTCTTGGCCGACGCTGATTGCAGTGGAGTTCAGGTTCAAGTCCGAACCCGAGGTACCCACGTTGCCATCGACGCAGCACGTACCGGTCGAATCGACGACCCGGAACCAGGTGGCAGTCCCCGAGGCGTTTGCGGCTGCATCTGCCGTAATTGCCGAGAACGTCAGAGCTTGGGACGCTACCGAGCCTGAGGGATCCGATAGAGTCAACTCGGCGAGGAGCGTCGTTGCCGTACCGCAGGTTGCCGGTCTGGAGCCGTCGTAGATCCTCCACAGGCCCGCGCCGGCGCCTCCATCGATCGCATTGAGTATCTGCGTCATCCGGTTGTTTCGGACGGTCGTCGAGTAGGCCAATGCGAAGATCAGAGGGCTCAGGAGACGTCGCAGACCCTCGAATAGTGCATCGAGGATCCAGCCACCGGTGAGAAAGCCCACCATTGCGTGGCCGTTCTGCGGGTTCACGGGTTTCTCCGGGCGCTTGTGGCTCACCATCTGGGCGAGAACCCATTGCTGGGCTGCAGTGTCGGCCTCGTCGCGAGTGTCCGAGACGCCGATCTCCTCCGCGAGCTGGAACTGAGGTTTCGGGCTCGCTTCGTAGACCGCCGCGCACAGCGTCCGACGCTCGTCCTGTAGGGCTCTGACTCTGCTCTGACCTGCCCCGTCCATCTGCAGGTACTGTGCCTGGGTAATGGGCACGTCGGACGGGTAGACGGGCATCGGTACGTCGGGACGTTCCTTGGTGGTCTTCCCCTCGAAGGACCAGCCAATTGGCGCGAAGGAGGTGATCGTTGCTTGCCAGCGATATCCTTCTTCTTCGCTGCCGCTGACGACGATGTGCCAGTGAGCCGAATACTTGCCGCGAGGGTAGTCCGCGACGTTGATCAGTGCTACTTTGCGAGGCTGCTTCGTTGCCATGATGCTCTCCTTAGTGTGGGATTGACTAGTAACTCAACTACCGCCGCGTGTATCTGGAGCCTCGCGTACTGCCGGGGCTGTTGCTGCTGGTGTTTCTACTGGACTTGGTCTCTGTGAGCCTGCTCCGGCCCCCGGATTTGTTACACTCGTGGGAGCCTTTGGCATTGTGTCTCCAGCTTTCACTTTCTCTGGTAGACTCAGGACAGTACGACATTCCTCGTCGGAGACAATCGGATCTCCGAATTGAGCTCGGCGACTCATGTTCACGATCGCTCTGGCTTTCTCTGCGAGGGTGCGGGCATCTTCTAAGGGGGACATGTGGAAGGCCTCGGGCCACTCGAAAACAGAGTCATCTGTACCCAGTTTGGCCTTCGAAGTGGTACCTTCGGGCAAATACGCCCGGTCTTCCAGGAACTGGAACGCCGGGTTGAGAATGTAGGGCTCCCCGAAGACCCTTCTGCGACGCTCAATGTACTCTGCCCAGTTCGCTCTGTCCTGTTCCGAGGCTAATTGGCCTGCTTCGGACCCCGTCAAAATACGCTGCGGAATGCTGGTGGTTCCAGCCAATATCGCGACCAAAGTCTCGAAAACACCGCGTGGATCGGCGACTTCTGAGCCCAAAGGCGTGACTTTGACGCCTCGAGTCCGAATGTACCTACGGAGCTGATGTTGGAACTCATCCAGCTCGTCTTCCAGGGCTTCCGCGTCACCAGCTTGGAGCTGCATCTCCTTGTCCACGTCTACCTGCATACCTCGGTTGGCGGTAAGCCAGTAGAGTTCGGCCGATCCTCCGCCGACCTTGAGAATGTCATCCAGAGTGTTGTAGATCTGGGCGAGTCGGGGCTCACCGAACATCAGCCCTTGCAAGGGGCGGTCGACGATATGGATCAGACGGCTGTAGTGGACCTCCACCGTCTTCTGCTGGTTCTCTGGACCCACCTTCACTTCGTACAAAACAGGTTGTCCATATCGGGGCCGTTGGGTATTGTCCTCGTACGTCCTGACCTTGACGTTCTCTCCACCGTAGGCTTGGATGTAGAGGATGTCCTTCGCACTCGAGATACTCGGAGCCGGTACTTTGGCGTCACCTCTCATCCCGACCCACAGTACAGCAAAGGGCCCAAAGCTGAGGAGCTTGTCTACTTGGATGACCCGTTGGTAGAACTGAGTCTGGGACGTGAAGTCGTCCCACTTCTCCTTGACGCCGCGCATCTCTGTGAGCTTCGGAGGATGTGCCCACATCTCCTCTGGCGGCATGTCGACGATACGACTGGCAATATCCTGCCTCTGGTATTTCGACAGAAGGTGGTTCGCAGTGAGTACCTGCGGGTAGCCGAATACGTCGTATAGACGACGTTTCCCATCGAACATCAACCCAGCGAGTCTGGCGAGACCCATTCTGGATAAGAGGTTGGATACGTTCTGCCTGATTGGTGTTACTTTGTCTGTGGCCATAGTTGCTTACCTCACACCTGGAATTGATAGTTGTGTTCTACGACCCCAAACTACGCCCTGGATGAGCTTACCCGAATCTCCCCTCACAACTCCAGAGTCCTGACTATGAGGACGCCCCCACGTTGGGATAAGAATGTTGGATTGGTGCAGCTCGTTAAAGCCTTGGCTTGCGGAATCGATCGTGTCATCATGTCGACCATTCGGGAAGTCCTTCAGCTCATCCTTGTGAATCTGATTCCAGACGGCCCGAAGCATGAGGATGCGGCCGTGAGAGACCGCCGCTACATAGGGCTGGGCGCGGATCCACTTGTTCTCACCACCTGCAGGTTTGATCGTTACTGAGTAACCACGAAGGACATTCGATGCGAGGTGCTCCGCATATGCTTTGCCTGAACTACCAGGTTCTTGCTCGATGACGATCGGAGTTCCAGTACCATCTGTCTGCGCGGTCTTGAGGAGAAGATCCTCAACTTTAGCTGGAGACAACTTGTCGCGCTGCATGTCGTACAGACAGGTCAGCGCTGTTGGTAAGCCCGGGCGACCGTTAGTCCCGATGAGGATGCCGACAGTCCAGTCGCCCTTCTTCTTCTTCTTGCCGTCAGTTGCTGCAATATCCCAGGAGCGAGTCCAACGGTAGAGCTGTGGGTTTTCCAGCTGGTCGACGATTCGGATTTGCTCGGGATCGGCTTTTGTTTCGCCGATTGACTTCGGATTCTGCTGGTACATGGCGTTGAAGATGAAGTCCCCCACAACACTCTTGATCTGGAGGAGCTTGTCGATCGGGTATCTGGCTGACCAGAGTGCTTCACCTGGGGCCCTATTGAGAATGTCATTCTCTTCGGCGATTGCAGGCATGCGGATTACTGTCCACATACGGTCTTTGTCGTTCTTGATCAACCAACCGATTAGGTCATCTAATACCCACCGTGTTGCGAGGATGACGCAACTGCCTCCAGGTTCGAGTCGGGTGTAGGCAGTTGTTCCGAACCAGTTCTGGATGCTTTGCAGTACAAGATCCGAACTGGCTTCTGCCCAGTTCTTGATGTAGTCGTCGATGACGAGCAGGTTAGCACCACGACCTGTAATGGGCCCGCCAATTCCGACCGAAGCCATGCCGCCGCCTTCGGTGGTAAGGAAGTGGTCAGTACGCTGAACGTCATCTCGGACGCGTGCATCGAGGAGTCTTGGCCCGTCGGTTGCGTCATCCAGCAAGAAAGAGTCACGAACACGACGGCCGAAACCGCTAGCAAGCTCGGCAGCATAGGTGGCGAGTATGACACTGGCCCATGGCCAATGCTCGAGGAACCAAATTGGAGTGTGGACACTGATCTCCTCCGATTTGCCGTGGCGTGGTGGGAGCTCTACTATGATTCTGGCATCACCCTGGCTAATCTCATGAGCCAGGATACTCGAGAGGAATAACAAGTGCTCAGCTGGTATCCATCTACCTCCAGTTCTGTAGGTCGCTAGAGTAGCTGGGGTAAATTTGACAGCGTCCCGAAACTCCTTTGAGCGAGGATCGAGGATCCCTTCGACGGCTAGTTGCAGATCTGTCTGATTGAAAGGAACAGATTGAAGAGGGAGCTCGAAGGACTCAGAGAGCCTCTTGAAATCATCCAGCATTGTCCGCTCCCGTTCCCGTTCCCGTTCCCGCCCCTGTGCCTACCTCTGGGCCCGGTGTATTTTCGCCTGGAGCCCCAGTCAAGTCGTAAGGACCTGCCAGATCGTCCCGAGTAATGAGTTCCTGGGTGCGCTGGCGGGTTTTGAATTGACGACCTTGGAATTGTTCGTGCGGATTGGGGAGACGTTGCTGCGCCGTTCTGGTAACACGGATGATCAGTTCCTGCATGTTCTTGGAGGCCTCAGGATCCTTGAGCACATCCTTGAGAATCCCTTTGGTCTCGCCTACTGGTTGCCCGTTCACCCCATTCTCATAGACGTTCCCAGCTGCTTTCTGTGCTAGCGAGCGGACAATCATCTCGAAGCTGGTGTCCTCATCACGCTCCTTCTGTGCTAAGGGGCCGGCTGCTGGGAGACCAACACTGACGCGTTGGATACCAACCAGCTTACTCAGGAGGTCTGCCGCCGTCTGAGGCTTCATGTTGTCGAAGAATTTGGGCTGGTTGAAGACCTTTTCTCGGAGTTCCCGGAGGAGACCCGAAGCCATGGTGAAGTGCTCATCCTCTACACTCATCTGACGCTTCAGCCTGAGGTGGCGGTAGGCAGCCTCCTTGTAGACGTCGTATGCCTTGGCTCTAGGACGCCAGAAGTAGAGGATGCTTGTTTCATACAGGAAAGCGTTGAGGAGTTTTGGTGTCCATGAGCCCTGCGCCTGTGGGAGAGGCTGCCCCTGGTTCATAATTCGGAGAAGTTCTTCGTCGGTCGAGAGCTTCGATAGTTCTCTCGGGCCCTCGTGGATCGCTTCCAAGTACATCTGGAAACTACCGAAGGCGAAGCTGGGCTCGAAGTCGAGCTTGTGCCAGAATGGACGGCCATCTGGAAGTGTAGGATAGCCATACTCGAAGCTCAGGTCCGTGTAGGCGTTCTTTAAGGTCTGGACTTCTTCCTTCTCCGGGAGCTGACTGAGAGGGAGGAGGTCGACTCTGTAAAAGCCAACTGGGAGGCCCTCTGCAGTTGAGGGGACCCTCGGCTGGGCTCTTTGGATGAGCTGAGCCCTGTAAGAGAGGACAGGGCTACCGTTGATTGGCTGGGGACCTTGTGTTTGGACCTCTCTCTTGAGAGCAGGGGCGTTCATATCCCAATTATAAATGGTTGTCTATGGGACTGTCAACAGGAATTTCAGGGTCTTTTTGGGGTCCCTGGGTGTTTGTGTGGTGCTACCAAATTTTTGCAATATGGCCGAATGGTTTTGCAGGATTTGACTACGTTTTTTGAGGTCCCGAGGACTATTATATAAGTGAAAGAAGACTGTCAATAAGAAATATCTATTGGTCATTTATGACTAGTCGTTTTATAATCTCTTTACTAGTTCATGTTGAACTAGATTAACATAAAGGTAAATCAAATGACTAAAGTTGATCAAAAGAAAGATGAGTTTGATTACATCAAATTCATCAACGAATGTGGAACAAAGTCTGCAGCGATTCGGAAATTAACTGCAGATGGAAAGAGTCGTAGTGAGATCGCTTCGATGTTGAACATCAGATACCAACATGTAAGAAACGTTCTCATTACACCGATCAAGAAACAAAAAGAAGTCAAGTAACAAGAAGACAAGTAGAGTTGATCGAGAGATCAACTCTACTTAGTTAGTTTATTTGATAACTTAATAAGGAGGTTGTATGGTCATGGTAATGTGTGTGGTAGTCACGACTAGCCTGGGCATATACTTCGGACTAGTAAGACCTACGCTTAGGAGGCTCGGAGTAGTAGAGTAGGACCTAGCTAGAGCCCATCACAGTGGGCTCTCTGGTGGGTCTTCCACCTAACGTACTAGAGGAGATAGACATGTTACGTATCACGATCAGAGGTGCACGTCTTAGCGATGCACGATCGGAAGACGGGAGCGTAGAGTTGGAACTGGACTCCGTCAATCCGATCGACCTCGATGGAAAGCTCCTGGACGCCATCTCCAAGAGCTTGGTGAAGCAGGGTATCAAGATGAAGGACGCATCAAGGATGGTAGACGCCGGATCGTCGGCCATCTACGACGAATCCATCGTTCAGATCCTGAAAGATCGGATCTCGTACTAAGACCCAAATCGGAAACCCGCCCCGTAAGGTGGGTTTTTGATTCCTTCCAGGGGACCTGTCGGGACTAGTCCGAATGACGTCAATTGAATCGTGAATCGTGAATCGTGAATGAAGCATATTGAATACCCAGGGGCCCTGTCCTTCTCCACGCCCGTTAAACTTAGCGCTACTAAGGTCGTACAACCATGCTCCTCCGGAGGCATGGGCCCGGTCGCAACCTTTTGAGCCCTAGCCCAAGCACCGGCTTCCGAAACAGTTCCCGTTTACCAAACCTAGCTGCCATACCCCTATTCGCAGGATGGTTTTAGGGCATTCAAACAATCACGTTGCGCCCAGCTTAGGGACCGCGTTATAATAGTGACATGATGAATAATTCATCATACCTATCCAAAAGATAGGTCAACCAGTCAGACGAGGGCAACATGACCAAAACCAAAGTGCAAGTCCCGGAGGGCTTCGACCGGATCAAGTTCATCAACGAGGCCGGCAACAAGTCGAAAGCGATCAGGCAGCTGAACAGCGAGGGCAAGACGAGGTCGGAAATCGCGACCATGTTGGATCTGAGGTATCAGCACGTCAGAAACGTCCTGATCACCCCGATCAAACAAGCCAAGTAACAACGAGACCCGGTCGAGAGACCGGGTTTCTTTTGTTCGTCGGGACCAGTCCGAGGAGCTCCTATAGACTAGCCCCCCAAGCCCGTTGGACCGTGCCGAATGACCCTTGAAATCTGATTTATGACCTGGCAGGACAAGTCCGCAAACCGACTATACAATAGCCCGTGCGAAGGAGGGGAGGTAAAAT
>Ga0137443_1000003_pt1 | contig 41440 bp, 56 predicted proteins | sample EasRivERMGT300_2_FD_102324 | JGI IMG/M metagenome (GOLD analysis project Ga0137443, IMG submission 102324) | Soil microbial communities from meander-bound floodplain in the East River, Colorado, USA - East River MetaG ERMGT300_2 | ecosystem: Environmental > Terrestrial > Soil > Floodplain ... | reverse complement strand
CTGGCCACGCCGCCGCCCGCGCCGCGCTCCCGGGCGGAGCGCGCCAGGCGCGCCACGGCGTCGGGGTGCACGTAGACGATGTCATCGTCAAAGCGCACGTACGTGGTGTCCGGATCGGTCATGTAGGTGTAGAAGTAGCCCGTGTTGCGCTGCTTGGGGTGCTTGCGGGGGAAGCCCGCCGGACGGTCCTTGATCTTGATCCAGCTGTGCTGGCGGGCCAGCGTGTAGGCGTAACGGAGGTCTCCCTCCTGGCCGGAGGGGTCCGTGTTCAGGCAGAGCCACCACTCATCCAGCAGCCCGGCGGCGTGGTCGCGCTCCATGTAGCGGGCCAGCACGCTGACCGTTTCCTGGCGTCCGTACGGGGTCCAGGCGATGACGGGGAGTCCGTCAAGCATGGGGTGCCTCCCTCTTGGTGTTGATGCGGGCAGTCTGGATAGCGGACTCCCACCAGGCCGCGCCGGACTGGAGGATGGAAGAGCTGGCGGCGGCGGTGGCCGCCTCACCGGCCGCGCGCCGCCGGACCGGACCGTCGTCGGGGTCGGTGAGCGCCTTCAGGTAGTGCCCCCAGTCGTGGTCATGGCGGACCAGGGTGACCCCGCACGGGTTCGGCCCACGGTCGGTGACCCAGTCGGCGTACGGCCGGGTGGGGCTGGCCAACAGGGGGATGCCCAGGAAGCTGGACTCCAGCGCCTTGGTGGGGAACTTGGCCTGGTTGAACGGGGTGGGGCGGTACGGCGCGAGCCAGATGTCGAAAGCCATGCACTCCTTCAGGTAGCTGGGCACGTCCGGGATCCAGCCGGTGGCCGACACCAGGCCGGTGGACACGTCCACCCCCATGGCTCCCGCCTCCTCCAGCGTGCAGCCCACCAGCTTGACCTGCACCGGCCGGGCCAGCCGCGCCAGGCGGTTCAGGGACCGGGCGATGATCGGGAGTTCGTGCAGCGTGGAGCTGGACCCCGCCCAGCCCACCGTCACCTTGTCCCCGTACGCCCGGGGGGCGGCCAGGTACTGGGCGGGCAGGAGGTTGGGCACCACCGCGATGGGCGTACTGGTCCGCTCCGCCATGGCGGCGGCCAGGCCCTGGCTGGCGACGGTGACCAGGCTGGCGGCGTCCATGTTGTCCGCCAGCCGCTGGCGCAGCCCGTCCTTGCCCCAGAATTCGTACGCCCGGCGGTTGGACGGGTCCAGGTTGAAGTAGTCGTCGTCCAGGTCGAGCACCAGGGGCACGCCCTGGGCGCTGAGAGCCTGCCAGGCAAGCGTTGCGGGGGCACTGGCTATCCGTGCACCGATCACGGCGTCACAGTCGCGTACGGCGGGCAGGGACAGTTGCTGACCCGTACCCACCCGGTGGCCGCGCCACCCGAGTCCGAGCGCGGGCAGGGCCTGGCGGTAGAAGCTACTGCCATCGCTGCCCGCGCTCCAGAAGAAGATCTTCATCAGTGGATGTCCCCGTGGGCCTGGGTCGCGGTGAAGTCCGGGAGCAGGACGGAGGCGTCAGGACCGATCTCCGGAGCCGATGCCGCCGGGCGCATGATGTCCCGGACCACGGCGGCGGCCTCCTGGTGGAGGTCCATGTCCCGCTGCATCTGCCGGAGGATGGGCGGGGTCTCGCCCAGCACCTCCGCCGGGACCGGGAAGTCCGCCAGGTCCACGTGCTGGGCAGGGAACCGGTTCAGTTCCTCCTCCCGGGCGATGTTGTCGCTCACGTAGTCCAGCAGGTGGCCGATCCGGGACCGGGTGGCCTGGGTGCGGCGCTCCTGCTCCACCTGGTACTCCGGGAGCCAGTGCTCAGCGAACCAGCGGACGGTCTGCTGGATGCCCACGCGGACCGGCACCAGGTCGGCCACGTTGAACCCGATAGAGCGCAGCGTCCGCGTGTCGGCGGAGACCCGCGCTCCGGCGATCTCGCCCGGCCGCATGGGGAGGTGCCTGATCTGGGACATGCCCACCGTGTCCAGCTTGCTGGCCTGGTAGGCGGTGGCGTCCTCCACCACCAGCCGGGCGACCTGGAGGACGGACAGGGAGTCCTCCGCCTTCGGCCCCACCTCCACCGGCACCGGGACCATGGAGGTACCCAGGTACCGGCCGTCCGCCGCCGCCTCCAGCGCCAGGACCAGCGCCTTCGCCACGTCGGTGACGTGGACCATGTCGCTGATCTGGCGACCGTCCCCGTAGATCTCCACGACGTGACCCAGCAGCGCCCGGCACACGAAGCTGGGCGTGATCTTGCGAACCTTGGCGGAGCCGTACGGGGCGGCCACGGACTGGCCGGGACCGTAGGCGTTGACCGCCCGGACGATGTTGACCCGGGTGCCGCGCTCGCGGTTGTACATGGAGACGAACCGCTCCACCGTGGTCTTGGTGATCGAGTAGCTGTTGTCCATGAAGTGGTTGCCCACCCCGATGTACACGCCCGGGACGCTGTACTGGGCGCACGCCTGGAGGAAGTTCAGGCCGCCGAAGATGTTCGTCTCCGCCGCCGGGAGGGGGTTCTGGATAGTCTCCTGAGTGCCCAGGCAGGCCGCCAGGTGGATGATCCCGTCCACGTGGGCGGCCAGCTCCATCATGGTGGACTGGTCGCGCACGTCGCCCAGGAACAGCGCGGCGGTCCCGTCCTCCAGCATCGCTCCGATGGGTCCCTTCAGGTCCCCGGTGCGGTCCAGGACCACCACCTGGTGGCCCATGTCCAGCGCCATCCGGGCGGTGTGCGACCCGATGAACCCGCCGCCGCCAGTGATTCCGATACGCATGTGCGCCTCCTTCAGATCCCGCTGCCAACCACGAATGGGAAGCAGCAACAGACGATGATGACCAGCCAGGCGGCCACCACGATACCGATCAACGATGCCCGCTTGGTGAAGCGCAGCGGGCCGATCCGGAAGTTCCAGTTCATGGTCTCCTCCAAGGAGGGGGTAAGGCCCGGCGGTTGCCCGCCGGACCGGTTCAGCCGTGCTGGTGCGTAGCTGCGAAAGCCTGGGCCTTCGCGATCTCCGCCGCGCTCTCCGACGCCGACACGGCGGTAACCGCCGCGCTCTCCGCGATGGTGCGCTTGGTCTTCTCGATAAACGCACCGGCCACCACGAAGACCACGAACAGCAGCGTGAAGAAGTAGAGCAGGGCGAACCCTGCCGGGTACTTGTCCACCAGGTCCCAGAACGTCATACCGCCTCCTTGAAAGGGTGAAGCCCGGCCGTAGCCGGGCATCGCTGGGAAGGGAGGAGTCGAACCTCCGGCCGGGTGCCTGGCCGGGCACCACCGCAAAAGAGCGGCGCGGGACTGCCGTCATCCCGCCAACTTCCCATTGCAGCCCGGTGGACGCCGGGTAATTCGACCTTCAGGCCCGACGCCCCTTACCGGCCTTGTCGACCGGGCTGATCGTGCACCCCTAACCCTGGGCGGGCCACCGGATGAGTTGTTCAGACCAGTCGTGCCGGTGGGCGGACTGCTCGTGCCCCTGGTGGATTCGAACCACCCGCCGGGAGTCCCTCCGGCTCTGCCTGGTGGGCACGTCTGCCCGGGGCGAACACCCGTCTTTCCGGGCTGTCAAGGGAACCTGGTCGGATTCGAACCGACGACACACGATCGGCCAGGGACCGGTCTACCGTCGCTGCTCTGCCGCTGAGCTACAGGCTCCATGTTCACCGCCCCGGCCGCGCTACGAGAAGCAACGGCCGGGACAGCGGGTCTATCAGGCGAACGGGTTGGACTTGTTCAGCATCGCCAGCGCGACCGGCCGGGCCTGGTTGGCCTGCTCCGGGGTGAACGCGTCCAGACCCCAGAAGTAGCCCGGCTTGTCACCCTTGCCACCGCGCTTGACCCAGGCGTCCAGACCGGCCTTCAGCTTCTCCCGGGTGTCGATGCCCTTGCTCTTGGCGTCCTTGTTGGGCAGCATGCCCAGGACGCCCAGGACGAAGGGCTTGTTCGGGTTGGCGTCCTCCAGGATCTGGGCCAGCTGGGGCAGGAGACCCGCCTGGCTGATGTACATGCTCCGGAAGGTGCGGTGGGTACCGTCCTCCTGGAACACGGTCACGTCGCAGGTGGCCCGGTCCTTCAGGCGCGGGGAGTCCGCCGGGGCGAACCGGTCCGGCACCGCCTTGATGGCCAGGGGCTTGATCAGCAGGAGCTGGCCCTCCAGGTCCTCCAGCTTGGGGAACCCGCCTCCGGCGTTCGGCCGGTTGAACGGGTCGTCCTCGGTACCGGCGGCGAACGGGTCCGTGGTGATGGTCTCGGTCATTGCTAAGCCTCCTGGCTAGGGGGTGGGCGCTTGCGCGCCGCTTCTGGGTGGTCCGCCGGGCGGAGGTTCGGCCACTAGCCTCCCTGCTCCGCCCGGCGGGTGCTGGTCTCTCCCAGCTGTCACGGCAGGCATGCCGTCCTCGCGGTACCGTAGGTGCCCGCTCTACCTGGTCCCAGCTCTGCTGGTGGTCACGCCTAAGTAAACGGTGGCGTTCCCTGGAAGGCCAGTTTCCACCTGCTCACCGCCTGGACAGGTGAGGCGCAGCGCGCCGGTAGCCATCCAGATCCCGTGTCAGGGTTTGTTTCCGCCTTGCGAGGTGCCGGGGTAACGCTCCCCGTCCTGGTCGCCATCGGCCTAAGCCCACCGGTTCCCTGTGCGACTTCACACCTTCACCTCTACCCGGGCTCATGACTTCCCGGGCCAGCTCCCCGGTGCCCCGGTTCGCAATTTCCACTATACACGGTTGGCCACCGCTGTCAAACGACAGCCAACCGTGATCAAGGCACTACGTGGTGGCGAACTTCGTGAGCTGGTCCTGGGCGGCGGCCATCAGCTCACCGGTCCAGAGACCCTGGGGGTTCAGCTCCTCCCACAGCGCCGCCAGCGTGGCCTTGTTGGTGGCCGCACGCACGCGCTGGAGGGGCGTGGCCGGGGCGACGGTGGGCGTACCCACCTCCGCCTGGCCGGTGATCGCCACGGTGGCCGTGCCGAACGGGACAGCCAGGTTCTTCAGCTTGCGGTGCGCCCGGACCTGGTGGGCCAGCGCGAGACCGGCCCGGCCAGCGGCCAGGTTGACGTGGTAGAGCGTGCACACGCCCTGGCCCACGGGCAGATGCATGACCAGGCCCATGGCCGGGTCGGTCTCCGGCATCCGCTCCCAGGTGCCGGTCACGTAGTCGTACATCCACTCCGCCCCCTGGTAGATCGCCTCCTGGATGGCGATCTCCGACCAACCGTAGGACAGGTCCGCCCCGGTCTTCAGGTCCGCGATGCGGCGGGTCCCGTCCGGCATTTCCACGATCCGGTCATACGTCCCGGCCACGCCGAAGTCCGGTCGGATGACGGTCCGTTCGATGTACTGGGGCAGCACCTTGATCCCGGCCTCCGCCAGCGCCGCCTGGTAGGCGGACAGGTCCGCCTGCTCAGCGGGCTCCAGCGGCGGGAGCGGCTGGCCACGGTCGGCCAGCTCCGTCAGCGCGTGCCGGGCGGTGCCCAGGTTGGCGGAGACCTTGGACCCGGCGGCGGACTTGGCGTCCTCGCACGCCTTGTTCAGCGTGTCCCTGTCGGTGAACGGCGTGGCCGCCACCAGCGCCCGGAGATCCGGCCGGAGCGTGAGCCCCTTCGCCACCATGCGGTTGCCCCACTGGTCCAAGGCGAACGTGTCCGAAATGGTCTTGGCCATCGTGGTGGCCCGGGTGTACGGCTGGTCCTTGAACCCGCCGTTGGGCTCCGCCTCCGTGGGCGGGGTCGGTGCCATGTACCGGCCGTAGCGGTCCCTACGGACCGGACCGCCGTCCTTGGTGTTCCCGGACGCCGGAGTGGCGAACGGATCCGCCACGGCGGGCGGGGCGGCCTTCCTGGGCCTGGGGGGCATGGGGGCTCTCCTTCGTCGGTTGTGTACACAGTACAAAGGGGGTCCGACATTTCTGCCGGACCCCAGTTCTGATCAGGCCAGCAGGGACAGCGCCTCCTCCAGCGCCTCAATGCGGGCATCGTTGGCGGCCTGGGCCACCCGGTCCAGGTCCAGGAACCGGCCGTTCATCGCGCGCCGCTGCTCCTTCGCCCCGGCCAGCTTGTCCGCCAGCACCCGGCGGGCGTCCTTCACCTTGTCCGACGCCTGGGTGCCCTTGCGCAGACGGTCCTGGACCGCCACCAGCGCGAGCGCCGCGCCGCCGCCACGCGGTCCCAGGGTGGCCACGTACGCCGCCATGTTCTCCACCGTGACCGGCTGGAGCAGCCAGGCCGGAACGTCCAGCAGCACGTCCCCCGTGGCCGGGACGACCAGGTTGCACTGGTCACCTACCGCAGCGGTGACCACCCAGACCGTGCCCGTGTAGTCGGGGTGCCAGACCTGCACGCCCCGGGTCCGCTTCGTCATCTCCGTCTGGCCGCTGATGGGCCGGATCTCATCCTGACGGATCACCGGGACGTAGGCCGGGTCCGTCTTCGGGGTGCCGGTCATCACCGGGTAGGCGCTGGTGGCCGGGAACATGGCGTCCGGGTCTCCCAGCTGGTCCAGGGTGATCGTGCGGGTGGGCAGCGCGGCGTTGCGGTTGCGTCCGTCGAACCGGTGGCCGAAGGCGTCCATGCAGGGACCGAAGTGCCCGGGGACCGCGATGCACTGGCCGTAGGCACCGAAGTCACCCAGGCACATGGGCTCACCCAGCGCGGCGCGCTCCGGGGTGGCGTCCAGCGTCGCCAGCTGGATTTCCAGCTCAGCAATCCGGGCATCCGCCGCCGCCTTCTTGACGTTGGGGCGGGTCACGCCGTACACGATCCGGGCGCGATCCTCGCGGACCTGGGCCAGCTCAGCGGTCAGCGCCTCACGGGGCGTGCGGGCGGCGTCCTCGTGCTCAGCGGCCATGTCCTGGATGTGACCGGCGGCCACCTCGCGCTCCGAGTCCAGCAGCGCCGCCTGTCGGGCGGTGGCGTCGATGGCCAGGCGGGCGGTGGTCTCCGACTTGCGCTCCTTGCGAGTGATGGAGGTGTGAGCGGCCTCCCACGGCATGAGGCCCTGGTCCGTGGTGATCTGGATGCGTCCGGCGCGCTCCACCTTGGTCACCGTCGCCCAGAAGGAGCGCTTGGGGGAGTGGGTGGGCGTCGGGATCAGCGCGCCGTTGGCCAGCCCGTCCACCCGGCGGTCCAGGCGGATCACGTCGCCCTCCACCAGGTGCGTGAAGGTGGTCCGGTACGCACCGGCCAGGTTGATCTTGACATCCTTCGTACCGGCGGGCTGGAAGTTCGACATCGTGGGCTCCTTCGTCTGGTCTTGCTTACGTTTAAGACTGTACACGAGTGGACAAGGTTGCGCAACTTGGAGGGGAGGGAGGGACCCGGAGATCCCTCCCTGGCGTGAATCAGCCGCGCGCTGCGGTCCAGGCGGTGCGGACCATGTCCCGCTCGCGGTCGGACAGGCGGGTGGTCGGTCCGACCGGTCCGCCGAAGGCGTAGACGGTGACCAGCTCCCAGACCCGGCAACCAAGCTCGTTGGCCAGCGCCGCCACGGTGCGGTGGTCGGCGTTCGCCTTGGTGATCTGGCGGCGCAGACGGTTGATCAGCGCCTCCTGGGCGGCGCGCTCCGTACCGGGGGTGGAGGTCTTGATCAGGACCTGCATCGTGTCGCGAGCGGCGGCCAGTTCGGCGATCAGCTGGGCGGGGGACTTGCGGGCGGTGGTGGCGCGCATCGGGGGCTCCTTCGTGTCGGTGTGCCTTACACCCATGACACTACGTGCCTTGCACAGCCTTGTCCACTCCTGCACGACCCACGGCGTGTGGTCTACGTCACACCGGTAACCGTCCCACCCTCCTAGGATGCCGCCGCTGAGCAGGAAAAAGGCGGCCGGTCACCCGGCCGCCCTGATCAATCCTCGTGAGTACAGCGCCACGAACATTCGTAGTGCCCGCCGTACGTCCAGCCCGGGTGGATCTCATCCAGCGCCGCCTTGACCTGCTCCAGGATCTGGGTCAGCTCCTTGATCTGTCCGGCCTGGTGGATGGCCAACTCCGCCAGGTCCACGGTGATGACCCGGCCAGCCAGGGCATCGCCCTGGTTCATCAGGCCAGCCTCCAGCAGGACAGCGGCCATCTTCTCGCTGAGCACTTCGATCGGGGTAGGTGCGAACGGGTTATCCACAGGTTTCTCCACAAGGTAGAGATGGGTGGTGAAGGTGGCCAGCACGCACCTGGGTACCGGTGGGGTGGCCGACGTGCCAGTGCTCCGGGTAGACCTGGCCGCACTCCAGCCGCTCGCCCCACCAGCAGGGGTAAGGCTCCAGGTGCAGGGCGGCCAGGATGCCCTTGTTGGCGGCCAGGTCTTCGATATGCGCCCAGGCTTCCCACTGGGTGGGGTGCGCGACCTTCCGGCCGTGCTGTCGCTCGCGGTTGCGCCGCGCACCCTTGTTCTTCTGGACCATCAGCCGAACGTGGGGTAGGCCACCGGCAGGGAGCGGGCCACCAGTGCCACGCTGATGGCGTCGGACACCTCGCCCTTGTTCATGCCGGTGGTGTCCACTCCCAGGCCCATGGCGAAGTCCCGCTGAGGTCCGCTGATGACCTTCCCGCGCCGCCACGCCGCCTTCTTGCTGGCCACCTGGAAACCCTCCGCCTTCAGCTCCTCCTCCGCCGCCAGCTGCTCCGCCCACGCCATGGCGTTCTCCATGGACAGCTCGCCGATGAGCCGCTCCCGCTTGCCCTGCTTGTTGGGCAGGGTGTTGACGGTCCACTGGTCACCGGGACCCAGCGGCCACAGCACGTAGAACCGGTCCTTCGTCGGGATGAACCACACGCCCAGCGGGGTCTGGAGCCAGACCGTGCGCGAGCGGTGGAACAGGTCGATCTCCTCCAGCGCCAGCCCGGCGGTGGACCGGCCCATCTTGACCGGCTTGCCCGCCTCCTCCAGTTCGAAGCGCTCCTCAGCGTCGGCCAGGGTCTCCCCGGGCTCCGGCTTGACGTGGGTCGGGGACAGGTCGATCACCGACGCCAGCGCCAGCTTGGAGGCCACGCCGACCACGTCCAGCACCAGCGCCACCCCCTTGCCGGGGAACGGCCGGAGCACCCGCCCCACCATCTGGATGTACAGGCCCACGCTGGTGGTGGGGCGTGCGATCACGGCCACGGACATGCGGGGCATGTCGAATCCCTCCGTGAGCACCATGCAGTTGGCCAGCACCTGGGTCTGACCGCTCTCCGCCCGCGCGTAGATGGCGGCGCGCTCCTCCAGCGGGGTCTCCCCGGTGACCACCTCCGTGGTGATCCCGGCGGCGTTGAGGTCTTCGGCGAACATGAAGGCCGTGGCCACCGTGGGGGCGAACAGGATGCCGGAGCGGTCCGGGCAGTGCTCCAGGTACGCCTTCGCGATGAAGTGCCCCGCCTCCGACTCCTCCAGGGCCAGCGCCAGCGCCTCCTCCTGGTAGTCCCCGTGGGCGGTCTTGATCTGGCTCATGTCCAGGTCCGGAATGACTACGGTCCGGCCGGTCACGTCGGTCAGGAAGCCGTTGCGGATGCCGTAGAGGATGTCCCGGCTGTAGACCACCTCCGACCACACGTCGCCCAGGCCCTTGCTGTCCGCCCGGACCATGGTGGCGGTGAAGCCCACCACCCGGGCGGCCGGGAACGCGTCGATGATGTCGCGGTAGGACTTGGCGGCGGCGTGGTGGCACTCGTCGATGATGATGTGCGTGATCCGGGGCAGCTCCGCCCGGCGGCCGGGGCGGGCCAGCGTCTGCACGGACCCCACCAGGACCTGGCGGTCCACGTCGCGGTGCTTGGCCTTGACCAGCCCCACGGTCAGGTGCGGAGCCACCTGCTTGATCTTCTTGGCGGCCTGCTGAGCCAGCTCATCGCGGTGCACCAGCACCAGCGGCCAGCCCCCCTCCTCCACGATCTGGGCGACCAGGTGGGCGAAGATGACGGTCTTGCCCATGCCGGTGGGCAGGACAACTGCGGGGTGCCCGGGGGTCTCCAGCTGGCGGGTCCACGCTGACTTCACGGCGGTCAGCGCCTCCACCTGGTAGGGGCGGGGGGTCAGGATCTGGGCGTTCATGAGGCTCCTTCGTCGGTAGAACTGTGGGCACCCCGAGACTATCAAGGGTGCCCACGGTTGTCCAATCGTTAGCGGCTGTTGCGCTCCAGCCAGGAGCCGGAGCCCATCCGGATGCCGCCGCAGGCGCAGCGGGAGACGAACAGCCCGTACGCCCAGCCCACGGTGTCCGGCTTGCAGCGGTGCAGCCAGAACGGCTTGCGCTTCTCGTACCACTCCATGATCAGTTCTCCTTCCGGTTTAGCGCCTGCGCGAGCTTCGTCCATTCGGTCCGGGCGTGCTCCTTCAGCTCGCGCGCCAACCGCTCCATCTCCAGAGCCTGGCCGAACAACTGGTTCCAGCTGTCCATACTGGTCTCCGGGTACTCCTCCGGCCGCCGCTTGCGGGTGGAGCTGTTGCTGTACTCGCGCTCCAGCAGCTCCTCCCCCTTCGGGGTGCCGCGCAACAGGGGGTTGATGTGCCAGGCCGGGATCTGCCGGGTCATGGTGCCGTGCTCCCAGACGGTGCTGGCAACGGTCCAGTGGTTGCGGGCTCCCTCCGTCCAGGACTTCAGGTCCTTCAGCAGCTCCAGCGCCTTCACGCGGGGGTTCTTCTTGCGGGCCATGGTCAGCTCTCCTTCACTTGATGCCGAATGCGGCGCGCATCCGGTCACGGTCGGCGGCCTCTTCGGCGCGCTCAGCGGGGGTCATCAGCACGGCGTGCAGGCCACGGAGGCGGCGATCCTGGATGGTGTCCAGCCGGGAGGCGGCGGTGACCTCCTGGTGCACGCGGTTGGCCAGCGCCTTCAGCTTGGCCAGGCTGTCCTTGCCCGGCTTGTTGCTGCCCGCGATCCAGCGGCGCACGGTGCGCAGGTGGACTTCCAGCGCCGTGGCGATCTCCACCGGAGCCATGTCCAGCGCCTTCTCCAGCCCGGCCAGGTCGGAGATCTCCGTCCAGGTCCACCGGTCGTTGTGGAAGGTGTAGGAGGTGCGGCCCTCCGAGAAGGGAGCCATCGGCACGCCGTGCTCCAGCGTGGCCGCCCGCTTCAGGTCCGCCAGCGTGGCGAAGTTCTCCACGGTGGTGGCCGCTCCGGTCTCCCAGGTGTACGTCTCGTTGTTGTAGCTGGCCCGGTAGTAGCTGAGCTGGAACATCGGTGCCTCCTTCGTCGCTGTGTGCCTTACTCCTCACACAGTACAGGGGTGGACAGGGAGTTGCACATCCTTGTCCACCCCTGCTGGATCGGTCAGTCCCGACCGGTGCCCCAGCCGTCCGGGCTGGCGTTGGACCGGCCGCCCACCGGGCCACCAGCCCAGTTCAGGTCCGCCGGGTCGGCGGCAGGCTGCTTGGGGGCGCGCTGCTCCTTGGCCACCAGCTGGGCGGCGGTCCGGGCGGTGGCCGCCTCCTTGTCGGTGAAGGCCAGTCTGGGTTTGGCGGTCATCGGGGTCTCCTTGCTGGCGGGGGTACGGACTTCTTCGGCGGCGTTGCCGGGATGGGCTGCATGGGGGCCACCGTCCTGGGCTTGCCCGGCACGGCGGCGGGCGGGATGGACTTGCGGCCGGTCATCGGACGGCGTCGGAGCAGAAGAGGCGGTGGCTCCCGCCGGTCAGACCGCACACGGAGCAGAGCTTGACCACCGCTGCGCGCTGGGTCGGGATGGCCACCGCGTGGGCGGTCACCGTCCAGCTGGCGGGCTGGCCTGTGCGGACCCCGGACAGGACGAACCCGGGAGCGTCCTGGAGGTGATCGGCAAGCTCCGCCATGACGGAGTAGAGGCTGGTCCCCTGGACGGTGATGGTCTCAGACATCGGTGCTCTCCTGGGCGTTGCGCTGGTTCTCCAGCTGGTTGATCAGGACGGTGGTCTCCCCAACCAGGGTGGTCAGTTTGTGGAGGGTCTCCAGCCAGGCGGTGTACCCGGTGTGCTTGAGCCCGTCCGGACCCTTGCCCTCCAGCACCTTCTCCACCCGCCGGGTGAAGTCCCTCATTTCCTGGGCCTGGAGCGCCACCAGCACGTCCGGGTGGTCCACGGCGGTGGGCACGGAGCCGTAGGCGCTGCCCACCTCCCGGCCGGACTCCGTCCAGCGCCGGTACTCGTGGTTGTGGCCACCGGTCTTCAGGATGAACTGCTTGGGGGTGGTGCGGTCCACGGTGTAGACGGTCACGCCCGGTCCGTTGTGACGGTTGCTGTGTAGCACCGCCACCACGTCCCCCTTCTCCAGCGCGCTGTAGTCCAGCACGAAGTCCGGCTTGCCGTTCCACCTGTTCCTGGTCGGAACCTTGATCACTGCCATCCGTAGACCTCTCTCCGGTATGCGGCCATCGCGTGGATTCGCTCGGACCAGACGATGTCCTCGTACCCCTGGGCGGACCAGGGGGGCACGACGACCGGCGTAAGCTGTCCTTCCGCCCGCGCCGCCCAGCGCTTGGCCAGGTCGCCCGTGATGTGGTCGAACCAGGACAGCAGCACCGCCAGCGCCAGGGATACGAAGTTCTTCATGCCGGGAACAGTACACGGGGGGTCAAGGTTGCGCAACCATCGTCACCCCTGTAACGTAGGCGGCATGACAAACATCAAGTGGTTGACCCGGGAAGAGGCCGCTGAGCGGCTCCGCTGCTCCAAGCACACCGTGGACCGGTGGACCAGGGAGGGGAAGCTGACCAAGTACAAGGTCGGTGACCTCCAGTCGGTCCGGTTCGACGCCGACCAGGTGGACGCGCTGGTCCAGCCCGTCCAGGACTGACATGGCCGCCGACGACAGCGGCCGGACCCCCGAAGAGATCCGGCCACCAGGCACTACCGACACCCGGAGGATAGCACGCATGACCACCTGGGCTGATCTTCCGCTCTCCCCCGACCACGCCGCCGTGCTCGACGCCGCCGCCGTGCTCCCGGAGGTGGCCCGTTCCATCGGTGTCCGCACCGCCGACACCGTGACCGACCTTCCCGAGGACCTGGCCTACCTGGGCCAGGCCGTGCTCCCCGCGCTGCTGTTCCCCTGGCGCGAGCCGTCCGGGCAGCTGCGCACCCAGATCAAGCCGGTGACCCCGGTGACCAACGGCAAGGGCCAGCAGGCGAAGTACCTGTTCGGCCTGGGCAACCACGCCCAGCTGGTGGTGGGCAAGGCCGACCCCGACGCCACGCGCGTCCTGATCGTGGAGGGGTCCAAGCAGGTCCTGGCCGCCGCCAGCTACGCCCCGGCCGGTACGTCGGTCTACGGCGTGCTGGGCTGCCGTGGCTGGTCCAAGGACGGAGTCCCGACGCCGGACCTGGTGGTGGTGGAGGACCGGGAGGTCTTCATCTGCCTGGACGGGGACGTGTCGTCCAACCTGGACGTGTACAGCGCCGCCGTGGCGCTGGCCGACGCCTGCAAGATGCAGGGGGCGACAGGCGTGCAGTTCGTCCGGCTGGGCGCGGGCAAGAAGGCCGGGCTGGACGATGTGCTGGGCGCACAGGTGCCTAACCGCCGCGCCGGGATGCTGCTCCGGATGATCGGCAACGCTACGAAGAAGCCCGCCGACACCAAACCCAAGGCGAAGGCCAAGGTCCGCACGGTCAGCGCGGGAGGGTCGGAGGGACTCGGAGGGGACCGCCCCACCATCCCGGTCAACGGGGACCGGCACTACGTGATCAATGACCTGACCCGCGCCCTGGGGGAGCGGTGGGACGGCACCCGGCTGTTCAACTTCGGCGGCGCGCTGTCGACGGTGGAGGGCCACCAGGTAGAGCCCCTGGAGAAGGGGGCGTTCCTGGACCTGCTGGCCGGGACCGCCGTCATGGTGACCCGCTCCGAGGACGGGGAGGGCAACGTCAAGGAGACGGCGGCCTGGCCGGACCCCAACGTGGTGATGGCCGTGGCCAGCCGGGGCAAGGCGTTCACGAAGCTGGACCAGATCCAGCGCGCCCCGTTTGTCCGCATTGACGGGACGGTGGTCACGACCCCCGGGTACGACCAGGAGTCGGCCACCCTGCTGGCCCTGGCGGAGGGACTGGAGGTGAACGTGGCCGACGACCCCTCCCCGGAGGGAGTGGCCGCCGCCGTGGCGTACCTCCAGGAGGAGTGGCTGGGTGACTTCCCCTTCCCGACCCAGGCGGACCGGGCCAACGCGCTGGCGCTGGTGCTGACCCCGATGATCCGGGGGCTGTGCACGCTGGTGCCGGTGGCCGTGGTCAACGGGCTCCAGATGGGGGTGGGGAAGAACAAGTTCGCCAACTGTGTCTCGCTGGTGGCCATCGGCGAGCAGGCCACCCCGCTGGGCTACAACCGCGACGGGGAGGAGCAGCGGAAGGTCATGACCGCCGTGTTCCGCTCCGGCCAGACGCTGATGGTCTGGGATGAGTGCCACCACCTGGAGGGGGAGCACTTCGCCAGGGCGATCACGTCGCCCACCTACTCGGACCGGGTGCTGGGCGGGTCCATCATGGTCAACTTCCCCAACCGCGCCACCTGGGTCACCCTGGGCAACTCCGTGCGGGTGGAGGGGGACATGATGCGGCGGGTCTACCAGATCGCCATGCGGACCGACTCCCCCAACCCCCAGGACCGGGCCAGCTCCTCCTTCCGGCACCCCGACATCGAAGGCTGGACCCTGGCCAACCGCGCCACCATCCTGGCCGCGCTGCTCACCCTGGTCCGGGCCTGGTACGCCGCCGGGCGGCCGGGACCGGAGGGAGGGACCTCCTTCGGCTCCTTCGAACAGTGGGAGCGGGTGGTGGGAGGGATCCTCCGGGTGGCCGGGGTGCCCGGCTTCCTGGGCAACCAGAAGGAGTTCAGGAGCGACTCCGACTACAGCCAGGCGCTGTGGGAGCTGCACCTGGCCGGGCTCTGGGAGCACTTCGGGGACCGGGAGTTCACCGCCAAGGAGGTCACCACCTGGCTGGCCCGCAACGCCGACACGGCGGAGCAGCCCCCAGGCATGGCCGACCTGTCCGCCCCCGGCTACGTCCGCACCCTGGGCATGGCCTACCAGCGCCAGCGGGACCGCTGGCACGGCTCCTACCGCCTGGTGCGGGGGGAGGGGACCGGCCACGGAAAGGTGGCGAAGTGGGCCATCGTGGTCCACCCGGGCAAATCGCCCAACATTCCCCTTCAGAGGGAGGGAGTGGAGGGACCGGAGGAAGTCCCCCCCTTTCACGTAAGGGAAAAAAACATCGTTGGCGATGTGTTGAGTGACGAGACGATTACAGCGCCCGTGAAAAGCACACGTAATTCACGTGTATCGGAGCTGGAGCCTTCCTCCGCACCCTCCACTCCCTCCGTGATCGTGGAAGACCCCTTCCACGTCCCGGAGCAGCGGGCGGCCACCGCAGTAGACCAGCGTCCGGCGAACCCATTCACGGAGCACACGGACCCGCTGGAGGGCCTGTATGCGCTGGCGGAGGAGCCGGTGGGCATGGAGTGCGGGGAGTGCGCGACGGTGCGCCTCCCGGTCCCTCCCTCTGGGATCGGCTACGCCTGCCCGGCGTGCCACCCCCAGATGTTCGTGGTCTCTCCACCCTTCTGACCTGGTCTTCGTCGTGGGGTGCGCCACAACCTACGTATGTGTATACTGAGGTCATGACGCACCCCACGACGAAGACCCTTTACGTTTCCGAACAGGACATCTGTACCTGGGAGGAGGCCCGGACCTGGGCGAAGGAGAACAAGACCAGCGTGTCTGCCCTGGTGTCGTCCCTGCTGACCGAACACATGTCCAAGCAGGGACGTCCCGTCCGGTGTCTCCGCCCGTTCAGCGATCACACTCACTGATGCACAGCTCTACCGACGAAGGGACAGACATGCAGGTATACGCCAACCCCCTGGGCCTGGAGTGCGTGGTGAACGCGCCCCGGCCGGGGGAGTTCGACCCCACCGTCTTCCACGCTGACTTCCCCAGCGGCCAGCTGTACGGGCTGGACGTGGAGGGGACCTACATGGACAAGCGGCTCCGCCACTTCCACCCCGGCTTCCGGGTGCGCACGGTCCAGTTCGCCACCACCGGCTACGCCTGGGTGCTCGACCTGGACGACCCCACCCAGCGCGCCGCCGCCGCCGGGCTGCTGGCGGATCCCACGGTTCGGTTCGCCTCCCACTCCTCCATGGACGTGCTCTCCGTCTGGCGCACGTTCGGCCTGGACATCAGTGAGCGCAACGTGGACACGCTGGTCCTGGGCAAGATGGCCGCCCCGGACGTGGAGCTGGGCGGAGCCGACCTGAAGTCTCTGGCCGGTCGCTACGGGATGCCCCAGCTCCCGGCGGCGGACAAGGCGCTGGAGGAGCACATGAAGGTGCTGTGGGCGGCGCACGCCCGCCGGATGCGGACCGACGCCAAGACCGCCGGACAGCCCACCACCGGCCTGCCCACCGCAGCATGGGGACCAGAGGGCAAGGCGTGGGCGTGGGGCAACATCGCGACCGACGACCCGCTATACACCCAGTACGCCGGGCTGGACGCCATCGTGGCACGCCGCCTGGTGGAGCTGCTCATCCCGGCCACGGGCGCACCCCGCCCGCTGATCGAAGCGGAGATGTGGCTGGCCGGTGCGGCGGCGCGGCTCCAGATGCGCGGCATGCTGGTGGACCAGGTCCTCCTGGGCGAGCTGCACGCCAACGCCAAGAAGCACACCACCGCCGCCGACACGGCGGTGCGCGAGCTGACCGGCCTGGGCTCCTCCCAGAACGTCAAGCTGGTCGAGTGGCTGGGCGGGCAGGGGGTGGACTGGTCCCGGGGCACCATGACCAAGACCGGCAACCCGTCGCTGGCCGGGGACGCGCTCCCGGACCTGCTGACCAAGCAGCCCGGCCTGACCCAGCAGGGGCGGGCGGCGGTCACCGCCATGGCGGAGGTTCAGCAGCACGCCGACATGCTGACCAAGCTGGAGGGGGTCTTCCTGGCCCTGGACTCCGGCGGCCTGATCCACCCGGCGCTGAACACCCTGGAGGCGGTCACCGCCCGCATGTCCAGCAGCGGGCCGAACATGCAGAACTTCAGCGCCCAGACCCGGGGCGTGTTCGTGGCCCGGCCGGGCCACGTGCTGATCAGCTGTGACTTCGACCAGGTGGAGCTGCGCGTGGTGGCCGGGCTGGCGGAGGAGCCGGTGATGATCACCGCCATCAAGCGGGGCGATGACCTGCACCAACTCACCGCCGACGGGATCGGCCAGCCCAGGAAGGTGGGCAAGATGACCAACTTCCTGGTGGTGTACGGCGGCGGGGCGGGCAAGCTGGCGGCGGCGGCGGGCATCCCGCTGGAGCAGGCCCAGGAGGTGCTGACCAGGTTCTGGTCCACCTACTCCCGGATCAAGGGGTACAACGACGCGCTGAAGTACGAGCGGCATGAGCTGCGCACCTTCAGCCACCGCCGGATCCCGGTGGCCATCGACAGCCGGGACGGATCCCCCAAGGTCTACGCCAACCTGAACTACATGATCCAGTCCAGCGCGCGTGACCTGCTGGTGCGCGCCTGGTGGCGCTTTGACCGGGAGTACGGCCTGGGCAGCTGGGTCTGGATGGCGATCCACGATGAGATCGTGCTGGAGGTGCCGGTAGACCAGGTGGAGCGGGCGGTGGCCGCCATCCAGGACTGTATGACCATGGACTTCATGGGCGTGCCGATCACGGCCACGGCGGAGGTCCTGACCGATGAGGACGGAGTGAGCAGATGGCGCAAAGGATGAGCGGCGTCCTGGACATGGTCCCGGGCAAGGCGTGGGGCGGGCACTGGTTCCGCCCCCGCCAGTGGAACAGCACCAACTGGCATGACCTGGAGCCGTGCGCCTTCCGGGGGTGCGGCCGGGCGGCCGGTGAGCACTACCGGTGGTGCGGGGAGTGGCAGCTGGCCCGGCGGGAGCGCTGGAGCCGGACCTGGCACAGGATGGTGGCGCAGTGGCGATCCCCGTGACCAAGGAGTGCAAGGTTTGTCGGGACGAACGGGAGGCCGCCGGGAGACCGGCGGTCCCCGCCAAGTTCAGGGCCTGCCCGCACCCCGGTCCCCGGTGCGTCACTCACCACCGGGCCTTCCGCAAGGCCCAGAAGGCACGTACGCACGATGCCAGGGTGCAACGGGTGTACGGGTTAGGGCCGGGCGAGTACGCGCGGCTGTACGCCGTTCAGGGGGGCAAGTGCGCGGTGCTCTACTGCCGCGCCACCGGCACCGGGCGGCGCAAGCTGGCGGTGGACCACGACCACCGCACGGGGGCGGTGCGGGGGCTGCTCTGCTCGACGCACAACCAGATGCTGGGTGACGCCGGGGACGACCCCACCGTCTTCCGGTCCATAGCGGAGTACCTGGAGTGCCCGCCCGCCCAGGTTGTGGTGTAAGCTGTACACGTCAGGTTCGATCGTGCAGGCAGGGGAGGAGGGTCCGATGGAGGACAACCGCCGCCGGACCCTCCTCCTTGTGCTTGGCGACGGGGGCACCACGGCCATGGCAGAGCGACTGATGGCCTACCTGGACGAACGCGTCCGGCCGGAGGACATCGTGGGGTTGGCGGAGATCGCCTCCCGCCTGGGCGTGACCAAGCAGCGGCTCTGGAACTGGACCGGCTACCGGGACACGCACTTCCCGCCGCCGATCGCCCAGCTGGCCACCGGACGGGTGTACGACTGGACCCAGGTGCAGACCTGGGCGCAAGGCAACGCCGACATGATCAAGGGAGCGCAGAAGCCGTGACGTACGAGAAGACCCGCATCCGTGACCGCATAGCGAGCGGCCTGGAGACGATGGGGGCGACCCCGGAGCAGGTGGACGCCGCCGCCGCCTACCTGTTCAACCTGGAGTCCGACGCCCGTTTCCGGGTGGTGGAGGCGCAGAAGGCGCTGAACCTGGCCCAGGACGGTGCGCGAGCGGTGCACCTGCTCATCTCAGCGGCGGCCGGGGACGGCGCGACCAAGCGCACCACGGACGCCCTGCTGGCCCAGGCCGGGCTGGCGAGTGCGGCACGGACCCGGCTGGCGGAGGAGCGGACGCTGACCGTCGTTCCGGCCGCCGATGTCCAGCCGTGCTTCCGGGCTCGCCCGGCGTCCAACCCGTCCACCCTGGAGTACCACACCACGCACAGCTGGGCGACGGGTGACGGCCGGTCCGCCCTGTGTTGGGGCACCAAGACCGGCACCTGGGAGGGACGCAAGATCACCGCCCCGGTGCGCCCGTGCGGCACCGACTACCGTCACCACGACTCCCACGTCTGGGGGCAGGACGACACGATGGCCTGGTGCCTGGGCGAGGAGTCGACCAAGGTCGATGGAATAAAGCTCTGACCTGTTGTAATGCGTTGTGAAAGGAGTGCTTCACAGTGGGACGTGCAAGGGAGGGACGCAACGGGGAGATCTGGGCTCTCTGGGTGGCTGGGTGGACCCAGGAGGCGCTGGCGGAGAAGTACGACATCAGCCAGCAGCGGATCAGCGCGATCATCAGCGCCGTGCGCGCCCAGATCCCCGAGACCGACCGCGTCCAGCTGATCCAGCGCGAGGTGGAGCACCTGGACAACATGCGGCGGGCGGCGGCGGAGCTGGCCGTGATGCCGTTGCCCCCGGCGTTCGACCAGAAGGGCAACCCGCTGATCGACCCCCGGACCCGCCAGCCGGTGCTGGACATCGGCGGCCGGGCCAGCGCCATCAAGCTGGGCCTGGACGTACAGAAGAACCTCCGCCAGCTGCTGGGCCTGGACCAGCCGCTGAAGGTGGATGCCACCGTGTCCGACGCCGCCGCCACCAAGGCCGCCGAACTGGCCGCCGCCGCCGCCGCCCGGATGCTGGCGGACCAGTCGTGAAGCGCATGCCCATCTGGCGCTGGCGGATGCTCGGCAGGGACTGGAAGGTGGGCATCCTCCTGGGCAACTGGGTGGTAGGTGGCCGCTACTCGTTCCAATCGGACAGCTGGGTCTGGTCCATCGGCCCGCTGTCCCTGACCTCCTGGAGGATCTACCGATGAACATCACCCCGAAACCGGTCAAGCAACAGCGGCTGTCGCTGCGCTGGGAGGCGGACTACCCGGGCGGCGGGTGCTGGGTGCTCCGGCGCAACGGTCGCCTGGTGGTGTCCGCCCAGACCTGGGAGGGCATCTACACCATGGCGTTGACGGCGGCGGAGCGCCTGCGCCGGGAGGCGCGGCAGGCCGCCATGCTGTACCCGCCGGACCGCCAGCTGGACGAACCGGTCTCGCTCACCTTCCCGGGCACGCCGCCATCAGCGGGTGCCTGATGGCCGACGCCCCGCGCTGCCAGAAGACCGGCAAGAGGATCTATCCGACCTGGAAGCTGGCCACCCAAGCGATGATCGGCCACGCCGCTCAGGGGGTCAGGATCTACACCACGTACCAGTGCCCGAACTGCCGGTACTGGCACCTGACCACGAAGGCCAACCAGCCCATCAGTGTCCGGATGCCGCCGGGCAACTCCCAGCGGTCCAAGAAGAACCGGAGGTAGCCGACATGCCGGAGGCACCGCGTAGGACGCCCCGGTGGCCCGCGCTACCGGACCCGTTCAAAGTCCTGTGCGCCATCTGCAAGGCACCCCGGGTGCCCCTGCTGCTGGTTCCCGGGGGCACCCGCTACCGGGGGTGTGTCACCTGTGACCTGATCATTGAGATTGCCGGTCGTAAATGACCCGGTGGGACGACTCCTGGCATGGCCGCCTGGATCGTGAGCTGGTGAACCTCCCGTTCTACCAGCCGCACGAACAGGCGGCCATCCGGCGTGCCCTCTGCCAGGACGACCCGGTGGCGTTCGCCCGGATCTACCTCTATGACCACCTGGTCACGGAGGAGACCGGCAACCAGATGACCTTCTCCTCCGTGCACTACGAGTGGGCGCAACTGGCGCGCGGGTGGGCGGGCGGCCTGTCCGACGTGCCGGAGGAGGAGCGACACGCCTTCATCGCCCCCCGGGGCATGGGGAAGTCCACCTGGTGGTTCCTGATCCTGCCGTTGTGGGGCGCGGCCTTCGGCCACGTCCGGTTCGCCGCCGCCTTCGCCCACGCCGCCAGCCAGGCGGAGAACCACCTCAAGACGTTCAAGCACGAACTGGACCACAACGCGCTGTTGATCCACGACTTCCCCGACCTGTGCACCCCGCTGCGCAAGCCCTCCGGTGCCACGGTGGCCGACAACATGGGCATGCTCCGGATGCGCAACGGGTTCGTGTTCGCCGCCCGGGGCATCGATGCCGCCAGCCTGGGCATGAAGGTGGGCAAGCTCCGGCCGGACCTGCTGGTCCTGGACGACGTGGAGCCCGATGAAGCGTCCTACTCCGGGGACCAGGCAGTCAAGCGGCTGGGCACCATCCTGGACGCCATCTTCCCGCTGAACATCTACGCCCGGGTGGTCATGGTGGGCACGGTGACCATGCCGGGCTCCGTGATGCACCAGCTGGTCAAGTCGGCGGGCAACCGCCTGGGCGAGGACGGGGAGGGGGACTGGATTAAGGAGGCGAACATCCAGGCCCACCACCACCTCCCGATCATCACCGCCGACGACGGGGAGGAGCTGTCCGTCTGGCCCGCCAAGTGGCCGCTGGCCTGGCTCCAGGCGAACCGGCACACCCGCCAGTACGCCAAGAACTACGCCAACGACCCCATGGCCCGTGACGGCCTGTACTGGCTCCGGGAAGACTTCCGGATCGGCGAGCTGCCCGGGGCGGTCCACTGGCTGCTGGCCGTGGACCCGGCCATCACCCGGTCCAAGACCAGTGACTTCACCGGCCTTGCCGTGGTGGGGTACGACCCGGTGGCCCGCAAGTGCATCGTGGCGGCGGCGTGGGGTGTGCGCCTGACCGGCACCCCGTTGCGCCAGTTCGTGGTGGACAAGGTGCTGGAGCAGTTCCCGGAGATCTCCATGGTGTACGTGGAGACCAACCAGGGGGGCGAGCTGTGGGCGGAGGTCTTCAGCCACATTCCGGGGGTGCGCTACCGCCACCACACGGCCACGGTGTCCAAGGAGGTGCGTTTCGGTGCCAACCTGCGACACTGGCAGCGCGGCCGGGTGGTGCTGGCCAAGGAGATCCCCCGCCTGATGGAGGAGGGGGTGGCCTTCCCGAACGGTGCCTATGATGACGTGATCGATGCGGCTGTGTCCGGCACGGACCGTTTTCTCCTGGGCGCGAAGCGCATCAAGGAATCAACCACCAGCTATGTCTAGGAGGACAACGTGTCCGTTACGGACCTGATCACCGGCTGGCGAGCCATGGAGGAGGCGCTCCCCGGCTACGAGCAGGCGGAGCGCTACTACACCGGCAACGCCCGGGAGGTCTTCGCCTCCGCCCGGATCGCCACCCTGCTCCGCGAGTCGGCGGGCAAGTACCGGTTCAACCTGGCCAAGACCCCCGTGAAGGTGCTGGCCGCCAAGGTCAAGCTGCGCGCGGTCACGGCGGAGGACGACGCCACCACGGAGAAGATCACGGAGATCTCCGACGCCAACAACCTGGACGTGGAGTTCCCGGACCTTGTCCGGATGACGCTGGAGTATGGCGACGCGTACATGATGGTGTGGCCGATCGTGGAGGAGGACGCCCCCTCCGATGTCCAGCCGGACCCGGAGCTGGACGCCGCCGCCGTGGAGCTGGTGGTCCACAACCCTAAGCACGCCCGGATGATGTACGACCCGGCCAACCGCCGCCGGAAGTGGTTCTGGATCAAGCGGTGGGCGGTGCTCCGGCCGGGTGACCTCATCGTCTGGCGGGTGGACATCTGGTACGCCACCCGCGTGGAGCACTGGGTGTCCAAGACCGCCGAGAACCTGGCGGAGGAGAGCGGCTGGCAGGAGTTCACCGGCTTCCCGGACGTGCCGGAGTCGGCCACGCCGTCCGTGCAGGTCAACCAGGAGGGGGAGATCCCGGCCTTCCACTTCCGCACCGCGCTGCCCTACGGCGTGCCGGTGCACATCGACGCCTACGGCACCCAGGACGCCATTACCAAGATCCTGAACGTGGAGCTGGCCACCATCGACACCACCGGCTTCCCGGCCAGGTTCGCCCTGACCGACGCCGGGGCGGAGCTGGACCAGGCCAACGACGACCCGGACTTTCCCAGCGGGGACGACGCCCAGGCACCGCCCAGCGGGGACCGCCAGATCAGCCAGTCCAGCCTCCGGACCGGACCGGGCACGCTGAGCTACCTGCACGGCGTCAAGGACCTCAAGCAGTTCGACGCCGCCGACCCGGCCAACCTGCTGGACCCGGCGGAGTTCTACATCCGGCTGATGGCCCAGCAGACCGGCGTGCCCATGCACTTCTATGACCCGTCCGGCGAGGTCCCCAGCGGGGAGTCCCTGAAGGTCAAGAATGCCCCGCTCAACGACCAGGTGGAGGACCTCCAGACCCTGCTCACCTCCCCGACCATGGAGCTGTGGAAGTTCACGCTGGCCGTGGTGTCCATCGTCGTGGACACCCTGGAGGTCAGCTGGCTGCCCGCCGACGTGGCCACCGGGAAGGACGACTGGGAGACCATTCAGCTGAAGCAGGCCAGCGGGGTGCCCCAGAGCCAGACCCTGGTGGAGGCGGGTTACGAGAAGGAGACCGTGGACTCCTGGCTGGACGACGACGCCGAGGACATGGACCTGGTCCGCCGGACGGACCTCATGGTCAAGGTGGCCGACGCCGCCCAGAAGCTGGGCGCGGCGGTGGGCTCCGGCGTGCTCAACGCTGAGCAGGCACAGCAGGTGATCGCCATGCTGATGGGCGTCAAGGAGGAGCCGGTGCAGGGACCGCCGGACCCCATCGCACTGGAGGAGGCGAAGGCCAAGCTCCAGCCTCCGGCGGCGGGCGGTGCCCCCGCTCAGAAGCCTCCGGCCGGTAAGCCGTGACGCTGGCGGAGGAGCAGGACCTGGAGGCGTTGGAGTACGAACTGGCGGCGGAGGCGACCGTCACGGGGGACTTCGTCTCCTCCCTCCAGGTCATCGTGGCGGCGCTGCTGGCCGGGTCCGCCGCCGTGGCGGCCGGGCAGATCACCGCCGCCGTACTGGCCGACATCGCGCACCGGCTCATCGGCGGCGTTCGCCCGGCCATGCGCGCGCGGCTGTTCGCCGCTACTCATCAGGGGTACGGCCTGGGTCGCGTCCAGGCGTTCGCGCTGCTGGGCAGGAGGTGGCGTCCGATCGTGTCCGCCACCCTGGATCCGGAGCTTCGCCAGGCCGTGGCCACGGTGGACAGCGCAGCCCAGGCCGTGCTGGATGAGGCGGACCGCCTGGCGGACCTGCTGGACCTGGAGGAGGAGGCCAACGTCCTGACGGTGGCCTCCAAGGTGACCAGCTCCGGCAAGGGGGCGGAGGGCACGACCCGGTGGGCGGCCAACCGCGCCATCAACGCCGGGATCTCCGACGTGGCCGCCGCCAACGGCGCGCGTCTGCTGTGGGCCAGCGAGCGCAACGCCTGTCTGAAGTGCCTGGCCTACTCCGGCCTGACCGTGAGGCCGGGAACGGACTTCCCGGCTGGCCTGTCCCTGGGGCGGGTGTCCACCCTGGGACCGGTGCCGTACCCGCCGCTGCACCGCTACTGCCGTTGCCGGGTCCGCCCCTACCGTGGCCCGGCCGCCACACCGCTGGGCACCGATGAGGCCAGCGGCCTGGTCCGGGAGGCCAACCGCACCGTGGCGCGCGGTTGGTCGGACTACGCCAGCAAGCCCGAACGCCTGGCGGCGCTGGACAAGCTGCTGGCCCGTGGCGTGGCGCTGCCCAAGTCCGTGCTGGCCCGCGCCGCCGCCGATCGCAAACGTGAGGCGTTCAGCCAGCGACACCGCCCGCGTACCCAGCTCAATGCCTGATCACATGTACGCTGTACACCTGACCTGAAGGAGGCCACCATGGCAGAAGCAGACCCCAACGCCGACCCGGCCGGGGACGAAGAGGAAGACTCCGAAGAGGAGGGCACGCCCTGGACTCCTCCGACGAAGGAGGAGTGGGAGAAGACCCAGCGCACCGCCGCCACCCGCAAGCGGGAGCGCGATGAGGCGCGGCGGGAGGCCGCCGCCGCCAAGGAGGCCGCCGGTAAGACCACGGCTCCGGCGGCGGAGGACAAGACCGCCAAGACGGAGGCGCGCGTCAAGCGCCAGGCGGGTATCACCGCGCTGGTGTCGGAGGGACTCTCCCGGGACCAGGCCAAGGAGCTGGTGGGCATGCTCAAGCTGGGCGAGCTGGATGAGGACGGGGACGTGGAGGGACTGGACGACTCCGTGGCCGACCTGAAGGCCAAGTTCCCCGCGCTGTTCACCACCGCCCCCGGCAAGAAGACCCCCGCCAAGGTGACCACCACGGACGGCGGGGTCAAGCCCTCCACCAAGACCCCCACGGACCGCACCTCGGAGAAGCTCATGCGGGCGGCCGGGCTGCTGGTCTGACCTGGTAGCGGGAGCGGTGGCGTACGGCGTACACTGCTCCCGTTGCCCTACCTCCGCAGGCGGACGCCAGGAGGATCACGGCAACACGAGGGCTCCGGATGGACCCTGACGGTAGAGAAACCTTCCCGTTCGGCCATCCCTGATAGGAGCCTTCCTGATGGCACGTGAGACTTTTGAGGACTGGATCCCGGTAGAGACCGGAGACGTGGCGATCCAGGCGCTGAACCAGACCTCCGCCGTGGCGCAGCTCGCCCGGCCGGAGACCATGGCCAGCGACACCAAGCAGGTGCCGCGCTCCGGTGACTTCGCCATCGGCGCGGTGGCGAAGGGTGCGGCCTACGGCGAGACCTCGGGCACCAACGACTACGTGGAGCTGATCGCCCGTAAGGTCGGCGGCGTGCTCCGGGTGGCCGAAGAGGACCTGATGGACGCCGCGCCGGACATCCTGGCCACCAAGCGGGCGGACGCCGCCCGCAACATGGCGATCTTCTACGACAACGCTTCGCTGGCCACCTCGGGTGCCCAGAACGGCACCACCATCCTGTACACGTCGGTGTACAAGGCGATCCGGACCACCAACTCCGCCACCAGCTACACGGCGGATGACAACTACGTGTCCGGCTCCGCCACGTACGACAACCTGTCCGCCACGCTGGCCAAGGTGGAGGGCGGCCTGTTCTTCGACGCCGGGGACACCAAGGTCATCGCGCACCCGGCGTTCCGCCAGGCGCTGCGGGGCGTCAAGGACGCCAACGACATGCCCATCTGGGTCCAGGGGCTGGCCGGTACGCCGGACACCCTGTTCGGGCACCAGATCTACTGGAGCCGTGGCGCGCGGGTGTCGGGGACGAACACCTACAACCCGACCGGCAACCCGATCATGGTGATCGGCAACATGCGGTTCATGATCCAGGGGCTGGCCAAGCTCTCCCCGGGCATCGCCTCCACGAACCCGGGCTTCGCGCTCCAGCGGGGGATCAACGGCGTCGGCTTCCTGACCGATGAGGCGCTGATGAAGGCGGCCATGCGCCGCGCGTTCGTGGTCGGTCACGAGAAGGCGTTTGCCGTTTTCGAGAAGACCAGCTGACCCTGGTCTGGATGGGGCCAGGGTGGGTACGCCTGCTCTGGCCCTTCCCTCTACCGAGAAACGGAGAACCCGATCATGAGCACCAAGAAGCAGGCCGGACCGAAGACTCCCCGCGTGACCGAGATGGCCACGAACGAGGAGATCGCCGCGCGCCAGGCGGACAGCGACGCCCAGGACGGGCGCTACCACCACGTCTTCACGGTGTCGGCGGCCAGCGAGGACTGGGAGGCCCCGGAGCATGACTCGATGCACGCCGCCAACAGGCTGGCCGTGCTCGACGCCGCGCTCCACCACGGCCTGCACCCCCAGGAGGAGGCCCGGTACGACGGGGCGGAGCTGATCCACGGCAACCGTGGGCGCGACACCACCCGCCTGTCCTACTCCGTGAAGGTGCTGCCCGCCGACCAGGCGCACGCCCCTTCCACGGTCACCGTGTCCAAGGAGCTGGCCGCCGGAGACGGCACCAGCGAGACCACGGACTGAACCGCCGGACCGCCCGGCCGGGAGTTGTCGCCTCCTTCGCCCGGCCGGGCACCCCCAGACAGGAGTAGGGCATGAGCTGGGCCACCGCCGCCAACGTACTGGCGCTCACCGGCAAGACCGTCACCGAACAGCAGGTGGCGGAGGCGTCGGCGGTCATCACCGTGTACGCCAACCGCACGGTGGACGCCTCCGGCTCCATGACCCCGCGCGACCTGAACACCCTGGCCCAGGCGACCAGCTTCCAGACCGCCTGGCAGATCGTCCAGCCCGGCTACCACCAGCGGTCCAGCTACACCCAGACCACCCAGGACGGCTTCTCCGTGGTCTACGGCAAGGAGTGGCAGATCAGCCTTGCCCCGCTGGCCGCCCGGGCGCTGAAGAACCTGTCGTGGAAGGTGAGCCGGACCGTGCGGATCCCGACCATCCGGACCCCGCTGGGATACGCCGGGAACTTCACCAACGAAGAGTCCGACCCGTACAGCTCCTGGACGCCGTTCTCCATCGGCGACCCGGCCGCCGCCCCGCACTTCGTGAGCAGCTTCTGATGTGGGCCATCCCGACCACCACCGTGTCCGTACTCCGGGGCAGCTCTACGGACGCCTTCGGGGACGTGGTGGACGCCGACACCGTGGCCGCCTCCGGCGTGCCGTGCTCGCTGCTGGAGCAGCGGCGCACCGTGTTCACCCCGGCGGAAGGCCGGGTCCAGCAGGTCCTCTACTTCACCGCCCGGGTGCCCGGGGACACGGTGGTCCTGCTCAGCGACCGGATCAGGGACGAAAACACAGGTCAGGTGTACCGGGTGGATTCCAGCTCCCAGGTGCAGAGCCCGGTGCAGCTCAATGACGTACGCTTGGACCTACGAAAGGCAAGCTGATCGCACCCCTGGCCGACGAAAAGAAGGCCCGTGATCGGCACCACCCCCACCCCCGAAAAGGCCGGTGATCTGCATGGCTCGCAAGCGTGTGCGCCTCACCATCGATCCTGATGGATGGAAGCAGCTTCAGCTGAAGGTGCACCAGCTGGTCACCCAGGTCACCGATGATGTCTACTACGCCGCCCGCTCGCTGGTGCCGGTGGACACCGGGGAGCTGATGGGCACGCTGCGCGTGACGTATCCCAGCTGGAACCGGGGGCGGGTCTGGGTCGGGACGGACCACTGGTCGTTCAACGAGTACGGCACCTCCAAGATGGACGCCCAGCCGTTCATGCGCCCCGCGCTGTACCGGCTCCGCCTGGCGGACCTGGAGGCAAACCTCTGATGGCACTCCTGCACCCCACCTCTGAGCTGGTGGCCGTGGCCTGGCTGAAGGGTCTGTCCGGCCTGAACAACCTGGTGGCCACGGATCTGCCCGCCGACGCCACCAGCTGGGCGGCGTCCGGCTTCACCCAGGTCCTGACCGTGGGCGGGTCCCCGTCGCTGGACTTCCCGCTGGCCAACCCGGTGGTGTCGCTGGACTTCTGGGCGAACGCCCCCGGATCCGGCAAGCCTCCGTGGAACAAGGCCAACCAGCTGGCGGAGGTGGCCCGGCGGGGGATGCTCGACCACGACGCCGTACAGCGCGCGCTGACCCTCCCAGCGGCCTACAACAACGCCCGGTGCGTCACCGTCTACCCGCTCACCGAACCGCGCCGGGTGCGCGACGATGCGGCGGAGTTCGCCCGGTACACCATGGACGCCCTGTTCAGCTGGGTGGAGGTACCCCGGTGACCCGCTACGCGCTGTGGGGCAGCCAGACCCGGGACATCCTGACCCGGGACGGACGCCCGATCGTGCACACCGACCGCGCCGAACTGGAGTGGCTGTTCCCGGAGACCCGCATCGTGGCCGTGACGGACGCCGACCTGGCCGCCCGCTCCCCGCTCCCGCCCATCGCGCTGGCGGACTGCCCCGGCATGGAGCCGGTGACGTTCCCGTTGCGCCGAGAGGACTTCAGGTCATGATCACTCTGTCCGACGACGGGACCACCGCCACGGTCAGCTTCCCGTGGCCGACCAACGACACCGGAGGCAAGGTGCTTCGCGCCATGTCCCAGGCCGCTCTGAGCGCTCTCACGGCGGCGGGGTACTCCGTGACCACCCTGCCCGCTTTCGAGGCTCTGGAGCCCGCTGAGGGCGGTACGTACGTCTTCAGGTTCACCGCCCCCATCACCGCACCGGAGGTGCCCTCATGAAGGTCCGCACCACGATCCGCCCGGACCAGACCCTGGAGGTGGGGGACGTGGAGTACCGGTCCCTCCAGCGCCTGGGCCTGGTCCTGGAGACGGTGGAGCCGTACGACACGGCCACCGTCCCGCCTTCCAAGCTGAGCACGGGCATTCTCCGTGCGCACGACTCCCAGGAGGACTGACCCATGCCCGCCGCCGCCATCGACGTGACCAACCTCATCGCCGGACCCGGCCACCTGTTCCACGGCGCCTTCGGCGCGGCGGAGCCCGCCGGTTCCGCCATCAACGCCGCCTACAGCGGCTCCGCCTTCACCGACGTGGGGGCGACCCAGGACGGGCTCTCCCTCAACGTCGAGCGGGAGTTCTTCGAGCTGGAGGTGGACCAGGTGGTGGACATCCCCGGCCGCCGCCTGACCAAGCGGGACCTCCAGCTGGTGACCAACCTGGCGGAGCCGACGCTGGACAACCTGTCGCTGGTGCTCAACGGGGGGACCGTCACGGCGTCCTCCGGGTACGAGGAGTACGAGCCGACCGACGACACGGCGGCCACCCAGCCGACCTACAAGGCCGTGCTGTTCGAAGGGTTCGCCCCGAACGGGATGCGCCGATGGGTGATCGCCCGGAAGGTGCTCTCCGTGGAGAGCGTGGAGTCCAGCTACAAGAAGGACGGACAGGTCCTGTTCCCGGTGACCTTCTCGTGCCACTACGTCAGCGGCTCCATCCGCCCCTTCCGGATCATCGACCAGACTGCCTGATACGGAGGGACCGGAGGGACCGGAGGAAGTCCCCACCCTCCACGTAAGGGAAAAAACATCGTTACGCGATGTGTCGAGTGACGATGTGATTACAGGCCCATAGGGAAACGTACTTTTATTTCCGTATACGGGAGTGGGCGGGTCCATCCGGACCCTCCACTCCCTCCACCTGAAGGAGGCGCACCACCATGGCACTTATTGAGATCACCACGACCGACGCCCCGCCCGTTGAGCGGGAGGACCTGTTCAGCATCGACGGAGTGGTCTACACCATCCCGAAGGACATGCCGGGCACCCTGGCGCTGACCCTCCTGGACACCGCCCGCAAGCAGGGCGAGTCCGTGGCCATCTCCTGGCTGCTGGAGGAGGTCCTGGGCGAGAACGCCTACGGCGCGCTGCTGGCCTGCAAGACCGTGACCCGGACCCAGATGTCCGCCGTGGTCACGGTCATCCGCGAGAAGGTCATGGGCGCGCTGGAGCAGATGCAGGGGGAATAGCCGCGCGTGTGGCCCAGCTCGCCTGGATCCTGGACCACACGCGCGACCTGGACGCCGACTTCCGCTGCTTCTACCGCCTGACCTGGGCGGAGGCGGTCCGGAGGGAGTCCGGTCCTGACCTGATGGCCCTGGCCTACCGGTGCAGCGCCTACCAGGGCGTGATGCGGGCCAGGCTGGAGAACCTCCGGGCGGAGCAGGCGGAGGCGCAACGGCGGTCCACCGGGGGCAGGGAAGTGGCCAGCGTGGTGCCCGGCACGGCGTCGGCGCTGAAGGCGTCCAACCTGGGCGACCTGTTCGACATGGAGTAAGAGGGGAGGGGCGGCCATGGCCGATGGATTCAAGATTGCTGATGCCTACGTTGAGGTTGAGGCGAAACTGGACCGCGCCCAGTTCCAGCGTGCGCTGGAAGACGTGGTGGTCAAGGTCGCCCCCCGGGTTGAGCAGAAGGTGAAGTCCACGGTCGGTAAGAAGGCCGGAGACGGCATCCTGTCCGGGATCAAGGACAGCTTCTCCACCGGCTTCCTGAAGACCATCAGCGCTGGCCTGGCCGGGAGCGGCTCCATCTCCGGGGCGTTCTCTTCCAACCCGGTCATCACCGCCGTGGGCGTGGGCCTGGCCGCCGCCATCGTGGCCGTGGCCGCCCCCGCCATCGGTGCCGGGCTGGCCGCCGCCATCGGTGCGGGTGCCGGACTGGGCGTCATCGCCGGTGGCATCGCGCTGATCAAGGACGCTCCGGAGGTCAAGAAGGCGGCCAGCGAGCTGGGCCGGACGCTGTTCGACATCGACACCTCCGAGGTGAAGGCGCGCGCCCAGGCCGCCCAGGAAGAGCTGACCGCCGCCCTGAAGTCCGGCAACAAGGACAGGATCAGGGAGGCGCGCGCCAACCTGGCGGCGGTGCGCAAGGAGCTGGCGGCGGCGGACAAGTTCAACAGGGAGAACTTCTCGCTGAAGGACGCCGCCGCGCCGCTGATCCAGCCGGTGGTCAACAGCCTCAAGATCTTCCAGGACCTGGTCAAGGAGATCACTCCGAAGCTGTCGGAGATGTTCGCGACTCTGGACCCCGCCATTGAGCCGCTGGCACAGGGGCTGGCGGACATGGTGCGCAACGCGCTGCCCGGCTTCATGAAGCTGATCGAGTCCAGCCTCCCGCTGCTGGACACGTTGGCACAGGTCCTGCCCATGATCGGCACCACGTTCGGGACGTTCTTCGAAGACATCGCCGGAGGCAGTGAGGGTGCCAACTCCTTCCTGAAGGACTTCTTCACGATGGTCCTGGGGCAGATCCTGGTGATCGGCAAGATCATCAAGGGTCTGTCGATCGCCTACCAGGCGATGCGCGACTTCTTCACCTCCATCCCCGGCTGGCTGTCGGCGGCCGGTGACTGGTTCGTCAAGATCTGGGGGCACGTCACCACCTTCTTCTCCGGGGTCTGGGACTGGATCACGGGCAAGGGCTCCAGCGTCGGCTCCTGGTTCTCCGACCTGGGCACGACCATCGGTGACTTCGTCTCCGGCGTCGGTGACTGGTTCGCCGCGCTCCCGGGCCGGATCTGGGGCTTCCTGTCCTCCCTCCCGGGGCGGATCGGCGCGCTGTTCGGGCAGCTGTTCGACCTGGTCCACTACGCAATCGGGTTCGGCCTGGGCGTCGTCTACCGCCTGTTCACGGAGGCACCGGGCAAGATCTGGGGCTTCCTGTCCGGGCTGCCCGCCCGCGTGGCGGCGCTGTGGACCTCCATGTGGGACTGGATCGTGGCCAAGACCACGGCCGGGTGGAATGCCACCATCGCATGGTTTGCCCTGCTCCCGGGGCGTATCGGCGGATTCTTCTCCAGCCTGTACGCGTCGGTGTCCGGCTGGGTGTCCAAGGTCTGGTCCTCCGTGACCAGCTGGGTGTCCAAGACCGTCAACGACACGGTGGCCTGGTTCGCCAAGCTGCCCGGCCGGGCCTACGATGCCGTGATCGGTCTGAAGGACAAGATCATGGGCGCGCTGTCCGGTGCCGGTGGCTGGCTGGTCCAGGTGGGCAAGGACATCATCAGCGGGTTGGTGAAGGGCGTGTCCAGCGCGCTGGGCTGGGCTGTCGACGCCGCCCGGTCCGCCGCCAACTCCATCAAAGACGGGTTCATCGACGCCCTGAAGATCGGCTCCCCCTCCGTCGTGATGCGCGATGAGGTGGGACGGTGGATCCCCCGGGGCGTCCAGGAGGGCATTGAGCGCGAGACCCCCAGTCTGGTGAACGCGATGCAGGGCCTGGTGCCGGACATGACCGCCGCCGGGCGCTCCGGTGCTGCCACCGCCACGGTGTCCGCCGCCCCGGCCGGGCTGGTCGTCCAGAACCTCACCATCCAGGGTGTCTGGGACTTCACCGACCCGGCCGCCGTCCGGCGCATGATCGCCGTCCTGTTCGACCTGCTGAACCGCTACCAGAAGGGATATGCCCGATGAGCTGGGGGACTATCCAGGTCGGACGCCTGACGCTGCGGGAGACCGTGCTGGCCGAAGACAAGGTCAACGCCAACAGCGGCGTCCGTTCCATGGTCATCACCGGCCAGGAGTCCACACCGCCGCTCACGTTGGCTCAGCTGCGCCAGCGGCGCGAGGACATCATGGGTCTCCAGGACAGGCTGGTCCAGGTCGCCTTCACGGACAAGTCCGACCTGGACGGGTTCTACCGGGTCACCGACACCGGAGCCAGCCAGACCAACTGGCAGGGGGAAGTTGCCTGGGTCAACTGGAACATCTCCCTGGAGCTGGTAGGCCCGGCCAACGCCGTGGACCTGGAGGACAGGCTCACCGCCGCCGGGCGGATCAACGACTTCGGGCGGACCGGCGTGAGCTGGCACGCCCCCGCCGTGGGCGCTCACAGCTACTACACGGGGTCTACGAGCCCGGCGGGCACTGTGTCCCGGGTAGGGGCGGACGGGACCGTCACCGTGTACCTGGGGCTGCCGGACGGGGCGAATCCCCGGTGGGGGTCCACCGTCGCCGGATATCCCGGCGGCCGGGCGCGGTTCGTCCTGGACGGGGCGGAGCGCACCGGTATCAACCTGGCCGTGTCCGGCTCCGCCTGGAGCGTGTCCAACTCCCTGACCCAGGTCGAGCCCGGGGCGTCGGCCAGCCTCACCGTGTCCAGCTGGGGCGGGGCGGCGTGGGAGGACAAGAGCTGGGACCTGTTCGTGGGGGCGGACCTGCTGTCCGGCCAGGACCTCAACGCTGTCACCGTGCTCCGCAACGATTACGAAATGGTCACGGTCCGCCTGGTCTGGAGCGCTCCCGCCCGGCACACGCTGGACCTGTCCCTCCGCCGGGGCGCGCGCACCGTGGAGGGGTACCTCCAGACCGGCACGGCGGACACGCTGTGGCTGTTGCGCACCACGGCGGAGGCGGGTACCAGCCCGGCGTCCGCCGCCTATGTCACGGCCACCGCCAACGACGCTGACGGGAACCGGTTCATCGTCGGCTCCGCCCGCACGTTCACCGCCCAGCTTGTCCAGGGCGGCCTGTCCGCCAGCGCGACACGGACGCTGGACTTCTTCGTGGGCGCGGTGGTGTCCGGCTCCGGTGCCGCTACCGGCGATGCCGCCGGGGACCTGCGCGACCAGTACCTGATGGCCATGGCCGACACGACGAACGGGGTACGACGGTGACAATCACCCAGGTCAAGCAGGCGCTGGGCCAGTGGAACCTTCGTCTTCGGGGCGATGTTTCACGTGAAACACTGGACTCGCTGTCCAACTTCGGCCTAGTGGCCGTGGTGCCCGGCCGGGTGGATGTCCGCACGGTGGGGGACAACCTGCTGTCCGCCGCCCGCTACGTCGGCGTGCTCCGTGGCCGGGTGGACAGCAGCGATGGTGTCACGGAGCTGTTCGGGTGCGGCATGGAGTTCTGGCTGGGCGATGAGGATGACAAGGGGGACGTGTTCGTCAACCCTGTCACCGTCGCCAGCGCGAGCTTCGCCAACAGCGTGCGCGCTGTCCTACCGCCCGGCGGTGCTGTCCTGGAGGGCACGCTGTACGCCGTGCCGGGCACCTTCTCCGGATCGTTCCAGTACCAGACCTCACGCAAGGCGTTGACCTACCTGACCGACACCTACTCCACGGAGTCGGTCCCCGTGTCCTGGCGGGTCAACGGGGACAGCACGCTGGACGCCGGTCCGGACAGCTCCCTGTTTGTCACCGACCCTGTCACCATCCTGGTGCGCAAGGGCGGCGGCCGGGACATGTTCACCACCGGCATCCAGGGCAACCTGGCGCTGGGCCTGGACGTGGAGGACTACACGACCACGGTCGTCCTGCTGGCGGAGGGGGAGGGGGCGGCCACCGTCACGGCGTCGGCCACCCAGGCATCCCCGTACCTGGACCGCTACGGCAACATGATCACCATCGTGCGCCTGATCAGCGAGAGCGAGACCAGCGCCGCCAACGCCCAGGCCCGTGCCACTCTCCAGCTGAACCGGTTCCGCAACGCCCGGCCGGAGGTGGAGCTGTCCACCGCTGAGTACGACGTGGTGGGCACCGTGGCGGTGGGGGACACGATCGCTGTGTTCGACCCGGACGCCGGTTTCACCGACCCCGCCCGCCAGATGTTCTGGAACGGCCAGCCGATCAACCCCATCGCCCTGAAGGTGGTGGAGCTGACCTGGCCGGTTCAGGCCGGGTGGACGGTGGCCTACCGTTCCAGCCTGGACGGAACCTGGACCGACCTGTCCGACGCCTACGTGCCGGAAGGGGGCAGCACCACGATCAAGGTCGGGGACTTCGGACGGGCGCTGACCGGGATCAACGGCGAGCCGGTGGGCACCCGGCCGGTGGCCGACACCTCCACCCCCGCCGCCCCGGCGTTCACCGCCACGGACTCCGTGGCCTACCAGTCCCTGCTGGCCAACGACACCCGCGCCGCGCTGTACCTGGCCTGGAATGAGCCGCTCAACCAGGACGGGTCCACCGTGCTGGACGGGGACCACTATGAGATCCGGATCAGGTCCACCCAGACGTTCAACTACCAGATCCCCTGGAACAGGGCCGATGACTTCACCTGGGGTGAGCTGGCCACCTGGGGCAGGCCGCTGTCCAACGACGCCGCCACCGCCGACCAGTGGAAGACCTACTTCGTCGGGTGGGACACCGAACAGCTGACCATCGGTGAACTGATGGTGTCGGCGGAGTACGAACTCCAGATCCGGGCGGTGGACAACGCCACGCCGCCCAACCAGTCCGGCTGGTCCGCCTCCGTCTTCCACACCACCCGCACGGACACGCTGGCACCGGAGCAGCCTGCCGTGCCGGTGGTGGCCGCCTCCCGGATCGCCATCCTGGTGACGCACAACCTGGGCGCGGCCACGGGCGGGACGTTCAACCTGGCCCGGGACCTCCACCACCTGGAGGTGCACGCCGGAGGACCGGCCTTCTACCCCGACGACTCCACGCACCTGGGCAACCTGTCGGCCAATGACAGCCACCTGTCCGGTCAGATCCCGGTGGTCGGACAGTTCGGCCTGGAGAGCACGGAGGATGTCTGGGTCAAGGTGGTGGCCGTGGACCGGTTCGGCAACCGGTCCGGCCCCTCCGACGCCGTGCAGTCGTCGGTGCTCCTGCTCGACTCCGCCCACATCTCCGACCTGACCGCTTCCAAGATCACGGCGGGCACCATCCTGGCGTCCATCCTGATGGGTGCCCGGATCACCACGGCGGAGGACGGGGCGCGGGTGGAGCTGAACAGCTCCGGCGTCACCCTGTACGACGCCAACGGACAGCCGGTCATCAACATCACCAGCGCCGCCAGCAGCAACTTCTTCTCCATCACGGACGGCACGGACAACTCCCTGGCCACGATCGATTCCCTGGGCAACGGGTCGTTCCAGGAGGTCAGCGCCGATGACATGATCATCGGCGGTGCGTCGTTCCTGGAGGACTACTACGATCCCCAGCCCAGAGGTATCCAGGCCTACGGCCAGTGGACCGCCGCCCAGAACGGATCCAACTCCTTCGCGGCGCTGGGCGTGGGGGAGGCCAATGAGACCCCGTTCATGGAGCTGAGCTTCGTGGCGGAGGCAGGACGCCGCTACCGGGTGTTCTGCAATGCCCAGCTGGGCAGCATCGCCAGCGATGAGCTGTCGTTCCAGCTGCGCGACGGCGGCGCCAGCCAGCCCAGCACCTCCTCCACCCGGATCAGCCGCGCCGAGACGATCAACGGCCTGGAGGCGTTCAACGTAGACCTGACGCTGGACTACCTGGGGGAGTTCACGGAGGGACTTCACCGGCTGCTCTGGACCTTCTTCTCCTTCGACTCCGCCCCCAACATCCGGCTGGAGAACCACCCCGCCGTGATGTACATCGAAGACACCGGGTCCAGCGTGCTGGTGCCGGACACCGCCGTGGTGTACATCGCGAGCACCCCCGCACCGCCCGCCGTGACCACCTACACCCGCACGTACAGCGCGACCTGGTACCAGACGTACAGCGAGGACAACACCCAGAAGTCCGACACCACGGCCAATCAGGGGCGCTACTCCAGCAGCGACGGGAACCAGCGGTCCCTGATCGGGTTCGACTACGCCGACATGCGCTCCGACCTGGCCGGTTCCACCATCAACAAGGTGACCTTCACGGCGTACGCGGAGCACTGGTACTACAACAACGGCGGTACGGCGGTGCTGGGCACGCACAACTACACGTCCGAGCCCAGCACCTGGGCGGACAGCCGGGTGGCCCAGAACGGCCAGCAGTCCAGCGGCTGGCCGCGCGCGGCCAAGCGAACCGTGACGCTGGCCAACTCCGTGGGCAACGGCATCCGGGACGGATCGATCACCGGCATCGCCTTCGGTCCCGCCCCCTCCTCCGACCTGATCTACTACGGCAAGTTCACCGGGTTCGGGTCCAACCGCCCGTCCATCACCATCACGTTCACCAAGTAAGGAGGCACGGCCGTGCCCGGGACATACACCAGCAGGGGCAACTTCTACAAGCCAGCCGCTGACGGATCGGACAACGTCAATGTTGTCACCGACCTGAACCAGAACTGGGACAGGCTGGACGCGCTGCTGTCCTGGCGGCCGGTCACCTCCAGCACCATGCCCGCCAGCGCCTACCAGGGGGCGGCCTTCTACCAGACCGACACCGGGAAGGGTTACCTGAACACGTCCTCCGGGGCGTCGGCGGTCTTCGTCCAGGTGCCGGTGGCCGGGGCGGACTTCGACAGCGGCATGACGTTCAACGGCTCCGTAGTCGCCTCCGGCTCCTTCTTCCGGTCCTACCGGGCGCTGGCCACCAGCGGCTCGTACGCCTCCCGCCTGACCGCCGACGCCGATGACCGCTACCTGGTGCTGGCGGACGGGAAGACCCTCTGGGGCGACGGTGCGGTGGCCGGGGACACCAACCTGTACCGGTCCGCCGCCGACACGCTGACCACGGATGACAGCTTCACCGTGGGGGGCAACCTCACCGTGGCCGGGTCCAGCACGCTGGATGACGTGATCGTGGGGGGCAACTTCCTGGTGGGCGGTGCGCGGTTCACGCCCCAGGCGCACGTGGCCACCACCGTGGCCAACACGACCACGGAGACCGCGCTCCAGACGGTGGTGGTCCTGGCCAACTCCGCCGCCGTGGGGGCGACCTACCAGATCCGCATGTTCGGCACGATGGCGGTCACCGGCACGCCTTCCATGACGTTCAAGGCCAAGCTCGGCGGCGTGGGCGGCCAGACCATCGTGTCTATGAACGCCATCACCGCCCGCTCCGGCATGACGGACGGGTACTGGGACATTGAGCTGATCCTGACCAACGTCACGCTGGGCTCCAGCGGCACCTGGACAGGCATGCTGAAACTGACTCACAACTTCATCACGGGCGTGGGCACCTACACCACCGTGGGACCTATCGTCATCGCCTCCCTGACCAGGGACACCACCACGGACCAGAGCCTGGTCATCTCCGCCCAGTGGTCGGCGGCCAGCTCCTCCAACACCATCACCGCGCGCGGAAGCGTGTCCGGCCGGATGGCGTGACCCTGTCACACTTCCGGGTGACACCCCACAGATGGAGGACCCCTTGCCCAATGACGTGATCTTCGTGCTGACCCAGCGCCACCGGGTGTTCGACGGCACCAACCTGGACGACATCGTGGACGCCATCATCATCCCGTATCCCAACAGCACCGTCACGGCGTCGGCCAACTACCCGGGAGCGTCGGCCACGTTCCAGGTCACCACGGACACCCCGCTCAACGGCGGTCAGGAAATCAACTTCTCCGTGGGAGACGGTTGGCTTATCAGCATGAACGAGCGGTACCCGGCGGAGGTGCTGGCGAACGAAGCGTTCGTGGTGCCGCTGGCGGACTTCATCGCTGGCCAGCTGCCCGTCCCGGCGGCGCTGACCCTGGCCGTGGGCTACGCCGTGGTGCCCAGCCTGGTGGTCAGCGCGTCGGCCACGGTCACCGTGCCCATGGTGCCCGCGCTGCCGGACGCCGGGTACTCCGTGGCCGTGGCGCTGGCCGGGTCCGCCCAGCTACTTGGCGCCCTGGCCATCCTGGGCCACACTGTGGTGGACGCCGACACCGTAGAGGTGACGGTCCAGAACAACGGTCTGCTGACGCTGGGCGGGGCAACCGTCCTGGTCACCGCACTGCACAACGGATAGAGACGACGGGGGTTGCGGCATGGCGGTAGCGACAGCACGGATCACCGACGCCAGCGCGCGGTTCATGAACGCGCTGGTGGCGCTGGAGCCGGACACGGAAAACTCCGGGATCTACGGCAACAAGCCGGGGTATCACGGAACCGTTGCCGAGAACCTGGCCCGCAACCCCCGTGACTACTCCGTCCAGCACCCGCTGGACAAGACGGGTCCCCGGGACAAGGGCAGGGCGTACGACTGGACCCACCACAAGGCTCAGCGGGGCGACTACTCCACCATGGCCAAGTACGGGGACCGCCTGGAGAAGTTCTTCCTGGCCAAGGATCCTCGGTTCTACGGCTGGCGGGAGGCGCTGGGCCAGACGGACACGGACAAGGCGGCGGAGGCGCTGGACTTCGACGGATGGTTCCGCCGGGTGCCGGACTCCACCCATGAGTGGCACTGGCACTTCTCGGAGCACACCGCCTTCGTGGCCGACTGGGACAACAAGCTGTGTATGTTGTCCATGCTGAAGGACCAGAGCCTGGCGGACTACCTGTCCGCCGGGGGCAAGCTGATGAAGGGGGCTCTCATGGGTATTCGTGAAGACCTGCCGGTGGACTGTGTACCGAACCGCTGGTGGAGGGAGGACGCCGAGACCAACCCGACCGTCCAGTACCAGTTCTGGATGACCCAGGTCTGGGACCACTCGCACGGCGCGGCTGTCGACGCCGCCGCCGCCAAGGCGGACGCCGCCGCGCTGCGCACGGAGATCTCCGTGGTCAAGAGCGAGCTGGCCGCCATCAAGGCGCTCATCCCGGCGGCCGGTGGCATCGACCCGGCGGCGCTCGCGCAGCTGGTCCAGGCTGCTGTCCGTGACGGTCTCGGAGACGCTCTCCGGGCGGGCGGGCAGGCCATCGACCCGGCCTGATCCGGACCGCTACTATCTGTGAACGGGACATCCAGCCGGGTGTCCCGTTTATGACACCACGGGGGAGGGAACCATGGAGGACGTGCTCTACTGGGCGGCGGGAATCGTGACGGTCGGAGGTGCGCTGGCGCTCATGCTCAAATGGATCAGCGCGGCACTCAGGCACGGCAAGAAGTGGGATATGTTCCTGGACGACTGGAACGGCACCCCGCCCCGCCCCGGCCGCCCGGCCGTACCCGGCGTGATGCAGCGCCTGGTGGACCTGGAGCGCGGCCAGGACAAGATCACCCATGAGATCTTCCCCAACTCCGGCGGGTCGCTGCGCGATGTGGTGGACCGCCTGGAGGAAGCCCAGCTGAAGCTGGAGCTGACCTCCTCCTCCATCCCGGCGCAACGCTGACCGAACGGGGCACCCCCATGTTCACCCAGAAGTTCCTGAAAGACCTGCTGGAGCGCGCTGTCTCCACCGCCGCCCAGACTGCTATCGTCGCCATCCCGGCCAGCATCGAACTGGTACAGGCGGTCCGCTGGGACGTGGTCGCCGGAGCGGCCGGGCTGGGCTTCATCCTGGCCGTGCTGAAGGGCGTGGCCGCCTCTCGGATCGGCCGGTCCGACAACGCGTCGCTTGTGGAGTAGCTGTACTCTGCACAGCAGAAAGGCCCGGCCGCTCTCCCCCGTGGAGCTGGCCGGGCCTTTTCCGTGTCTCGTCAGAGCGTGCGCACCGCGCCGCTGTCGCCGGACTCCGGCGCGTTGGTCACGTCGGTGAGCGCCTGGAGCTTGGACTTCGTCTCCGTCAGCTCATCGGTGACCACCGTCAGCGCCGCCGCCAGTTCGGCGTTGCGCTGGACCTGGTCCGCGATGATGCGCGCGTAGTGCTGGTGCATCTGGTCCATGATCACGTTGACCGGGACCGACACGCCGACGCCGCCACCCTCCGGCACGCCGCCGGTCTCCTCCAGGTGGATGGAGGGGAACGCCTGCTCCATCTCCTGCTCGAATCCGTCGCTCATGCTGCTCTCCTTCAGATCTTCTCCGCCAGGGCGCGGTAGCGCTCCAGCGTATTGGACGCCAGAACGATCCGGCGCTGGGGGTTGAACGTGTAGTGGCTCACCAGGGCATCGCCCACGATGACGTTGGGCTGGCCCAGGACGCGCGGCTGGTGGACCGTGTGCCAGTGCTCCTCCTCATCCGGGACCAGCAGGCCCGGCGTGGGCAGCGCGGCGTACGTCGCGCCCAGGGAGGCGAACACGGACACGGAGAACTGGGTGCCCAGCTGGACGGGGAAGTCCTGGTAGAAGAAGAACTTCTCCATCTCCTCCCCGTTCTCCAGCGCCGCCAGGAGCAGGTGGTGGATCCGGACGGCGAACCGGCCATCCGCCCAGCCCACGGCGTCCATGCAGTACGGTCCGCCCACCTCCGGCCACGTGTACCCGTCCGCCTCCCGCGTGCCCGCCTCCGGGATGATGCCGGTGAGCTGGGCGAACTTGGAGATGATGGAGTTGTTCCACATCACCGGGAAGCTGGCCACGCCGCCGCCCGCGCCGCGCTCCCGGGCGGAGCGCGCCAGGCGCGCCACGGCGTCGGGGTGCACGTAGACGATGTCATCGTCAAAGCGCACGTACGTGGTGTCCGGATCGGTCATG
>Ga0137443_1000002_pt1 | contig 45095 bp, 76 predicted proteins | sample EasRivERMGT300_2_FD_102324 | JGI IMG/M metagenome (GOLD analysis project Ga0137443, IMG submission 102324) | Soil microbial communities from meander-bound floodplain in the East River, Colorado, USA - East River MetaG ERMGT300_2 | ecosystem: Environmental > Terrestrial > Soil > Floodplain ... | reverse complement strand
TAGCGGAGTGATGTCCAAGATTGCGTCCTACTTACGAACGCGATCAGGAGCTATTACTCCTGACGGTGTAATGACCAAAACAAAGATCACGCTTAAGACTACGGCGGGCTCTCTGACTCCTACAGGGTCGTTGGCTAGGCAGTCACAGAAAGCACTCTCCGGGGCTCTTACCCCTGTGGGAGTACTACTGAAGATGACCCTCAAGACCTTTAGTGGGGCTCTTACACCAAGTGGTGTGATGACTAAACTGAAGGTTACCTTGAAGACTTTGAGCGGCTCCTTGACCCCATCAGGATTGTTGATAAAACTGACCGCTAAGACTCTGTCGGGAAGTATCACTCCATCAGGAGTGATGACTAAGGTCAAGACGATTGTGAAGGTGCTAACCGGAGCCTTGACTCCTTCTGGGGTCTTGACAAAACTGACGGCTAAGACGTTGTCAGGGAGTCTGACTCCATCAGGAGTTATGGTTCGAACTCGTTTTCGCATTATGGCAGGTGCTATAACCCCCACAGGGTTGCTTATCAAACAAACGGCGAAGACTCTTAGTGGTGCCCTTACACCTTCCGGGGTCTTGTTCAGACAGTGGCAGTTCACTAGAAGCGGCTCTTTGACTCCTTCAGGTGTGATGACCAAACTGAAGGTCACTCTGAAGACACTGTCTGGAACCTTGACGCCTAGTGGAGCATTGTTCAAGCAGACTCAGAAGACACTATCAGGAGCTTTTACTCCGACGGGTCTTTTGGTGAAACAGGTTCAGAAGACTTTGTCAGGTGCTCTGACTCCTTCAGGTGTAATGGTCAAGTTAAAGGTCGTTCTGAAGACGACGTCGGGAGCCTTGACCCCAGTTGGAGTGTTACTCAAACAGACTCAGAAGACGTTGGTAGGATCTATTACACCGTCTGGGGTTATGACTAAGGTCGCCAGCTTCCTCCGGACACGCTCCGGAGCGATCACTCCAAGCGGTGCAATGACAAAGACGAAGGTCTCTCCGAAGACACTAAGTGGAGTTCTGACGCCCGCAGGAGTGCTGCTTAAACAAACGCAGAAGACAATGGCCGCAACACAGGTCTCTGCAGGCCTTCTGACAAAGAGGGTCTCCAAGACTATGACAGCTTTCATTACTCCGTCTGGTGTAATGACGAAAGTGAAGTTGGCTATCAAGACCCTTACTGGAAGTATAACCCCCACAGGGTTGATGTTGAGGTTGCAGAACAAAGCGTTGGCTGGATCACTCACACCGTCTGGAACTCTCAACAAGTACGTTGGCAAACTGTTTACAGGAGGTCTCACTCCCGTAGGGGGTTTTGTCAAACAGTTTGTTGAACTAGTGGGTAGGACTGGTAGGATCTACCATGCTATCAGGGGGAACCGTAACATTTACCACGGAGCGGCTGATGATGTCAGTTACCAGGCAGATGACGATGGTTGGAGTAACGGCTTCGGTAGTGGCTTCGGTGGTTCTCACACTGACTTTGGCGATTTCAATGACGGCTTTGGAGAGGATTTCTAATGGTAGATACTGCACGAACCCTTGCCGCGATTAAAGCCCTATTAGCTGACAACACTGTGGGGGCAATTTCGGCTCAAGATTTGCGTGACGTTATTGAATCAGTTGTAGACCCTGTACCTGCAGGCGGATTCCCAGGAGTAGGTTCTAGGATGCAGGCGTTTTATACCTACTCTGGTATCATTAGTCAATCCCTACCTGCAGGTACACAGGCCAAACTACCACTAGGGGCTAACAATCCTGGCTATGCTAACAATGGTGATCCTGAAGGGTGGGCGGAAAACACCTACGCGTTGTTAGGTAGTGACCCTGAAAGCACTTGGGGGGTCGATATTGTTGCAGGAGATGCACTGCTGTTACCCCCAGGTATGTATATGACTCAGACCTTTGTATACTTCACTGGTACACCGCCTACATATGATAGGTCACCTTATACCTGGGTAGGAGCGTACTTAGATCAAGCTAGGTTCGATCCTATGGCAACGTGGGCTCCTGTATTCCCGGGATGGTGGTACGAAACGTATCGTTCAGCGATTTGGGCACAGGAGTCTCCTCCTACTATAGATAGTGCTACATTTACCAGTTTGGTTTATTGGGTCTCTGCTACACATATGAATGATACTGACACCGTTCAACCTTACTATTTGACACTTTCCTCAACAGCCAACCAACCGTCTACCACAACTGTTGAACGATATTACCAATCAGTCATGAGAATCGGTTAGGGGGGAATATGGCAGATACGTCTAGGACGTTGGCGGAGGTAAAGGCTCTACTTGCTGACAACAACAGCGGCGAAATTAGTCCTCAAGACCTACGTGACATGGTAGAGTCAATTGTCAATCCCGCTCCGTGGGGAGGTATGTGGCCTCATCGTTTCGTGGCATTCAACACAGGACTAGTTAGTCCTGCAATTCCGGTGGGTAATGATGATGGTGTACCACTCCCTCTTGGGAGTGCAGGTATTGCTAATGGACTTAGAACTGTCAATGACAATGATGGATGGGTCGCTGCGGGTGAGGCTTTTACTTTGCTAGGTTCTGATCCCACAAATAGCTGGGGAGTTACTTGGCCTACTGGTCATGTGATCATGCTTCCGCCAGGATTGTATTTGGTTAAAAGTACGGTAAGATGGACATCACCTTATCCGACGTATTCAGTTAGCCCTACAAAGTATGTTGGGGGTTATTTGGATCAGGCTAGATACGATCCGAATTGGCCTGTTTATCCTGCGGCAGGGCATGACGGTCCTGGATTCCATTACTGGGACTATTGGAATGGCGTCACAATAACCGCTTCGCCTCAATATTACCTTCCTCCTACGCCTAATCCTGGTTGGAATTTTACTCAAGATGTTTCATATATTATTCAGGACACAGATGAAGCACAACCATTCGTTTTTGCCGCCTATTCTACGGGGCAATCGCCTACGTTGGCTGTTGACCTTTACCAGTGTCATATCACTCAACTCAACGTGCAGGCTTAGGAGGGGGAAATATGATTGAGGCAGGTACAAACGTTGAAGTGGTAGGTGGAGCAAAGCAAGGTGTGAGTGGTGTTGTGGTAGATCACCCAAATCCTATGTTAGAACGTACTGGTCGAGTTGCTATCCAGACTGATAATGGTTTAGCTATCGTTCCTGAAGTCCATGTACAGGAGGTATGATGGTAGACTTCAAAATTGACGAGGAGGAAGATGTCGATGTTTCCTTACGTCTGTCACGTCGTACTCCGTCAGGAGACTTAGAGGCTATTCCTCTTGCACCTAACCTGACTGAAATTACTATCATCGTCAAAGTCGATCCGGATGATACAGATGTATCTCCCAAGTTCGATTACAAAATGTCTGCAGGCGAAGTCTCTGTTACTAATGACGGTACAATAGCTGGTTCTGAATTCAGTCAAATTCTTATTCACGTTGCAGGGGCAGATCAGACGCCGGCAGGGTACTACTACTACAAGTGTGAGGTGACCCGAGCCGGAAAGACTGAGACAGTTGACAAGGGGTGGTGGCATATAGAAAATGTTTGATGAACACCTTTGCGTGTCAGATAGGGTTCGATGTATAATGGAATCATAGGAGGTCATGTATGCCGAAGGGTGGTGAGATGAAGCACTACTTCTCAGACCTCGGTCAGCTCCAACTGACCGAGGGAGAAAACACCAAAGAGGTACATCTCCTGCCTTATGGTGAGTTTCTCCACCCTGCATATGGTGAAATTGTCATCGACGAAACCATGATTGACGACTTCATCAAGAACTTCCAAGACGGGGTTCGAGGGACAGAACTTGACATTGACTACGCCCACAAGTACGATGCAGCTAAGGGAGACAAAGCTGCAGGGTGGATTCAGTCCCTGTCTAAGAAGCCCGATGGCCTGTGGGGATTGGTCAAATTCACTGGCGAGGCATCAAAGGAAATCTCCGATGGCGCCTGGAAGTATATGTCAATTGACTATGGGGATGAGTGGTGTAACAACTCCAAACCCCCACAGTGCTTTGACAATGTCCTCTTCGGAGCGGCTCTGACCAATCGACCGTTCATGAAGAGTTTGGCGCCTATCAACTTCTCGGAAGTGTTTGAGGTTCCTGAGGGGAAGATTCCCCAGGATGAGGCGCACTACCGAATGGCCGATGACAGTGCTTATCGGTGTGCCAACTGTCTGTTCTTCCGAGAAGGGTCTTGTCTTGTTGTTGATGGCGAAATCGAATCTGACTACGTGTCTAACTACTTCCGACCTATCATGAACGAAGTCTTGGAACATATGTACACGGAACAACTTACTGATGGGACAATCAAATTCTCGACCACGACCAACGCCGACACCCCTACAGAGGAGGTGAAACACTTGAACGAGTTCCTGCAGAAGATCCTCGAAGCCCTTGGAGTGGATAAGACCATCGAAGAGGGTAAGGAGGAGGAAGCTCAGGAGGTCGCTCTGTCGGAGGTGAAGAAGCTGTCGGAGAAGGCAGCGACTCCGCCCCCTGCATTGCCGGTGGACGAAAAGGCGAAGCAGTTCGCTGAGATGTTCCCGGAGCAGGCCAAGCAGCTGGAAGAACAGGACAAGCAGCTGCGTGAGAACGCGGTCGACAGTCGCCTAGCTGAGTACAAGCAGATCCCGCCTGCAACCAAGGAGCTCCTGAAGCCGTACATGCTCAAGCTGAGCGAGTCCCGTATGGAGTTGTTCAACGGGATCATGGAGGCTATTCAGGAGAAGGGCCTGGTGCAGTTGGGAGAGGAGGGCTCTGGTCACGTCGAAGAGACGGATGACAAGGAAGAGTTCCTCAGGGAAGTGAAGAAGTACAGGGACGAGAATGAAGGTATCGCTTTTGGCGAGGCCGTCAAGCAAGTCTCTCGTACCCACCCAGACCTCGCGGAGGCTTATCTGAAGTCGGCTAAGCCCGCCGAGGCGACCGCATAGGAGGAGGTGAACTCAGTTGGCAGGAGCAGACACTGGTGTTCTGGAACTTCCGTATCAGGCCTCAGGAGCGATCGTAAAGTACCGCTTCGTGGCTCTGTCGGGTGACCAGACAGTCGCTGCGATCGCTGCCGTTACCACTCGGACGATTGGGGTTGCACAGGTTAGTATTGATGCAACCGAAGCGACCAATGGTAAGGCGACCGCAGTGCAAGTACTCGGTGTCGCATGGGTTGAAGCTGCTGCGGCCATCACTCGAGGGGTCCCTGTGGGCCCGTCGGCGAACGGTCGTGCGCAGACTGCAGTGGCAACGCAGTTCCCATGTGGTATCGCCTTGAAGGCGGCCGCGAACGCAGGAGACTGGATTCCCGTTCTCCTGGCGCCGAACGCGCTCATCAACGCCGCGACCTAGGAAGGAGGTGACATAGTGGCTTACAACGACCCGCAGTTGGTGCACCTCGACACGATGTTGACGCAGATCAGTGTAGGGTATGAAAACCCTGCAGCGTACGTGGCGAGTATGTTGTTCCCGACTGTTCGAGTCGCAAAGCAGAGTGACAAGTACTTCGTCATGACTCGTGAGGTTTGGGGCCGTGAGACGAACGACATTCGTGCTCCTGGATCCGAAGCGAACGAGCTGCCTGCGATGACTCTCAGTAGGGACACGTACTTCATCGAGGAGCACGCTCTGGAAGGTGTAGTTGCTGACGAGGAGCTCGAGAACGCTGACTCCCCGTTGACTCCTGCTCAGGACACTACCGAGCAGGTGACTAACACCATCTTGCTCAACCGTGAACTCATCCAGATGAGGTTGGCGACGACAGTCGCGAACTACGCAACCAACTACAGTGCAACATTGGTTGGTACTGCGCAGTGGAGTGACTACACGAACTCCAACCCCATCACGGACGTGCGGACGGCCATGAAGAAGATCCACGATACGCTCTTCATGGACCCAAACACGGTGATCATGGGCTACAACGTCTACTGGCAGCTTCAGGAGCACCCTGATCTCCTGGCGCGTCTGACGTATCAGGTGCCACAGATCGCCTCCGATGCTCAGATTGCATCCGTGCTCGGTATCCCGAACTTTGTGGTTGCCGGTGGAGGTTCTCTGACCAACGTCTACGGACAGGCAGAAACGTTCGGATACACGTGGGGTAGGGATGTCGTGTTCGCTTGGGTTCCACCGAACCCTGGACGCAAGGTTCCTGCCTTCGGGTACGAGTTCGTTCTGCCCTACGGTGGCGGAAACGTTCAGCCGGTCGAACGTTGGCGCGAAGAGAAGCGGAAGTCAGACGTGGTGCGAGTCTCGCGCCGCTACGACACCAAGCTCATCGCCGTCGACGGTTCAGGTGACTCGGTTGCCGGGTACCTGATCAAGGACGCAGTTGCCTAAGAGGAGGTGAACAATTTGGGTATCGCAGTCGGTGACATCCACTTCGATGACAAGATCATTGAAACTGGCAAGAAGGTCTCGGCGGAGGGCGTAGGTGGTAAAGAGAACTATGCTCGTCTGGTCGAGATCGGTAGTGTCGTCGAGAGCGAGGAGGACACCCTTGCTGCTCACTCTCCTGCAGCTACAGCCGGCAGGGCAGACGCAGCTCCTACTGACCCTACCACTCCTGATGTTGCTGGGGTGAACAACGCCACAGTTGAGGAGAAGGGCAAGTAGGTGTCACTCGCTACCTTCGAAGACGCCAATGTTCATCTGGATGGTAAGAAGATTGTTATCCAGACAGAACATGAGGCGGAGCCCTACGCACGATCTGCAGATAGGATCGTGCGTGGGGCTCTCTTCGATTTGTACCCGGATGTCGTCAATCTGTGGGAAGCTCCAAGTATTGCAGATCCAACTCCTACCGATCCGACTCCGGGGCTCGTCCGAGAGATCGCTGCATTGTACATGGCACACTTCAAGTATGCATCGGTCTACTCGGAGGAGTCCCAGGACCCTAACAGTTATGCAGCACGACTTCTGAGTCGTGCCGAGAAGTTGGTTGAACAACTCAAGGATGGGACCCTTGAGTTGGCGGACTCTCCTACATTGGTGGAGATCGGTCAGCCTCAGTTCTTCCCCGACGATGAGTACGTCGACATCGACACCTTGGAGCCTATTAGATTCTTCACGGTGGAGCAGGAGTTCTGATGGTTGCTGGAGGAGGAAGAGTATCTCTCAGTGTAGAGTTCGTACCTGCTCCTGCTGTTGTGGCTGAAGGCTTCTTCATGACAGCGGAGAGGCTTCAGATGTTGGATGAGCCTCTTCGGAATAGTATTCCTGTTGCGACCAACGAAGTGGAAATGAACTTCGCGATGGAAGGTCGTCCTACGAAGTGGGAGGACTTGGCTGAAGGTACTGCCATGATTCGTGGAAGTGATCATCCTATCCTCGATAGGACAGGTACGCTCCGAAGTGAGGCTGGTCAGGAATGGGCCTTCCGTAGACATGATTCCCATACGGTCTCTGCCGAAATGGTAGACCCCACAGGGTACGGAGCATTCCATATCACAGGGACAGCCGTTATGCCTATTCGTGACTGGTCGTACGTCAGTGAAGATGGAGTCGATGCTATCCAAGCCGTCTTCATGGACTGGCTAGAGGAGGCGATCGCTACGTGACACAACTAGGGGAGCTAGCGGTCAGTGACTACGCCATCACACAGAAGATATATGACATCCTGGAGGCTCATAAGGAACCTCTTGGTCTGGAAGACGTATGGTACGGTCCTCAGACCTTGATGCCAAATTTTCCGTGTGTAACAGTCGAGCGTCGTCCCAAGGCTCGGGCCTTCAACGGAACGAGACGTTGGGATTTGACCTTCTCGGTAGGCATCACTCTGTTTCATGGTCGCGTTCAAGAAGCTCAACTCACCCGTCAAGAGAACGAAGGTCACGCATACCAACTTGAAAAGTTCATGATGAAAGATGATGCAATGTTGACTCTTGATGGGATGGTCATATTCGGCTTCATCACTTCTGTCGAACCAGGTCTGTTAGCTCAACGCGAAGTCATGTACGCAGCAACCCGCCTCATATGGACCGGCAGTTCGAGGGAGGTGTTCTGATGCCGAAGTACGAGGTTACAGTAAACAATCCGGCGGCCGGAGATGTCGAACTCGATGTTGCCGGTATCTCTGGGTTGGTCAAGAACGGTGACTCTGTAACTGTAGACCTTGATACGGAAACAGCCAAGAGTATTCAAGGGGAGTTCGTCACCGTAAAGAAGGTCGGAACCAGCGAGAAGACTGGAGGAGGTGACAAGTAATGCCTTACGAGCTTGGAGGTACCGGTATCCTAGGTGTTGCGTTTGAGACTACCTATGGTACTTACATCGCTCCTACTAAGTGGATTCCGATCCGATCGGAATCTCTAACAGAGGTCGAGGACAAGATCTACCGGACTAACATCCGAGGTCTTGCTGACCGCTCGGGAGCGATTCAGGGATACACCCACATCGAAGGTGATATCGAGTTCGAAGCAACGGCAGACAACCTGTTGTACTTCTTGTACGCCATGCGGGTGAATGTGGCCAAGACAGGGGCTGGTCCGTACGTCTACACGTACACCCCGGCTCACGTGGCTTCGCCTACAACGGCTGCAGGAGCTAACGTCAGGAAGTCGTTGTCCATCCTAGCAGTTCGAACGGCGCGTCCGTTCGGTTACCTCGGATGTAACGTGACTCGACTGAGTATCAGAATTGACAACGGTTTGATGCTCTGTACGGCAACTATCATGGGGATCACTGAGACTCAGCAGGCTGCTCCTGGTGCTCCTACGTGGCCAACTACACCTCCGTTCGGTCCGTTGCATAACGCTATCGAGATTCCAAACGCCACTGCGCGTACGGACATTGATACGTTCACCTTGGACATCGACGATGGTGGCGAGGCTGCAAACCGTATCAAGACAACTGGAGGTCGTGGACCTTCGTTCATCCAGTGGGGTGAGCGTGAGATCACTATGTCGATGGAGCATGACTTTGATGCTCTGACCGACTACGATACCTTCCTGAACCAAACCATTCAAGCCATCGAGTTGTCTGGTACTGAGAACGCAACCACGAACAAGGTCTCGTTCCTCATCAACGCTACAGTGGTTGACAGCTATCAGGTCAACCTGTCAGGTCTCGGTGACCTTGTGAGGGCCTCTGTGGCCTACCATGGGATCCACAACACCGCGGATATCTACACTATCGTGGTGAACTCGGCCGAGAGCATTACCTAATACCTAGGCAGAGGGGAGAAGTACAATGCCTAAGGCAGTTGCAGACCAGGAGGCCGTCAGGGTAGAACTCAAGTCCTGCCCTGACGGCTTCGTGCTTCTTAGACAACTCACCTATGGTGAGTATCTGAAGAGGCGAGACATGGCCCAGACGATGGGTGCTAAGGAAGGTCCTGATGGGAAGCCTGCTGGTATGCAGGTTGAAGTTCACTCCGAGCGGGTCGCGTTCTATGAGTTTGGTCGACTCATCATTGACCATAACCTCGAGGATGTCGATGGTCGTAAGTTGAACTTCAACGATCACCAGGACATCGTGAAGTTGGACCCTCGCGTGGCCTCTGAGATTGAAAAACATATCACGGACATGAACGAGTTCCAGGAGAACCCAACGGATAACGGTCAGGTCCCTTTACACTCTACCTCCGCAAAGCCCTCCAAGCCTCAGACAGAAACTCTACAGTCGACCTGACCGAACCTTTGATGCAGGAAGCTGCAAAGGTGATTGAGATCACTACTATGTGTGAAACCTTCAATTGCCTTCCTAGTGAGCTTCTGGCAGAAGATCCGTACTGGATCGTTCGAATGCAGCAAGTGCTGAGTACTCGGAACGACCTTCAGAAGGAGAAGGACCAACGTGCCAGCAGGTCTAGGCGCTAATGATGTACGAAACATTACGCTGCAGATCAATGCGGTAGATAATGCTTCGCAGGTCATCAACAAGGTTGGCGGGAATGTCAACCAAGCCTTCGCCCAGTTCGGTAAGGGTATGGTGCTGCAGAAGATCGGTACCGAGCTAACTCAAATCGGTCGGAAGATGAACGACGTTACTCGGTCCGCAGTCGAGATGGCTTTGGACTTCAACCGTAGCATGCAGTCAGTGCAGACACAGGCGCAGTTGTCAAAGAAGCAGTTTGACGCGGTGACTGCTGGAGCCATCGAGATTGCTAAGCGGTTCGGGCAAGGCACTGAAACCATTGCAGAAGGTCTGTATGACATCTTCTCGTCAACGGAGGTAAGCTACAAGGGTGCCCTCCGTATGGTTCAGGGCTACGCTCGAGCCGCTACAGCCGGTGCAACCGACGTTCGTACCGTTTCACGTTCTGCCATCGCGACGATGAACGCTTTGGGCTTTACCGCTCGGGACACTCAGTACATCTTGGACAACCAGTTCCAAGCAGTCCGTAAGGGTGTCTTTACCTACGAGGAGTTTGCCAGTTCAATTGGTAACGTGCTCCCATATGGTGCGTCTGCTAATCAGATGTTGGAGACCCTTACCGGGTCGATGGCGTTCATGTCTCGACAGGGCTTCACAGCGGCTCAGTCCTCTATCTCCGTCGCTCGTGCTCTTGACCAAGTCACTCGCAACCGTGGGGACATCAGAGACGCGATTGGCGTAGACATCGTTGACAAGGCTACAGGGGAATACAAACAGCTGGGAGAGATCATTGACGAGTTCTCCCGGAAGATGGATGGAATGACTTCTTCAGAACGTGAGGAAGCGTTCCAGGACATGTTTGGGGCAGGCGAGATTCGAGCCATGAGGTTCTTCCGAGTGGCCGTGCCTCGTCAGGACCTGTTGAACAAACTGATTGGAGAGATGGGAGGTCCACAGGTTGCGGGCCAGATGAAGAAGGCCTTCGACATCATGAAGGAGAGCCCTGCTGTCCAGTGGTCAATTCTCCTGGAGAGAATCAAAGCTATCGGCGTCGAGCTCGGCACTCTGCTTCTTCCTATTGTCGAAGACTTCATCAAGTTGCTCCGGCAAGTCGTCGAGTGGTTCGACAATCTCAGTCCTTCGGCCAAGAAGTGGATTGCAATCGGATTTGCTGTTGCTGGCATTATCATCACTATCTCCGGAGTGGTCCTGACTCTGATCGGTAGCTTCCTCCTCTTGCAGTCAATTCTGACCCTCACAGGTGTTGCGCTAGGCACCATCGTGGGTATTGTGGCCGGTGTCATTATTGCTATTGCAGCTCTCGTTGCCATCGGATATCTCCTCATCAAGAACTGGGACACTATCAAGGAGTGGGCCAGTACTGTCTGGGATTATGTCACAGAGCGTGTGCTGGCTATGTGGCATACAGTTGAACCAACTATCATGGCCATCTGGGAGATCATCAAGGTGGTCATGGGTTACATCTGGGGATTCATCAAGACAATCTGGGGGGCTATCCTCGCGTACTGGGAGGGCGTGTGGGGGATCTTCAGAGCAGTCTTCAAAGCGGCGTGGACAATCTTCTACGCATTCTGGAAGACGGTCTGGGATATCCTTTGGATTCATCTGAAGGGTATCTGGTCAGGCATTCAGCTAGCCTGGCGTCTCTTGTGGCCGGCTATCAAGGCAGTTTGGGTTTCGGTCGGCAAGCCCATCTTCGATGCTGTCAAGGCGGTCTGGACCACTGTCTGGGACTTCTTGAGAGATAACTGGGACAAGATCAAGAGTGCTTGGCAGACATTGTGGGATGGCATCAAGGCAACCTTCTTTGGTATTGTCAACAGTATCATTGGTGGTATCGAAGGATTCGTCAACGCCATCATCAAAGCCATCAACTGGGTTCGTACAAAGTTTGGTCTGGACGAGATCGCTTTGGTCGTAATGGACCGTGTGGGACTGTCTCGAGGTTCGTACGGGTCCGGTTCTGGTGATACTTCTGCAGGAGCCCTTGCTAATGGTACAACTAACTGGCGGGGAGGCTGGGCGACGGTAGGCGAGCGTGGACCGGAGCTGGCCTATCTGCCTCGAGGATCAAGAGTTGTACCGAACAAGTATCTGCCAGGCTTTGCTGAGGGACTTGACATCCCTGACGCTATTTGGAGCGGAGCAAAGAGCGGTCTGCAGGTCATTCCTGGTGCAGGCTTCTTGACAAGCATCTTCAGTAGTGGCTTCAGTCCAGGAGAACTGTTCGGTGACGCCTTGTCGGCTATGGGTGTTAGGATTCCTGACATCCCCACAGTCTTCAAGGACATCACAGTCAAGTTCCTTGCGGACGTAAGGGGTTGGATGGCTACGGCAATCAAGGAGATGATTGCCAACCTCGTTCCGCAGGGAGGAGCAGGAGCTTGGGGCGGGTTCTCCAATGGTATGATTCCGTTGGGAGCTATGACGCAAGTGCAGCCAGGCAAGTACTTGGAACCAATGGCTGCCATGGCCTTCAAGACGATGCAAGGGGCATATGGTACCTCGATTCCGATTACGAGTGCGTATAGGTCATACGCCCTACAGGCTTCAATGTACGCCAACAGGGCTAGTAACCCATACCCTGTGGCTCCCCCTGGGACGTCTAACCACGGTTGGGGTAAAGCAGTTGACATTGCTAGTGGTACCTCTTACCATGGTTGGATGCTGAACAACGCCAGGAACTTTGGTTGGTGGAACCTTCCAGGAGACCTTCCTCACTTTGACTACAAGGGTATGAACATGGGCGGTTCAGTCGTCAAGGGTGGGTGGGCTAGGTTGCACTCAGGTGAATCGATCAGACCGGCGAGAACGATCTCTGACTATCGTCAACGGGAGAAGCAGGGAGAGTTCCATCTTCATATTGAACCCACAAAGGCTGTCATTGACGAAAATGAAATCGTCAACGAGCTGGACTGGATGCGTAGGACGAGGGGCTGGTAATGGCCAACGACTGGGAATACGTTTTCAATGCCCTCACCTTCGGAGGTGATACTGCTTACGGTGTCGTGGGTGTAGAGGGCCTAACCGAGTCTCCCAACCTGCGTGAGGACCTATCTGTGAAGGTTGCAGAGCATGGCGGGTTCTCTTATGTCGACCTGTACGAGATGCGACGGGTTACCATCTCCGGAGATATTTTGGGAACCTCTCAGAGTGACTTCGAGACCAAGGCGCAGACACTTAGGAAGACGTTCTATCCGCAAACAACCCCACAGGCACTGGTGTTCAAGAGGCCAGGACTGGTACAGCAGAGGGTGTACTGTAAACCTTCCAAGTTCTCCCTGCCGATGGACACTGCATATCAGTTGACGTATGGTACATGGAACGTTCAGCTAATTGCAGAAGACCCTCGTATCTATGCGGATACGATGTCGAGTCTTACCCAGGCAGGAGCATCAGCTTCGGGAGTAGTCAACAATGCTGGTGACTTCCCTGTGTACTTTGAGAAGGTTCGTCTTAGCGGACCTTATACCAACATCACATTCCGGAATCAAGCTGACACTACTCAGAAGATCCAGATTGCAGCTACCATCGCATCTGGAACTGGGAACTATATCGACGTGGACTTCAAGAGAAGAACACTAACCAAGAACGATGGTACCAACATGTACAGTTCTTTGACAGCTGACTCGAAGTGGTTTGCCATTCAGCCTGGGAACACGACGGTGGAACTAGTTACTGTAGGGGGGAGCGGCGTGACTCAGTTCATTGCTGAGTGGAGGAGTGGTTGGATGTGAGTGACCAGTCGCTCCATGTATACAGATTTGTCATCGCCGACCGTAGCGGAGCTGCTCAGGCGGAAGTGCCTGCACAGAATCCACAATGGTCGTACGTTCTCAATGACGCAGGGGCTGCCAACTTCGTTTTGCCTCTGACACATGAGTTGTGCACCGAAGTCATCCTTTCTCCTGGTCAGAGACAGTTACTCATCTACAGGGATGGAAGTTTGAAGTGGGGAGGTTGGCTTGAAACGGCTCAGCCAACTTTAGACGGTGATGTACGTTTCGGTGCAGTCGGTTGGTTTGAGATGTTGAAGCATCGACTAGTGACTGATACCAAAACGTACACTACTACAGATCAACACGACATTGCATGGGACCTCATCAACTACTCTCAGACCAAGACGAACGGTGCCTTAGGCATCACCAGGGGTGGCGAGGCTGACTCTGGTGTCAACAGAGATGTAACCTATCCGTTCTGGGAGAGGGCAAACATCGGTGATGAGATCCTCGCCATGTCGGAACTCAACAACGGATTTGACTTCGAGATCAGTGCCGATAAGGTCTTCCACATGTACTACCCCCGAAAGGGTACCAACTTCGGTATCCCGTTCGAATTGGGTAAGAACATTGGTGGTCTGTCTATCATGTATGATGCTAGTGACATGGTAAATCATTTCTCGGCTATTGGAGCAGGGGATGGTAAGAACACCTGTATCGCGACGGCAGCAGATACTACGTCGCAGGCAAACTTCGGTCTCCGTGAAGCCGCGGAGTCGTTCACTGACATCAAAAGGTTCGCGCGCCTTCAGGATCGGGCGACAGAAGAACTCAAGGTCCTGAAGAAGATCAGAGTCCAGCCTACGTTGGGAGCTCGTACGGAAGATCCCCAACCCTACTCATACGTGGTTGGGGACAATATTACTATCAGAGCCCAACGAGGGTATATGAACATCGATCGACAGTTCCGCATCATTGCTTTGTCGTACGCCCTGTCGAACGAGGGGAGAGAATCGATTACGATTCAGTTTGATGAGGAGACCACATGACCAAGACTCGCAGACCAGATGACCTCTTGTCAAAGATCAACTATCTTGACAAGAGGCTGACCAAAAAGGAACGAGTTACCAAGTACAACGATGAAGATGTCAACGACGCTCCGCCTTTGCCTCCTACTGTGACTATGACCCTTCGAGTCAAGGAAGTGAAGAAGCGTCTAGAGTTCCGAGCAGTAGTGACATGGGGTCTTGTCTCACCGAACACTTGTCAGGCCGACGTCGATCGTTGGGTGGTTCAAGTTCGTCCTACTGACTCTGGTGGCACTCCGATTGATACAGATACCATCGGAGGTAACCCCTACCAGCTTCGACGTGAGAAGAACATCGACAACAAGGGTGAGACCGACGTGCATGCAGTCTTCAATGACTTGCAGAAGCCAAAGAAGTGGTACTGGCAAGCACGCGTGGCCATCATCGACAAGGCCCACAGGCAGGGCCCATTCAGTTCGTGGACTACTCAGCAGCTTCCAGTACAAGAAGCGTTGCCTAAGCCTCCAACTCCTACGGGGGTTGATCTTATCTTCGATACTCTGGAGAAGACCCGCTGGGATCGTATTCGAGCCATCGTGCAGTGGAATGAAGTTCTCAACTGGGATGTCCCAGGCGGAGACATCGAAGAGGACATGCGTGGGTATCAGGTTGCACTGCGTCGTACAGACTCAGGCGGCACTCCTGTGGGGTCTTTTGTCAGAAAGAAGGTCGTCGAGGCAAAAGACGGCGATGCAGATACTGTAACCCATACGGTCTTCCAAAAGGGCATCAAGAAGCAGTACTACTACCAAGCCCGTGTAAGGTCAGTAGACAGATGGAACCGTCGAGGAGATTGGTCAGCATGGACTACTGCTGAGCAAGCGACTAACGATACCACTACGCCTCCAGCTCCGTCTAACGTTACTGGCTTCATTGATCAGCACCGTATCGTAGTAGAGTGGGATGCTACGAAGGATGCAGCTGATACTGATATCTTGCATGAGGACATCACCAACTTCCAAGTGCAAGTTGCTACTGACTCAGGATTTACAAACATCATCCGAGACGTTCGGACCGCAGGAGAACATAAGAGCTTCAAGGTTAGAAAGCCTGCGACCACTTACTGGGTGAGAGTCAGGACACATGACGCAAGTTGGAACAAGTCTTCCTGGATCAGTACCTCAGCATCCAAGATCACTCCGAACACACCTTCTGTAGCCATCTCATTCGATGCAGGTGGGCCTAAACGTTCTCGCTACCGAGCTATTGGTACTGTTACTGCGGGGGCTGCAGACACTGATGACGATGTGGCGTTCTATCGTGTACAGTTTGTTCATAAGGCTACCAACGTTGCTCCTACGGGTTCTGAACCAAGATCGCATCAGGATACTGACCCAGACGATGACTTGAAGGTTATCTTCAAGAACATCAGGAAGTCTCATTTCACATTCATGAGGGTACGTTCGGTCGATCACCAAGGACGGAAGTCAGCCTTCTCTGGTTGGACGGCTGGTGGTCAGCCTACTGCAAGCTCTACTCCTGCAACTCCTACAGGTGTCAATGTAGTTGTACATCCTCGTCGTATCGTTACGAAGTGGAACGAGGCAGCCAACGACGACGACGAGGTCGCCGGGTACAAGGTCGAGGTGCGTAGAGGTGGCGCGCTACGTGAAACTAGGTTTACACGTCACGCGCATCACCGTTACTTGGTGCCTACGGCGGATCGAGATTTACAACATGAAGTACGTGTTTATGCCGTTGATGATATGGGTAACCTCTCGTCGGCAGCAACTGATGTAAATGGTACACCAAATGAGAAGTTGGATGAGACCGACCTCATCGATGCGTTTAGTCAGTCCAGTGGAAAGACGTATAGCTTCAACGGTAACATTCGTCTAGCCGGTTCGCCTGGGGCGTTTCAGACTGGTGATCCCTCAACTGAAGGGATTATCAGTATGTCGAGGTTGGATGGCAAGGATGAGATTCGATTCAAGCCTTTATCTGGCACACAAACTGTGTTAGCAATTGATGCTGACGGTGTCAGATGGGGATTAGGGGCGTCACCTACTAACCGTTCAATGCTGGCTCGTGATGCTACGTTGCAGCTATATCAAATGTTTACAACCGGTTCGCCTAATGTAATAGGTTCAACTGCTTGTAAACTTTATCTATCAAACCGTGATGGGGCTGCTGGATTAGGTTTGCATGTTAAGTTCAATACTGGTGCTGGAGCAATCAAGCAGTTGGCTCACAATGGGTAGTGGGGAGAACGTATGAGTCAATATGACTTTTCGTACGGAGAGGAAGCAGGTAGCGGATCGTATAAGGTTCTGCGCGTCAAGGATGTTGATAGACCAACACAGGACGAAGCTGACTACGACATCTGGAACGTTGATGATGATGGCGGTTTCACTGTTAGACACGCAGGAGCGCCCGCCTTTGGACAGGATGATTCGGACTCGACTAACTCTGGTACGGGCGTTACTCCTACATTAGCTGCTGAGCCGGCAGCTGGTAGTTTGTTAGTTCTTGCCGTGTTGGTTGATGAGACGCCAGGCACCAGGACTATCAACGTTCCTGCTGGTTTCACCACGTTCGGTGGTAATACGCTATTCGGAACCATGCGTTTGAACACCTACTTGAAAATCAGTGACGGAACAGAGGATGCGGCTGCGGTTACTATCTCAGGCGGTTCGTCTGAGATTGCCGCTATCTATACAGAGTTGCTTAACTTTAACTCTTACACATTCAAAGATATCGCAAACACAGACACGGGTACTGATGCATCAGCAGATGGTGTTATCAACACGGCTCTTGGTGAAATGATTTATGCCTATATGGGCTTTGTTGGATCGCGTCTTACTACACACTCGTCGCCAACTAACGGTTATACCCAACAGGAGAATGTTGCTACTACCAGTATGAGGTTATCAAGCTACACTAAGTTTGTCGCGGATGCAAGTGATCCTGACCTTACAGTGACGTTGGGTGGAGCAGTTAACTGGATGGTTCGTCTTTGTACTATGTCTCCTGTTAGAAAGTTGATCGGTACTAGTGGGGGTTCAGAACATGTTCATATCAATACCCTGTTGATACCCTTCCAAGAGGATGTTCCTGCTACCCCACCCACGGGGACCGCGCTAATCTACCTCAGGGAGAAAACAGGTGACTCGAGCAAGCACGAGGTGGTCGTCATGTGGGAGACGGGAACGATCGAAGTCATAAAGGCGGAAACATAATGGCTACAGAGGTGCAACTAACAGAACATGATTTCCTTACAGTCATTGGTAAGATGACTGCTCGCATCGCCGAGTTGGAAATCTACAACGCCGCTCTTACCCGTACACTATCCGAGCTCCATATGGACTTACCCGATGAGACTCAACTGATGCGGGTGTTGTATGCCCCAGATGAGGCAAGCGATGGAACTTGATCGAGTAGGAAACATTCTCCTAATAGGAGGCATCATTGCTTTGGGTATTGGTTACTTACTCGGACAGATTCGTAGGGGTAAACTTCAAGCCACTAGTGAGGCAGTCGAGCTTGCTTCCACAGAAATTGAACTCTTGAAGAGTGCAAGAGATCGCACCTCAAGGTCTCTGCACGAGGCTCAAATGAACCTAGAGGCTCTGAACACAAAGGTGGAGGCTTTGACCAAAGAGAACAACGACCTGCGGGGGTTGATTATGTTGGAGCAGATACCGCCTGCGTTGAATGAAGCCTTTAGAACTGTCATCCACGAACTGTTAGATCAACAGTCTCGTACAAGTGAATCAGATCGCGAATACTATACCAAAATGACTGAGTCAGCTTCTAGTGAACTAGACGAACGTCTGGAACGAATCGAACAAGGTGTCCATAGATTGCTGACAGCAGGAGGGGAGGAATAAATGGCATACGACAAGGAGGACTGGCGAGCTCAGGTTGAGAACGGGAAGATCCCGAAGTCTCTTCTCAAGGAGATTGTCCCAACCCAATACGACCCAGACCTACAGGGTCCTGGCATCATGCATCCGGAAGCTGCTGACGCCATGTCAGCACTACTCGCTGCGGCGAAGGAGGCAGGTCACCCAGGTCTTAGAGTAAAGTACAGCTACAGGACGATTGACAAACAATGGGAGAAATGGCGCGACTACCAGGCCGGGGGAAACCTCGCTGCTTATCCTGGCACCAGTAACCACGGCTGGGCCGTTACTGGCGATATGACGTGGAGTCAGTCTAGCGACATCGCCTGGGCTCATAGTAACTGCCAACGGTTCGGTTACAAGTTTGACGTGCCAAGTGAGAACTGGCACATGACCTATCAGGGGGGATACAAGCCAGACAAGGGGGAGGATGACGACGTGAACCTGGAGAAGTACACGGACGGTTGGGATCTATACGAAGAGCGCTTCAAGAAGCAGGGCAAGGACCCTGGGCCTCCACCTGAGGACCGCGACAAGTGGTTCAAGAAGGGTTGGAACGCTGCGAGGCTTGCGGTCAACAACCCGAAGTAAAGGAGGTGACATATGATCCAATTGGGATTCACGTGGGCCGATGCCCGCCGTGTTATCTGGACCTTCATCTTCGCTGGCATTGGTGTTCTAGTAGCGGCCGGCGCTGAGTGGGTTTCGACGGGTGAGATGAGCTGGAAGGCTGCAGCTGTTGGAGCAATCGCTGCGGGGCTTTCGGCCGTGAAGAACTTCTTCTTCGCAGACGGCTCATCCCTGAAGTAAAAAGATGTAAGGACCCGGGCCACCTCCTCTCTCCCCTCGGAAGTGTTGCCCGGGTCCTTACTTATGCTCACTATGCTGTTGACCAGGGACTCCAGTTCCCTAGACGGTGTACCATCCTCATTGTGACGATGATATTGGCTCGCATGTTTTTGCAGCTTTCACCTAACCTCCATACTGGTCCGTCGAACGCGTTCTGACGACCTGGCCAATAATGGCTCAAGTGCTGGAAGATACCACATGCCCCGGAGTACGAGTTCCAGGCGTCGTAGCGTAGACCGGATTCCCGTTGTCCGATAGTGATAGCGAACGATGCCCCTCCAGGTACTGCCCACTTTGACTCAGCACATAGAATCGTGTGGGTGACCTCATGTTGCGTTGAGTGTCGGTCATCCAACATCTCGTAGCGGCATCTGTCGTTCATGTAGGGACGAATCCTACCGTTACTCCCTGAGTGTCCCAGCACAGGGGTCGTGGGGATGAGTAACAGTGCCCCCACAAGCACCGCTGTCAATGCCTTACGCATTGGCACCTCCTGTTCGTGTTGCCCACTCTCTATGTGGGTCTCGGACAGGGACGGTTTGTTATAGCATCACCTCCTCAGCAGTATGACTGGCACGTCCAGTTGTCGCTGTCGAACATCTGCCACGGGCCAGCGTTGTGACTCGGTGAGCGCCGCACCCGCATACGGGTGATAGCCCTGAAGATATCACCAGGCGAGTTGAGGTTGTTCCAATCTGTGGAATGGAACGTGCTACCACTGATGTTGAGCCACGCAGTTCCGTTTGTGGTCTCGATCAGTGCTCCATTCCGACGAAGGTGAACATAGTCGAACTTGACTTGTACGCTGCTGAACTGCTCATTCTCAGCCCAAGCCAGACCCTCAATCTCACCAGGGACAGTGTCACGAGTGTTGACTGTGACACAACCATCGGCCAAGAAGTCACCTCCGCCTCCGATCAGTACGAAGCATTGCGTACCATGATGCTGCCTCGGACCGATTGGCACTGCTGATGCTGATGGTGCCAATACTGCTAGCAGTGCCACTACAATACCGAACGTTGCAATCTTCTTCATCTCTTTTCCCCTTCTATTATACCATACCCAGCTTGGAAAGATCACGTCTTAGGAGGGAGGACGTTCAGATAGGTAAGCAAGTGTCTCATAGCATCGTTGGCATGAGGCTTGTTAGGTTTATAAACCTGCATACGCTTTAGTTTGTTATCATCCCACCACATGCGTTGTCCAGGAGTTTGAAATTTCAATTTGACCTTGTTGTTGTGGCACCACAGTTTGATGACGCCTATCACCTCCACCGGAGACAGTACTGCCTTGTCCAACTTAGGACGATACTGGAATGACTCGCAAACGATAACGTCAGGAATGAACTCGGGATCAAGAGCATTCATTGTGTCTAAGAACTGCCACACAGGTATGCATCCGTCCTCTATCTGTCCGGACTTGTATCCGTCTCGGTCATTAGGCTTCAGGAAGCTCGCCCATCCTGTCGTCGTCCCTGGGTCGAAAGCCAGAACGAAAAGTTTGTTTGCATCCTTGACATTTTCTGGCTCCGAAGTCGTTGACGGCTTTACAGGCGGAACACTCATAGTATGGGTACCCTTTGTCCTTGTCGTAAGGCATATACCTCTTCACGAGGTGAGGCTTAGCCATTAGTACCCCCGCTTGGTAGACTTTGTCCCCTTCGACTTAGGCTTTTGGGGACGAGGCATCTTTGTACCTTTGCCCTTACCCTTGCCTTTACCCTTTGGCATCTCACGAACCTCCCTCGAGTGACTTTCCAATATATACTCGATTTAGACACAGTGTATACTCGACCCGAGCTTAGGGTATTGAGAACTAGGCATTTCCATTTTAGACTCTATTAGACACTTGTTACTCTGAGGAATCACTCGCGAGCTCTTTCTCGAGAATCTGAGCGATGGTTTCCATGTCAGATTGCATCTTGGATACTTTCTTCTGGAGTTCTTGGAGCTTGGTTCGACGTGACTTACTCTTGACAACTTCAATTGTTTTAGGCGTAGGATTATCTCTAGTGCCATTCGTGAAGATGACTCTCTCATCAGAAGTCAGAGGACGACCTAACATCTGTTCCGCTACAATATGATGTTTGTACCTCCAACCCTCTTCAGTCTTCACCATGACATAGCCGTTAGGCTGCTTGTGCTCAGTGCCGATAGGTGCACTAGTTCTGGTCAAGAGTAAGCGCCTCCGTCACCGCAACCGTAGTTATTACCTCATAGGGCATGTGGCCTTGTTGCATGGTCTCCATACCTCTTACTTGAGCCTCGTCGATATTGTCCGCTTCGACGGTGAGCTCATGTTTGTGGATCGCTTCCGACTTGATGATGTACTTCATGTCAGCTCCCGTCAGCCCTGAAGATACCAGGAGTCTCCGGGACGATCAGTCCAGACTCAAGAGCCTTAGCCTGGATGGCCATCTTTTGAATGTTCTCGCCGATCTGCCCTGCGAGGTCAGGATTCCAGATGAAGTGGAACTGTCCAACGCCACAGAAGCAGATAGCGTGCACAAGGCCAGTAGGAGTAGTCTTCCCGTCTGGTTCTGTCTTAGTTGCAGGAATAACTCCCACGGTCCAGTCTTGCTCCAAAATCATAGGACCCACGTGCTGTGGGGCTTGAGGTTGGTTTTGCGCCTCCTGCAATGCTGCCTGAATCGCCGCTTCCTTTATCTTGTCATCCAAGGCTGTACTCCTTCAAGTGATGACAAACCTTATCAGGACAAGGCTTGTTCTTGTGGTCTCCCCAACGTGTTCCAACCTTGAGTTCTACCGGTGTTGGAACAATTGTTCCGGTGTCTTCCATCACTTCCTTGACGATGTGAGCGACCTCCTTTAGGTATTGACCTTTGACTTCGAACACTAAAGAGTCATGAACAGTGATAACTGGATAGGCTCTGCCTCGAAGAAGCGGCTCCAGACGTATGAGCGAACGGAGAGTGAAGTCGGATGCAGTTGATTGAAGGGGGAAGTTGTATCCTTCCTTCTGAATGAAGTGCCAGTTGTCTTTGGTGACAAGCCAGAAACGTCGCTTCCTTCCGAAGTAACTCTCAAGGTATCCATTTTCCTTGATCTGCCTCTCCAAATCCAATTGGTACTTCTTCACCAGTGGCATGTTGATAAAGAAGTCCCTCACCATACCCTGGGCTTGTGCGAAGGGCATATCATACTCTGCAGCAAGACTCCCAGCACCCCGACCATACAGCAACCCAAAGTTGACAGCCTTGGCTCGTAGGTACTGCAAGTCAGTGTAGTTAGGCCCAAAGAACTTTAGCGCCACCTCCTTATGGAACTCTCTACCCTGAATGAACTGATCCATCAACCAGGGGTCTTTGGAGAACTCGGCTATGAGGCGAAATTCGATCTGGCTATAGTCAGCTGACAGGAGATAGTTATCTCTTCCGGAAATAAATATGTCTCGGATGACAGGTCCACTAGGGATGTTCTGAAGGTTTGGTCTGCGACACGAGAGTCTCCCGGTTTCTGTACCGTGGAGCAAAAACGTAGGATGGATTCGACCTCGGACAATGCTCTTCCCCATTCCTTTGACGTAAGTGGAGAGGAGCTTTGCATCCTTACGGTAGGAGAGTAAGGTTGTTGCGAACTCACTTACTTCGTCCTTTCCTTCAGACAACTCCGCTAGGACATTTTTGTCTGTGGATCCAACGTCTCGTCCAAGCTGTGAGAGGGCTCGCTTGACCTGAATAGGTGAACGTGGATTGTCGACCCATCGTTGCAGAGCAGCTTCAGTTTGGTCAGTACGGGCCGTAAGGCGTCCGCCAACGAGACTAAGTCTGTCTCGGTCGACCTTGACTCCTGTGTACTCAGCTCTAGCCAAGGCATTTGCTCCGGGGATGAGAAGCTCAGTGTAAGCTCGGGCTGTGCCATCTGACTCCATTTCCTTTCGAAGTGGACCCATCAAACGATGGGTGATGTCGGTATCACCTGCATTGTACTGATATAGAACGTTTGGTGGAATATAGCGGAAACTAGCTCCCTTGAACGGAAGATACTGTCTTGCATCTGTCTTGTACTTTGGGGCCCCGAGTATCTCAACCGCTAGTGTCTCGAGGGCATGAGTACCCTTCCGTTCGTCTGTAGCATAATGCATCAACATAGTGTCTTCGTCAACCCGGGCCTCTTCAATACCCAAGCCCCACAAGTACATAATGTCGAATTTTCCGTTCTGCCATCCCCAGCTGAGCTCGGTCTTGAAGGCTTCGTTGAAGATGAACTGGAACCTTGGGTCGTTGCACACCGTTGCTGTGTATACCATAGCTCGACCTGGTTGATCGCTGATCGACAGACACAGGAAGTTGGGATGCTTGGGATCGATACGCTTCATGTCCTCGACGTCAACTTCGATGTCACAGGTAACCAGGTTCTCTTTGGCATGGACGACTTCGTACGCTAGTTGCTCCTTAGCCATGTAGAAGTCATCGATCACTCCGAACTTGGTGTGCTCCCAACCCACTTGAATCCGAACGAGTTTGCCGATGTCTTTGACGATCGACGGTAAGTAATCAGGAGTCCTGAGTGCTGCTGCAGGATGGAATGTTGGGACAATCGTAGCACCCAGCTCTTTGGATTCTGTTCCAGGATCAGTTCGAAGAGTAGTGATACCGGTTCTGGTATTGAGGAGGGTCTGCGATGCGATATTGCCAAGTGTGAGTACCTTGTTCGGTTTCCGGGCTCTGATTTCTGAAACCAGTCGAGCACGACAGGCCCGTATCGCGTCTTTCGGTGGGTTAGCGTTCCCTGGTGGTCTACAGAGTACCGTGTTTGTGACATATACATCGTTCCTATCGATTCCCTGTGACTCCAGGACTCGGTTGAGGAGCTGCCCGCTTGGGCCCGAGAAAGGCGTTCCTGAACGAGTCTCCTGGGCACCTGGAGCTTCGCCGACAATGACAATCGCCGCCTTATCCGGTCCCTGTCCCGGTGCGAAGCCCTCATCCTGCAGAGGGCAGTCGGAGCAGTTTGCCAAGGGAGCCTTCGGCAGCAGAGGTAGTAGCTGCACCATCTGTCCACCTCCTCATGACTTCAATATTGTGCACCGTTATGATGGGAAAGGGATCGTCTTCGGAATCGAGATCAAGTCCAGGAAGTGAGTATCTATCTCCCGTGAGCAAACCTCTCTCTGGGTGAAGCGCAATTCCCATGCGTCCGAGCCTAACGGGAATTTTGCTGTCGACACCTCTGAGCCAGGGATAAAGTCCAGTTGCTGTAACAAGTTCATCAACAGGGTTTCCCCAAGTCCCGAGTAGATGGTAGTTCCACTGACGGGGTCTGTCATTTGATATAGCACCGAGGATTGCAAGACGGAGTTCTTTCCTATGCTTAGGGATGCCAATAGTGTCCACCTCCGGAATCTGAAGGTACCTGTAGAAATCCTTCATCCAGCAGGCTAGATCCTTTCCTTGGGGCACGACCATCAACTTCATGTTCGGCCACTTGTCTTTGAAGTACGGAGCGTGCATCTGAGCATTACGAAACGTCGCGTCGGCATCGTGGGGAACGTCGGGCAATACCAGTTCGTTGGGTCTGAACTGCATAACAGCCTTCTCCAGGAAGTCGACGTTGACAGCTTCTCCGAGCTCCATCACCGAGTTGTCTAGGATAATGTAGCCTGTAGCTGACTCACGATAGAACTTGACGTAGTCTGAATCGTCCATGAGATGTGCCAGAACAAGATGGTACCCAGTTCTACAGTACCGAAGCAGATGCTTCTTCGGTGCAATGACAGCTAGTTCCACTACTCCACCCCCAAGTCGAACTCTTCGAAACGCTTCAACTCGAACTCGATGTACTTCCGGGCCTTCTCGAGGTCCTTCTTGTAGCTCATGCCGTCCTTGAGACCGGCTCGCCACAGGTGTTTGATGGCGCACCCGACGTTGAACTCGAAGTGCTGTACGATCTCGATGCACTCAATACCTGATGGGTGCTCGTTGTAGTGTTGCGGGTGATCGATGATATCAGTGGCCATTTCCCCTCCCATTGATGATGTTGAAGAACTCGGCACGTGCTTCCTTCTGCGGGTCTAGGAACACCCCATTCATGGCCGATGTCGTTGTAAGGTGACCCGGACGTTCGATACCACGCATCGCCATACATAGGTGATGAGCCTGGAGAACAACTGCTGCTCCCTTCGGTTCTACGTTCTCTTCGATGAAGTCCATTATGTCTTTTGTCAACTCTTCTTGGACCGTGAGACCTCGAGCGAAATGATCCACTGTGCGGGCAAGTTTGGAGAGGCCAAGTATCTTCCCTTCCGGAATATAAGCGAGATGGGCTTTACCATAAAAGGGAAGCACGTGATGTGCACAGAGACTAAAGAAGGGGATGTCCTGACAGACAACCATTTGGTCGATGTCTGTGTTGTCGAAGACTGTAAAGTTGAAACCTTCACCTTGTGTCAGCTCCTGCCATGCTCGGGCTGCTCGTCGCGGAGTATCAGCTGTATGAGGATTCTCATCAGGACCGTAGCCCAAGAGACTGAGGATCTCTCCAAAGTGATACTCCAACAGTGATTCAACATCTACTACCATATTCAAATCCTCCTAGCGTTCGGGTCCCAAATGTATTTATGCACTTGGAGGTTGAGATAAGCCTCGTGAAGATTATCGTTTAGCATCCATTTGATAAGCACGTCAGGATCCAGCCTACCCCAAGCAGGACCAAAGTAGACCCTGTGGGGAACTGTACCCCATTTATCCCATGTTTCCAAAGCGGTCACGTAGTCTTCACGGTCAACACAAACGAACTTGACTGCTTGGTGTGCCATCAACTGTTGCCGATGCTCTTCACGGAGTTCGAGGTCAGAGTCTCCTTCACCCGAACCTGGAAGCTTCCAGTCCATGACGATTGTAACCTGTGGCCGAAGAAGGTGATAGTTGATGAAGTCACGACTGCCGTTGGAGAAGACATCGATAGTGTAGTCCGAGTTGATCAACTGTCCGACGAGGGATCTGATTTCGTCTCTGGGTTGGAGGAGGGGTTCTCCACCTGTGATGCAGACGTGACTGGTAGGCCGCTGACGAATGCGCTGTACAAGTTCATGGGGGGTGACCAGTTCGAACTCGTGTCGCCATTGGTCTGGGAAGATACTATACGGCGTATCGCAAGGCCAACCAGGACAACGATAATTGCATCCAGCAAAACGAACGAAAGTAGTCGGAACACCAACATTGGGCCCCTCCCCTTGTATGCTATCGTATAGTTCCAGGAGTTTCATTTGGTTCTCGCCATTGGAACGTATTCGACTGTGTCCATCAGGTTAGGAAACACGTACTTGGCAGCACGCTCAGCGTTCCACTTTGAAACGTACCCCTCACTGATGTTCAGAGTCTCACCGTTGTCCGCCACGAGGATGACCCTCCACTGCTTGTCATTCCCCTCAGCAATCTTGAGTCTCATAGCGCTTCCTTCCCATATGGGGACACCAAATAGAAACCCTTTCTGAAGTGGGCCCAATCCATTGGCATGGTTGGTTCTTTTGCGTAAGGCACCCACAGGCGCAGAAAGGTCTTGGTGTCTGTAAACGATACAGCCGTTTTGGTTCTATGAAAGTGATTGGGATGTTGTCTGATGACGAAGACTTGATACAGTGGCCAGAGATCAAGAGCATGTCCGAGTGTTGGCAGAACGATGCAAGTGTTCCTCTGAGCGCTGATGCTAGCCACGTCAAGGAAGCCTACACGTTCAATATGTAATGATGGCATACGACCTCTCGCCCTCACGGACTTCAAGCTCGGACAGATTCGCCTTGTGGCCTGATGGACCATACCTGTTGATGAAGGGGTGAAGGAGGTCTGCGATCTGATCCACTAGGTTCTCGGCAGTAGTAAGTGTGTCTTCGAACTCGGACATGTCGTTCAGGAACTGGTGGTCGTATCGATTGAGGACATGTTCTTGGACAATATCGTCGAGTACATAGTAGTTCAGAACCATCCCATGCTCTAGGAAGGCAGACATCACTTCGACTCTGACCTGGTAGTTATGTCCGTGCAGACGGAAGCACTTACCGAACAGTTCTTCGTTAGCCTGTTCTGACAGGTTATTATCGTAGAGCTGATGAGCCGCGGCAAATGTGTACCATTTACCGATTCGGGTAACCCTACTAGATTCCAACAACTTCTCCTTCGACGTCGTAGGGGATGGGGTCTTCGAGTCCGTTTGCCCGAAAAGCCTCGAGCCGCTCCACACAGGTGGGACACTTGCCACAGGCTGGCCTCTTTCCCTCGTAACAGGAGTGGGTGATCTCGTAAGGAGTCTTCAGAGCCATACCCTTCTTGACAATGTCCCTCTTCATCATCCATTCAACTGGTGTAACGAGACGAACCTGGTGATAGGATCCAACGTAAATAGCGTTGGCCATAGCCCCGATGAATTCGGGAGTACAATCAGGGTAAGCCCAGTTGTGGGCGTCTTCAGCATGAGCACCAAAGTAGACAGAGCTTGCTCCGATGACAAGAGCCAGACTTGTCGCAGCACTGAGTAGGTTCGAGTTGCGGAAAGGTACGTACGTTGGGCTAGGACCGTCACCACTCATCAACTCCTGATACGTCTCGTGAGGCATCTCCCGGCTGCCTGTCAGGCTCGACTCGTTCGTACGAAACAAATCCGAAGGTAGCACTACGGTTCGCAAAGGCTGCGTTCCAAAGTACGATGCTACTTCCTCCGCTGCCATTAGTTCCACGTTGTGCTTCTGCCCGTAGTGAATAGACAACGGTTGAATCATCTCTGGCTGTAGTCCGTGTTCCTCTACTGCGATTGACAGGCACGTTGTGCTGTCCAGACCCCCCGACAACAGAATCACTGCTTCCACGTCTATCCCTCCTCTGTTTCCATATGAGCTTCTGTCGTTCTCGTTCACTTAGACCTCCCCATACACCGTACATCTGTTCTGATTCAATCGAGTACTCTCTGCAAAGAGTCAGGACTGGGCACTTAGCACAGTATCGTTTGGCCCGAGAAGAGTTCTGACCGTGTTTAGGAAAGAAGACATCAGGATCCTCAACGCTAGCACACCGAGCATGGTCCATCCATGATCGGTCATATTCCCTACCGAACAACTGTCGGGAAAAGTCTCTGAGTCTTGTCACTGTCGACCTTCCTGATGAGGCCTCGTTGGTCTAACGTCTGGAGGATCCAATCGGCGTCACGAGCAGTCAAATGGTAGTTCTGCATCAACTTTGAACGGGTGATACCGATTGAAGGATGACGACGAATGCCTGCTAGGATCTGGTCCAGTTTGCGTTCAGAGATTGTCTTCCCAACATTTGCAATTACGTCAGATGCCCACGACCTCCATTTCTCTGCGAACATGATGGCTCTCAATATGTCAGTTAGTTCAACGTGAACCTTACCATCTTCAGGTGTTTGACGTGCAGCTGCGAGTAGGACTGCAACCTTGAGTGTTGACTTTGCTAACCGGTCCATAGTAGGAGTGAATAGCTCTGGAGCACCACTGTCTAAACCGTACTGTAGCATCTCACGTTCCAGCTTATTGTATCTGTCCCAGGCTTCTTCTGACAGGTATGCATTGAAGACAGCTGGCTGCTTGACGGTCTGGTCTCCGAGCTTGATGGTCATCTCACTACTGTAACGGTCCTTGATAGTCTGGAGTTCGTTGATAAGGTGATCTTTGGTGGCGTCCTGGGAGGATGTCATAGGACCCATAGGTTTGAAGTTACGGATGTCAGACTCTGCCTCTACGAAGATGAACCTAGGAGCAAAACCTGACGAGACATGTTCTGAGTCCATCAGCTCGAGGATCTTACCACGAATACCACCAGCTAGGAGAATGACAATAGGGTCACGGATTTCGATTGTTTCTTTTCGAAGGATCCTCTTTTGGTACTTCCCGTCGTATAACTTCGTAAGCGTCTCTCCCATACCGGCCAAATAGTCTTTTGTTTTGATTGCAGCGAGTAATCCGGAGAACTCGTCTCTCCAGAAGATACCAGGCCGTCCGGGTCGAGAGGCAATAGAGGTCATCAATCCTTCGATGGAACCATCCGTGGCTAGAATCGCATCCGGCTCCACCTCCAAAAGCATATCCATGGCCATGTCCATCGCGGTCGACTTTCGTGTAAGCGTCGTATCCGCTAGAATCATGAACCATAAATTGGGTACCATGACCCCGAAGCTCGTTGGTAGCTTCACGACCCCACTCAGGAGTGCCGACAGTATAGTAAAGGCGCCCGCCTCGAAGTACTGCGGCGCGGCGTCTCCTCGGCTCTTTGCCCATGATGTGAACCTTTCCACGAAGGTGTCACCCGTCACCAGCTTACGTTCCTCCATAGTCAGGAGGGGTTTCTCTTCAGGAGGGGTTACTCCTAATGCTTCGTTCCGAGTGTCTATCTTCAACGAGGCCCGTACAATATCCTTCCACAGGTAGATAGCGGGCCGTCTGTCACGAGCGAACTTGTTACACTTGGCTGCGTTCGCGACGGCGAAGGTCTCCTCCTTTGAGCAACCGGCCTCTAACATCAACAGTTCAAGCTGCCATAGAGCACTAGACCAATCGCCCTGAGGCTCTGTAAGGAAGAGTTCCGCTACCTGAGGGTCTAGTACATTGGACCGTTTCTTCAAGACATCTTCAGGGTTTGGAATGTTCTCTGGCATGGGCTCGTCGAGGGATTCATAACCTGGAACTTGTGGGAACTCAAAAAACCGTGCAATAGGATAGCGAGTGGTCTCCACTGTATGAAACCTCACCACAGGGAGTGAACCAAGCTCTTGGTACTTGGCGTTGTACGTGATAGGAACTCTTAGGAGCTGGCTCAGATCCCAGCCCGTCGTGTCTGCTCCCTTGTTAGCATACGCATATGCAAGCCTGTGACTAGCATCCTCTGCGTCAAGGGGTTCGACGGGTTCGGAAAGAAGCCAGAAGCCTTGGTACCTTTCGGGGCTGGTTTCAAGAGAGATAGACGGGGGTGGGTCTACTGCTTCTGGCGGACACGCATCTAGATCGGCCCAAACAACAGTACACGTCTTGACGTGCATCTTATCGCGCTTGGCGACACGTAACAGCTGCGGACAGAAGTAAACGTTCTTGCCCGGATAGTTCCTGTTGACGTGCTCCAGCATGTTATTCAACTGTTTGGGGTACTCGAAGTACCGCTCTTCAAACTTCTTCGAGTCCATCTCCAAAACGGCGACGCAGACCCATCCGGTCTCATCGCCAAAGATGGCCCTAAAGAAGGCCTCCCGAGCCTGATTCACCTCGGGAGACACACGAATAACGCTAGGCAAGTCTTCCTCCCTGGAACTAGATGTTAGAGGCCGAGGGCCGAAAGCCTTCCCCCAATGACCCCCGGCCTCTAACGTTTCAGAGTGCCTTAGACAGGCAGCTCTTCGTCATCCTCGGCAAGCTCGAACGCCTCCGGATCGTAGGCCTCACAACGTGACACGTTGTTGTTCGCCTCGCCCGTGTTTGGGTTCGTGCCGACCCTGACCACCGCAATACATTCACGACCAACGACGTCGTTGATGTCGAGTTCGAAGTCAGGGTTGTTGAGCTCGTCCTCTTCGTAGAAGCACTGCAGAAACGCCTTCAGAAGACCACGAGCCTCTTCAGTCAGGGAGGTGTTGTACCACACGTTGCGGTTCGAGTACTTCCCCTCTTGCACCTTCAGAGTCCATGCGAGGTAGTCGGCCCCAGGGTGCTTTGCATTGGGTCCGGACTGCTTCACTTCACCCTCGAAGACGGTGACGTGGTACCTTCCACGAGGCAGTGCTTCGAAAGACGCTGCCTCAACATCGGCGAATCCACCCTGGATAGGAATAGCCATTTGACTTTGACCTTTCAGTCTAGGATTGCTTCGGCCAGCTTGGCCATGGTCGGGTCCGACATCGTCGTCGGTAGACTTCCCGACCGGTCCTTCGCGATGTACTTACCAGTAGGCTCAGTCAGGATCTTCCGTTCCACACCCTTGTTGTCAGCCTTGACGTACAAGTACAAGACTTCATCTAGGTATGCAGGGATTTCATCCTTGAGCTTACCGGCCAGAGCAGGCTTAACAGTCACAGACCCGCTCTGTGGGTCCTTGTCTTCGGACGACAAAGCCGTGAAGATGACGTGGCAGTTCAGGTCACGGAACGCCCTTACAAACCGCCTGATTTGTTCACCCGACTTACCCCAGTCACGCATCTCTGGGACATCTGGGTCTCTATCCCGGTTCGTAGTGGTCTTGACCGCTTCCTCTAGAACTGAATACATCGACACCTTTGCCGCCTCAGTCAAGGAGTCAACCACAACTGTCTGATAATCCACCCCCTTTCGCAAGTCCTCGTACACGTCTTGAAGCTTCTTCCAGGCTGAGGCCCGGAGCCTTCCCTGTTTGTCGTACACGTTCTGAACCCGTACGACGTCAACGTTGGGATGAAGCTTCCGGATGGTCTTGGTACCGCCCTCGATGTCGATGAACAGCACCGGAGACATCCGTTCTACCTCCGCAGCTTGTCCGGCAAGATAAGTCTTACCAGCACCAGGCACTCCATAAATGAGCAGCTTCGCCCAGTCCATCCTCTCGGAGACCTTCTGAACCGTGAATCCACCCAACTTGGTAGCAGTATCTTCCTCAGGAATTGAGGCAGTGGGTTTCTCTTCTGCCTTGTCAGTCTTAGTGACTTCGACAGTGGGCAGATCTTCTGGATTTACCATTCCTTCTCCCGCTTCTTGTACTGGGCCTCTAGGTAGTAGTCGTAATCTGAGCCTTCCCATTTCATGATACAAGGAACTAGGAACGGGCAACCTGAACAATTGATTCGACTAGGACTACGATAGATGACCGGGTCGTTGATCATGTCCATGACCTCGTACCTCATGAACTCTCCAATGGCATCGATCTCCCTTCTGTTCCTACGCACAGGAACTCGTTGAACGAAGTTCTCCCCCTTGAGTTGTAAGTGCTCCAAGAGGTCGTTGTACTTAGAAGGAATGGTACCGTACTTGTCCTTCAGCATCTTCTTGGCGATGCCATACGTGGTGTCTTGGGTCTTGTTGGAACTGTAGTCACCGTTCTTCAGGGATCGGAGCCGCTGTGGGGCCTTCTTGCGTAGCGTGTTGTAAATGACCCCTTCGGCAATGATGGAAGGTTCAAGTCGAGTGAGTGCCCATAGGTATGAACCGCACTGGTCGTCGTTTGATAGCCATTCTTGGTCCTCAAAGATTTGGGCGGCCGTCTTGTGCTCCAGAATCCAATGACGCCTATGTCTATCGACCACCAATCCGTCAAGAGTGAAGTTGTACTCTACTCCAGGGAGTCCGGGTATCGAGACATCCATGTTCTTCTCGACAAATACAACATCGAACGCGTCGTTGCGTTTGGCCCACCAGAAGTAATGCTTGAGCATACCGGTACCGAGATCGAGTTGGTCGTCAACCCATTGTACCGTTTCAGGAGTCGGATCCTGGAACTGTACAAGGTGTTGAAGAGTCTTGTTTCGGAAGACCTCTATCGCAGCCTCGCCGTCCCGTTCATTCCACTGTGGGTCGTAATAACGAGCAAGACCTGCGTGGATATTTGTTCCGAAGAAGAGAGGTGTAATAGGGGTCCTAGGCTGAAGATTCATTCGGAGATTAGATGAGAAGTCCCAACGCTGCCGGCACCTCTTGAAGGAGGACCGATCAGTTGTGTGCACGGAAATCTTCACCGACGGTTTCCCTTCATTCTTAGGATACGACTATTATAACGCGTGCAATCGGAACTATCAAGGAGGCATCACTGGTTTTCATCTGGAACTTTTTGCTCTCCTTGGTGCCGGGATGGATCGGGCAGCGGTTTCCCGGCTGGGCACCAGTCCTTGTGCTCCGCTGGAACCGGGTTCTCATACACACGACCGTCTGGAAGCACCGTGAACGTCCAGCAGTGACACGAGCCGTTCATGATTTCTCCTGCTCTCCTTGGTGCCAGGGGTCCATACATCCGCCGCCCAGCCACGCGACTACCCGGTGTTCGCTTCCGCACGTCGGGCACTCGTTCGGCCTCTCGGGGGGCCAACAGGTGCAACGCCCGTCGCTACTGAACCCACAATCGTCGGCGTGGTTGAACGTCCCGACACCATCGGTGTAGCTTCTCGGCCTCTCGGGGGGTGAGGCGAGGGCGGCGGCGGCCTCGTCGATCATCTGCTCACGGGTCCAGACTTGGGACGACGTAGCGATGCGCCTCAGCGCCTCTCGTGCTGCGTCTCGCTCGGCCTCGGCCTTCGTCGCGCGGCCGTGCAGCTGGGTGACCCGAGCGTCCAGCCGAGCAATCTCCGCGTCTCGCTCGGCGATGATGCGGTCAAGGGAGTCGTCCAGTGCCCGGCTCGATGCGTTCCGATCGGCCAGCGAACCCTGCTGCACGTCGGTGGTGTACGTCTCGATCAGCTCGTTCAGCATGGCCCGTTCGTCGTTCATCATGACTTCTCCTGTTGGCAATCGTACAGTGCTTGTTCAAGTGCTACTATCTTACCACCTGCCACGAGAGCGATTGCTAGTATTCCGAAGGTCCCCCCAATGAAGAGACCTATGACCAGTCCTATCCAGAACATCCCCTTCCCCCTATCACAACTCCAAGGCCCTACACGGTCTCCCGTGTAGGACTTTCGAGCTATGCCGGAGGCTGAGTCCACGTCACACTGTTGATATGAACGTAGCCACGGACGACGACCCGTAAGGTACGGGGCGTAGGAACCATCCAGCGGACGGAGGCTGCTCCACCTTCGCCACGCTTCTCCCAGTCTACCGACACGTCGGCCTCACCAAACTGACCACCAACATCCCGCAGGAACCGATAGCGGATCCGTGCCGGAGCAGTAGCGTCCTTGCAGTTGACGTGCAGAACATCTGGAAGGTCGTCGTGAACGAAGATCTTGCAGCCACCAGGATTGGCGATGCCGCTATAGTTCGATCCAACCTTCGTGATGGTCTGAGCCTGGGCTGGTAGGGCAAAAAGCCCTACCAGCACCAAGGACGTCAGAAACGTCCTTCTCATACTCCCTCCCTCAGGTCCAACGTGCAACCCGCGACGGATCCCGGTCCTGGATTCACCCGAAGACGAACCCACGTACGTTCGTACTTACCGACCGGAACGATGTACTTGAATTCGTCCAAGATACGCACACGGATGATATGCTTCCATGGACGATACCGCATGAAGCAGTCAGCCTCGGTAACCTCTACATTCGTAGTGATCTGCGGAGCTCGGTACCTAGGCATGCCTGCTACGAGACGGTAGTGGAACTCCTCCGGAGGCGGAGGTGGTGGAGGTGTGTCACCCTCAGGACAGTCTGTCACAGGTGGTTCAGGCCCACCATCATCGACAGCCAGTACGTAAGAGCGGCCCTGTCCATCAGCGAAGTACTCACCAACGGTAGCACCACCAGTTGCGTTGACGCTAACAGAGATAGGGTTGTCCCCTGTCTGCAACGTCTCGTCAACTCCAGGTGTGCCAACGTACTTACACACCCAGACCTTTCCTTCTTCCACTACGTCGCCAGCCCACGCAGGGCTTGCGGCAAGAACTACTGCCAGTGTCATACTGGCAAGCAGAACCTTTCTCACTTTCTCTCCCCTCTGTCGGTGTTACACGGTCACCAACCTCTTGTCGAGATACCTAGCAGCCGTGCCGTGCCAGAAGGACGGCGGTAGTCCCGGCTTCTCGTACTCGACCATTGCGTACGGCTGGAGATCACACTCCACGAGTGAAGCCACAACCAGCCCCTCCTCAAGGAGAAGTCGACCAGTCGTAGCACTCACAAGTGCAAACCTCTCCATGCCGTTTGCAACCTTGCGCTTCGGCCCACGAGTAGGACGAGCCCAGTCTGGCCAGGTGTCCGGGTAATCCGGCTCACTCAGCTCCAGATAGACCTTGCCTAGCATCTTGAACCGCTGGATGTCAGAAGGCTCCACCGCATCAAAGGCGGCAAACGAACCCCCTTCGTGTGTGGTGCAAGCGTATCGCACCGCAGAGTGTTCGAACACCTCTTCGATGTCGAAGCTTCCGACAATGTATCCACTACGCTCCATTCTATTTCACCTCCCTTCTATCCAGAATCTGACAGGTCACCTTGAAAGTGTCCCTAGTCTGGATGACCAGGTTACCGTTGGCATCTGGTTCAAGATGCTCCGGCTCTCCTCGGACACTTACAGCAGCGACCAAGCTTCCATACTTGACTATAAAATCTTGTTCCACGTTACCCTCCTAGGATCTGCTTGATAAAGGACCATTTCCAAACCAGCTTGGCTTCTACCAACTGGTCGACCGTGTTCCGAGCCTCGATGTGGATAACCTGCACTGCGTTCTTCTGACCGATACGATGTAGACGGTCCTCGGCCTGAACGTTATCAGCAGGACTCCAACTTCGATCCAAGAACACCACAGTGCTGGCCGCGTGCAAAGTAATACCAGCACCTCCGGCCTTCACTGTGCCTATGAATACTCGTGCACGACCGTTCTGGAAATCATCGATCGCCTTGGTCCTCTCCTTATCAGGAGTTGTCCCAGTTAGGGTCACGTGCGTGATGCCTGCCTTAGTCATCCTAGCACTTGCCAACCGTACAGCTGAGCGGAAGTTCGTGAAGACCACTACCTGCTGGTCAGTGGACTGTAGGATGTCCATGAGTGCATCCAGCTTAGCAGACGGCTCTCCCATCGTAACCTTCCAGACCATGGTGTCTTTGTTCTTGTCGTACTCCTGGTAGGCATCAATAGGAGTCGCGCCTGTAATCTGACGAAGACGGACCAACTTGGCAACAACCATCTTCGCCGGTAGTGGCTTATCTTCGTGCTCCCCAATCCAAGCCAACGCGTCTTGCTTCATTTGGTTGTACACACGACGCTGGGTCGGATTGAGGTCAACCTCGATGCGTTCGTAGTACTTGTCTGGAAGTTCCTTGAGCACGTCCTTCTTCAGGCGTCGAACCGTGAACTCCCCAATCTCCTTCTGGAGCTTCTTCACGTTCTTGGCGCCCTTGATTTCACGATACCCATGAAACGGATTCGTTTCGAAGTCGACGTAGGTGTTGAAGAACTGCCAGTAGCTCCGATAGCGGTCTGGATACAGCCAACGGAGAATCGCCCACAGGTCGTCTGGGCGATTGACGATGGGCGTGCCAGTGAGAGCACGGCGGTACATCGTCGGAACCGTCCACAGGGCCCGAGTGCGCTTGGCGTTACGATTCTTGGCGTTCTGTGCCTCGTCTGCAATGACGTATGTCCACACGACCTTCTTGTAGTCAGGGTTGACTCTGAGCTGGTCCCAGTTTGTGACTGTGACCCAGTTGGCAACCTTCTTGGGCACCTCACGAGTGTACACAGGTAGGTCAAGGAAGTAAGGGGTATGGTATTCCCAGACCGAGATGGCAGACTTCAGAGTGACAATGAGCACGCGCATGGTGTCTCGGTCTTCGTACCTCCGAGCGATCTCGGCAAGTGCCGTAACTGTCTTCCCAGTGCCCATGTCGTTGGCCAGCAAGAATCCAGTGCGGTGGTACATCGAGACCACGTCTTCCTCTTGGAAGTCACGTAGTTTGAACTTGGCCTCGGGGTCGAGGTCAGGTCTCGTCGGGATGTCAGTTTCGATGCTCATTCAGGAACACCTGTTCTAAGATTGCATAGTCCAAGGAATCCAGCATGTGCTGAAGGACTGATGCAAAGGCCAGGATCAACTGGGTCTCTTCAGGGTTGTCCACACCGTAAGCTTTAGACACGTCAACGATCGCCTTGTGGAGATCGCTCTCGGTGTCAATGAGCTGGTCGGACATCACTCCTGCAGCCCGAGTGATAGCGGCACAGGTCTGATGTGTACAATCATCATGCATCCTTTACCGCCTTTCGGATATGCGAACAGAGGTCATCAGGAGAGAACCGCCAACCCATACATCCGGTGTCCCAGTAGGTGGTCTCTCCGTCAATCACCACTTCTATGACGGTGTAGAAGACCCCCTCTTGAGAGTCCGAAGGCACGATCCAAGCACGTGTAGGCTCAATCGAAATTACAGCACCAGGACTATGCTCCTGATACTCGACGAGCCATTCGTACTTAGTCCCCATCACTATCACCTCCCAAGGACCAATCGCTCTTCCGGTTGATTTGCTCTTGCAAGTCGAACAGCGCCCTGCCAATGTCGACTCCTTCAGGCAACCGTGCCTCAAGGGCCGCAATGCGCTGCTCCAACTCTCCCGGAGCCTTCGGAGCATCCTCGATGGTCTCCACAGCTTGGACGAACCGCTCGAGGTTAGGTTCGTCCAACAGCGCCCACTTTGATTGAGTCGCACCACCCCCTCGTTGCAACTGGGTAATGCAACCCATCTCGTAGAGCAGCTTCAGAACCCGTCCGTAGTATGGAACAGCAATGCCCAACTCCTGAAAGAGTCGGGTCGTGTAACCAGTCCACACTGGGACTACAAGTTCATCATCTCCGGGGAGTTGTTCCGGAATGGCTGTATCCTTCATTGCGAGGTACACCTTTTCAACGTGTCCCCACATTGCAGGAGGGGCCGCTACAGCCTCATCACTCATCCGTTGTCACCTCCCTCCATCCTAACCAGGTCTCGCCTACTGCGGTGTTGCATTGTCTGCACCACCAGACGATGACAAACGCCTCCCCGCGCTTCTCATACGTCGCGTCCAAGTTCGACCAAGTCTTCCACTTTCGGCAAGGGCCTTTGCAAAACATCCCCTGTTCTGTCTTCGGCTTCTCCGGGCTCCAGTCGGACCCCGTACTCTTGCGCCGCCTCCTGTACATCTTGCGGCGCGGTTCGAAAGGTTCGTATGGCATCTATAGGCACCAGTCCTTCTCTTCCGCATTCCGTACACGTGTGCTGCTTGATCTTCCCAGTACGTACCCGGTAGTAGATCAACTGTGGTGCCACCTTCATCATACGTGCGAACTCCCGAACAGGTAACATGGAGTAGTAAAACCCCTTGTCCAGGAGCTCATCACGAGCCACCTGTTCTGGTGTGAACTGCCTCTCTTCTATCATGCTTCTATTATATAGCACCCAAGAGGAAAAAGCTAGACCGTCATTCTTGGAAATCGTTTTGCTCCTTGTTGCGTGCAATCCAGACCTTGAGTACGTAGATGTCATGATGGTGTCGAAGGTACCATGCTAGGACGAAGCCAATGACAAATGCAATTACCTCGGTCATCTCTTCCTTCTCTCGATGGTGAGCAGGCCCTTCAACTCGGTGATTTCTTTCTTCTGGCGTGCAATGGTCTGGTTGCGTTTGTTGTTCTGAATGGCCCACTCGGCAGTCTGGAGCTGCCATGCACGCCGTACCTCGTCGAGATGGGCCTTAGGAACCCATCTCTCTCCTTGTATGAGGATCTCACGCTCAGACATGATTGACCAGGACTTTGAACCTTTTCGCTGGCCAGATGAGAACCTTTCTGCCTCCTACCATCTGGTCAAGCTTGACAACGTACTTGTGTCCGACTTGATGAGAGACGGTACCACGGATGCCCTTGAAGGGAAACTTCAAAGCCTCCACTCGTGTACCTGGAGCCAGTTCCATCCTGTTCACCTCCTCCTACAAATAGTGAGAGCTCCTGGTCCAGGGAGGATACCAGGAGCTCTCAGGGGCGGCTGACACCCCAATAGGTGGTAGGGAGATTCGGCGCCGGTAGCCTGTCCGGACTTAGGCTTCAACGGGAGTTCTTATACCTCTCCCTTACCGCGTCCCCGATACGCCCTACCACCTGTTCAGTTGTCAGACACTTCATTAGGGCCTTGGAAGCACATGGAGGGGCTTAGGTCTCCAATCTCGCTCCAAGGCCCTAATGGAGGCAGGAGCCGAAGCTCCTGCGACCATTGAGGTTTACACCTCGTCGTCGTCCTCGTCCTCGCTGTCATCCGACTCGCCAGCCGCTTCCTTCTCAGCAGCCTTAGCGGCTTCCTTCTCCGCCTTCTCTGCCTTCTTCCGCTCGCGCTCGGCCTTCTTCTCCTCCTTCTGAGTCTGCCACTCGGCGAACTCAGAGCGAAGGATGTAACGCCCTTCACCGTCCTTCGTGTGCGCCGGCAGTCCGCTGTTGCGGATCCAACCGTACACGATCTGTGGACGGATCTCAAGCTCCTTGGCGAGTGCCACGGGCTTGACGACGTCACTCTCGTCGGTCCCTTCCGGGATTGGCGTAAGCACCATCTCAGGCATGTGTTATGTCACCTCCTCTCTCCCCTTTATCTGATTCTACCATGATTATATAGCATTCCTGAGGAGGAAAGCACGTCTCTCCTAGAAAATGCCTCATGGAAGTTTTGGTGAGGCTCCTTGAGGCTAAGTATTACTGCAGAGCCCTACCCCGGTAGATACTGCAGTAGTCATCGGCCTGCTCACGTGTCTGGAACGTTGCTACGTAAATCAGGTTGAGTTTGCCTTCCTGAAGGTCGATCCGAAACACCTTCGGTTCGACGTTCAAGAACTCCTGCCACACCCCGTACTCAGGAAACTCCATAACTCCTTCTCACCTCCCCCCAGAGAACCTTCTTAGGTCTCTCCCCTTGTGTCTTCAGTCGGCCCTGTTTGATTTTACCGTACACGTACTGAGGAGGAACACCCAAGTACTTCGCTGCCTGTACCGGAGCAATCCAAGTCTCATCCGTTAGCGTATCCGGAACCGGTATCGCCGCCTCACGAGCCCTGTGGGGCTTTGGTGTATAGGCGCTCACCGCTACCGGCGTCTTTCCCGGTTTGGCAAACAGATGGGCCTTGTTACCCACAATCGGGTACCGCTTCCTCCATCGGGCCTCAAACTCCTCGTATGGTAGGAGCTCATCGATGATGTAGTACTTTGCAGCTTGAGCCAGTGACTCATTCTCAGACAGTGCCGAGCCCGCGTCGATGCAAGTATCCTCAAGCTGCAAGACCGTCACGAAGTGCCCGTTGAATGCTTCGTACGTAGTGCCAGCCAAAGCGTGCTCACGTTCGTTAGTCATCAGCCTGCCAGATGACTCTCGGATTCCTGCATGCAACAGCGGTCTCGTACGTGCTGAGGTCTTGACCCTCGTAGATAAGACCCCATGCAATAGCACCGTTGAACATGTTGTTGTACTCGACGATCTTCACAACCCTGTCGGGATCGTCTGAGAACCAACCGTTACCCGCGATGACAGTATCCACGATCTCACGGACGTCTACCGTAGCCATCGTCTCACCTCCTCTCCTCAAGGCCCGCTACAGACTTGTAGGCTTTCAACCTACTCGGCACGCACAGAACCCCTTATTACGGGGCGAACTAGTCTGTAGCGGACGTTCAGGAGCTAGATGGACTTCTTCACCGAGTAGGTGTCGAGCTGCATGACGTTGTCCAGAGCACTCTCGATAGCGTCATGAGCTTCGTCCACTACCTCGTCAACATCTTCGTCATCCAGGTCCGTGTCGTCGACTTCCCCTTCGACGATGAACTTGAAGGGACTACCCACGCTGTATCTCCTTCTCTAGGTCCTCCGACTGCATGAAGATCTGACCAGCAGTGAGCGGGTCAGCATATTCTTCCACGATGAAGTTACCACACAGGTATCGCCGTCCAACTACTACGGGCAAAACCATATCGTCTTCATTCGTATGCAGCTGGTGGACGAGATGACTACTTTCGGGTTCTCCGAGAACGAGAAACGCGCCCTCGTACTTCTGCTTCCGCCGGAACATATACCTCCTTTTCAGAACAGCATGTCGATGACTCTACGTGCACCTCTGTTGGAGCCCAAACCGCGCCCGAGGTCAGCAACGCCTTCGTCTATGACGAGACGTGCATAGCGCCCTTCTCCACTGAGGTCGAGTGCCTGCTTGAGTCCTAATGCCATCCCAAGGTAGATGTCTCTATGTTTCTTGGGTGCGGTCGCGTAGAGCCGGAGCATGCGACGAAGTTCTGCTCCGATGACCTCAGGGTCCATGTCCCTCCTTTCTTCTGCACCTCGCAACGAATACCAGGAAAGCCCACAAGTCCAATAAGACTTGCAGGCCAACCTGGTGCCCGTATGAAGTTAGGCGCTGACGGCCTCGGACTCTTCGCTCGCCTCGAGCTCCGCCTGGATCTTGGCCTCCTTCTCGGCCTGCTTCCGGGCACGCTCTGCGACGAACTCGTCCGCGACATCACGCATGATGTAGAAGTGGCCACACACGCACGTCTCCGCCGGAAGCTTCTCGTTACGGATCCACGAGAACACCAGCTGAGGCGCCACGTCCAACTCCTTCGCCAGCTCAGTCGGCTTGACGATTTCGTTGCGCTCGGTCATGATACACCTCCTTCCTCTTTCTGTTTGATGTTGATAAGATTATAGAGCAATACTTCGTACACTTTCACGGATTTACTCCAGGAAAGTTTGGGCACTTTTACCCTAGACCCGCTTATGAAGATCCTCCCCGATGAACACGTAACCTTCAGGTACGGAGGCCTCTTGGTCTTGGTGGACCTTCTTACGGGCCCACTTCTGAGCCTTGACGACCTTCTTCTGGTACCGCTTACGACTCTTAGCGTGCCGTTTGCTCTGTGGCATTTGTCACCCCCTCAATGAGATGGACGAACATGAGTGCTTCCTGTGACTGGTGCTGTCGAGACATAATGTCCCGTCGAAGCGCCCTCAAGACCTTCGGTTCGAGCTGCATCAAGTCCTCGATAACCAGAGACCATTCCCACTCGTAGAAGTCCGAAGTGAAATCGTGGTACTCTGCCTCGAGGTTGAACTTGAAGGTCTCAGCCTCGTCGTCTTCGACACCACCCCTATTGATGAGTGCATCAAGGTAGTTGACCACCCTGTACGCTCGCTCATAGCCTGGTGCTTCAGACCAGTACTTCTCCAGCGCATCCAGCTTCTCCGACGTCGACTTGCCCTTAAGACTCAGTCTAAGGACCTGCCACTTTACGTCGTAGAGGCATGCGCGCTTGTTGTTCATCTGTCACCTCCTTTATGACAACAAGGCCTGGCACGGGTCACGGAGAAATCTCCGCAAAGCGGACGGCTGTCTCTCACCGTGCCAGACGTTCTTGTCACGCCGTAGGACGTGCAACCACTTCGATCTTCTCAGGCACCTCCTGCCCCTCGAAGACCGACTTCTGGACGTACTGTACCTCGCGCCGACCATTCTCAGCCTCACGAGCGTACTTGTACGTGTTCTTGGTCTCGTCGAACTTCTCGAACACTCCAATGACCACCTCTGCCATGTTTCACCTCCCCTTAGGAATCGTTATCTCCACTCCGTTGATGAACTCGGTGAGTTCGTCAACGACGGGTGAAATCTGTGCATCCGTACTCGGTGCCTTTCGCGAACCCGGACGTCCTTCACCCTCCTCAAGGAGAGTAAAGCGGTAACCGCCTTCGATCGGAGTCGCTTTGAATCCAATGCTCATGTTTTTTACCTCCCTTCAGTCGTCCCGAATCCCTAGATCGTCCACGTCACACCACCTTGAGTGCTGTTTCCTCGGTAGCCGCTCCGATTGAAATGTACTTCAAACGACGCGAGTCATCCTTCGGTGCGAGTACCATGTGGATACCGTCCTGTTCGACGTGCACCCACAAGAACTCGTAGTCCTCGAGGAGCGTCTTCAAAAATCCCTCCCCGGCAATCTCCGCCTGCTTGTCTCGGAAGTGTGACGATGCCATCCGTTCACCTCCTCTCCTTTGATACTACGATTATATAGTAGTTCTTAGGGTGAAAGCAACCGGGGTCAATAGGGTTTCTCAACGTGCCTCTGACCACGAGACTGCGCCTCAGCCCACGTACGAGCCTTCTCCATGTACGGGCACTTGGTGCACCATACACGGTACTCAAACTTCATGCCACTACGACGCTGTGGCAGACCCTCCTCTCGAATCCTGTACTCGTGCTTCATGACTCATCCCCTTCGACGATCTCGATGCCAGCCACCTCGAAGCCGTCGTTGCTGACCTCGTCGATGATCATGCCAGGTGTGATGTAGTCCGACGTGATCTCTTCTCCGTCCCAGCTCCGAGGAGCAGGAAGGTCAATCTTGATAGTGACCTCTAAATACTTCATCTGTGCACCTCCTTCCGTAGGCTTGGAAGGTACTCTAGGCTGTTAGGCCCAGAGTACCAACCGAACTTACGGACGAACGCACCTGTAGACGATGAACCCTTGTCCTGGTTCGTAGGCCACCATCTTCAGGGTTGCTAGTGTGTCCTCCTGCGGCTCACAGTGTCTGAGGATAAGACGCTCTGCCAGGTACTCACCCCCTGTCCTCTTGAACCTCGAGACTCCGGAGTTCGTGTCAGCCTGTCCTACCTGATAACCCGTCACTAACGAACCGGCCACCAGTATCGAAACGAACACCCCCACAGGGCCTTTGTTCTTGCGCTTCATGATACCCTCCCATCATCCACTAACGACGGCTCGATACCCTTGAACCATATGGGTTCCGAGTACAGCAACCACTGCCACGTATCGGATCCCACTTCGAACCAGAGTGCGTCTTCCTCGCGTCGGATGGCGTACTCCTCCGACTCGTCTATGTCGTAGAACATGGTGTCAGCCTCTCCGTTACTTGTTACCTCGACTACCTGTCCAGAGGACCCACTTGAAGAAGTCCTCCAGTATCTCACCTGCCTGTTGCACGGAAGGATTCGTTACCATCGCCTCCGCCTGAATGCTGGGATCGTGTTCCCACTCTCCCAGGTACTCTAAGAGGTCCTTGGCCAGCTGGATCTGGTTGTACGGCCTGCCATCTTCGGACGTGATGGGCTGTGTGCCTCTCACGGCTGCATGGATGGAGGCCTCAACCCTCTTGCTGACCGGGTACACCTCTCTACCTGCCGGATGCAATCCCATTCCTTGTCACCTCCCTTCTGACTCGATGGCCGAGGAGAACCTTCCAGTTTCTCCCCGACAAACGAATCAGACTAGGACCAACGTCGTTCTGTGGTCGTAGTACTCTTCTGCGACCGCGTACCACTTTCCGTAACATGTGACACACCAGTCGAGGTCGGAGATGTCGTTGACCGGGGCTGTCTTGGTGCCATGGTACGGACGGCGACACCACGATTCGATCTCCGCACGACAACCGTCGCAGTACTGGACGGTTGTGTTCTTCTTGGTGCTTGGGTTGTATTCCTTTTGGAACATCTGTATCACCTCCTTCTCTATTCTACAACCCTATTATATAGCAACCCTTAGGCATCCTTCACGGATTTGTCTACGGAAACTTTGAGAATGTTTTACGGGGGATCTAGGACGTAGGATAGGTCGATAGCCCGGAATGACCAACCAGTTGGTTCATGTCATCATTTCCGCCTCCATTGTCTTCGGTATTAGCTTATTTAGGAATATTATTACATAGTTATATAGGTATAAGTAAACGGAACGTGTAGGTAACATTCCCTCTATACCTTGTATGTACCGCCCTAACTTCTCTAATAGCTAAACGCGTGACGTATGGGGGAGGACCTTACTAACTACTCGAGTCAACACCCTCGGCTACTTAGGGAATGTATTACTTAGGACTACAGCGAGGCTCAGAGGCCCTGTGGAGCCCTTCCTAAACAGGTACCCCGGCCCGAAACCGTACGGCGTTATTAGGCGGGGACCGGGACAAACCGTGCCGGTCCTAAGTTCTGGAAAATGGGCAGCCTCAGGCCCGTCCCAGGTTCGTCCTGGTCGACCTGCGGCCGTGGTATGTACGGTTGACTCGTGTTCCAACCGTCTAGTGGAGGGTGACGATTCGCGATTTACTTAGCTGTCGGAACCCTCAAGCTCTGCCTGAGCTTCCGCTTCCTTCTTTGCCTCGCGCTCCGCACGGCGCTCGAGGTACGCTGCGATGGACTCTTCGTCCAC